>Ga0129314_1000463_pt1 | contig 42996 bp, 32 predicted proteins | sample O1111metagenome_FD_94431 | JGI IMG/M metagenome (GOLD analysis project Ga0129314, IMG submission 94431) | Orangutan individual fecal microbial communities from fecal samples from Wisconsin, USA - O1111 metagenome | ecosystem: Host-associated > Mammals > Digestive system > Large intestine > Fecal... | reverse complement strand
TCATGGCCGGTATTAGAGAGAGGCCCGTTTTGAATGTGGGTAACATAGAATTCTTTGGAGCGGATATATTCCAGGCGAACATCGCTTTCATCGGTTTGATAAATATCGGCAACATCCTGCGCGGAAAAATAGTCAGAAATAGGGGGAACCTCAGAAGCATCCTCACGGGGCAAATCTTTCGAGAAAAGGAAGGAGGCATCCTGATTGAAATAAAGGAAATACGAGGGAGAAAAGGTTTGATAACCAACGGCGTACAGCATAGTGTCCCGCTCAACGGATTGGTCTTTATACCAGCCGGCCGGAACCCTAAAGGAAATACCGGTTACAGGGTCGGTGCAAAAGGAGGACTGGTTGGCAATAGGATATTCATTGTAGGAGGCTTTGAAGAGTATATCCTGCAGCGCGGCTTCTTCTTCTGGCGTGAAATCATCCTGGTAAGAGCGCATATAATAATTGACATAGGTATAATTCTGCAAGGTGATATACATCGTGGTGTAAGAGGGGGAAGCAGGGTCGGTTTGCTGATACTTGCAATAGGCGTATTTGATCCCGTTGATGGTTTTGAACCCGTAATCATAAACCGAGTCAGACAGATCGAACACAGTGTCTTCAAAATCACTTTTGAGCTGATCTTCGTCAAAATCATCGTAGGACTGAACATCCGCTTCAGCAAGCTGTACCGAAAACTCCACATGATCGTCAGGGACGAAGGAATAAAAATAACAGTGGCCCTCCTCCATGTAATCCATCACATCGTCATAATCCAGCTTCAGCTCGGAAAAAATAGGCTCGCTGGGAGAACTGTCCGGCAGGGCATAATACTCAAATCGATCCGGAATAGTAAGGGTCACCCTTCCGTCATCCAGCATAAAAAGATATTCATAGCCCTCGGCATAGGCCGCAGCCCCCAGCAAAACAGATAGGGCCCCCGCAGCAAAAACAGCCCATATTTTTTTCATGGAAACAACCTCCAACACACGATTTTTTTGCGCTCAGGCCAAACCCGCAGCCTGTAATTTATAATAAGTATAGCATAGTGTAAGCCATAAGTCATTCCGACATAGCGGAAATTTTTTACACAGCGCTTTAAACATCGGAAGTATCATTTTTCCCGGGCAGAGGGGTGGGGGCCTCGCTGCCGAAGCGGAGTATGAAATAATCCAAAGCGCACCAAAGCAGGCCGGAGAGGCCAAGGGAGAAGGGGCCTTTCATAACCAGCCTAAGGAACGCTTCTGCAATAGAAAAATACAGAAAAATGATCCAGCAGCTTTTCTTTCGGGAAACCCGGTTGCTTTTGCAGGCGATTGCTTTATAAGCAAAAATGGGGACTACAAACACAAGAAAAGAGGCAAAAAGATGGAAAAAGGCGGCGGCGCTGCGGGCCGATTGGGCAACCGATACATTTTGGCCGGAGGGGGACGAAAGCGGAGAAAAGGAGGAAAGAACAAATTCAAAATCCTGATACTCCGCAGAATCGAAAAGGCCGGAATACAGGAAAAGATAAAACGAGTGCGAATCGACCGTGATCCACGCCTCGATGCCAAGGTTTGAATCGGAAGAATTGTCGATCAAGGCACGCGCTGCATAAAATTCCTTGGAGTGAATATGCGTAAGCCGTATGTCCGTTTCGTTCGGATCAAGGTTAGAGGAAAACAGATCGGCAACATCCTGCTTGGAAAGAATCTCGGAAAGAGAATATTGGGCCAAAAGCTCCGAGGCGGCAGAAAGATACTCCTCAGGGAACTGTGCGGAGGCAGGATAATTCTGCAAATTTTTGCTGGAATAGCGGATGGTGCAGGGGTCGCTGCCGGAATCGGTTTCATAAGTGATCGTATATGCGTAGTTGTCCTCTTGCTCGAGATCCGCTTGTTCCCAGCCGCGCGGAACAGCAAAGACAACATCGGATACAGGGTCGGTGCATAGGGAAAGGCTGGAAGTACCGGAAGAGTCAGATGCAGCCTGCAGCTGGGTGAAAACGGGCGTGCCGGAAAAAGTATCCGGCGCAGTATGGCATTCGATCTGTGCCGGAACGGTAAGGGGTTCCCTTTCGCCGCCCGGCATACAAGGATAGCCCTCGGCATAGGCCGCAGCCCCCAGCAAAACAGATAGGGCCCCCGCAGCAAAAACAGCCCATATTTTTTCCATGGAAACAACCTCCAACACACGATTTTTATGCGCTCAGGCCAAATCCGCAGCCTGTAATGATTATAAGGATAGCATAGTGTAAGCCGCACGCTGTTTCGAAAAGCCCCCAAAGCGGTGGTTATAAAACCAGCACCCCATTTTGAAAACAGTATGTGTTACTGCCGGAAAATGGGGTGCTGCTTCACAAAGAAACGATTTATTCCTCCCACAGCCACAGCTGGGCGCTGTAGGGGGCAAGATCCGGCGCAAAATGCGTTTTTGGCTTGCGCACGGTCTTTTTTTGCGGGCGGGGCACGGTGCCGCCAAATTCGGCCCAGTTGGTGTCCAGCAAAAGGGTCAGCTTGCCGGTGGCGGGCAGGGTGTGGTGGCGCACAGGCTCATCGATAAAATTAAACACAGCCAATATGCGGCTGGAGCTGCCGGTGCGCGAAAGCGAAAAGGTGCCCTTGGCGGCGTGGTGACAGTCCACCCAGGCAAAACCGTTTGGCGCGTAGTCACGCTGCCACAGGCAGTCATATTTTAAGTAAAGCTTTTGCAGCGCTGTGCGGAACGCCATAAAGGAATCGTGAATGGGATACTGCAGCAGCTCCCAATCCTGCTGGCGCGATTCATCCCATTCGCGCAGCTGGCCGAACTCGTTGCCCATGAAATCCAGCTTTTTGCCCGGATGCACCATCATATAGGTGTACAGCAGCCGCCCCTGCGGAAATTTGGTTTCGTAATTGCCCCACATTTTTTGCAGGATCGTGGCCTTGCCGTGTACATTTTCATCGTGCGAAAGCGGCAAAAGATAGTATTCACGGCTGTAATACATCATGCTGAAGGTGAGCTTGTGCAAATTTTCGCGGCGCTGCACAGGGGGCTTTTTCATAAAATCCAGCGTGTCGTTCATCCAGCCCAGGTCCCACTTATAGTCAAAGCCAAGGCCGCCATGCTCTACCGGATGGGTAACGCCGCTGTAGTCCGAGCTGTCCTCCGCGATCAGAATGGCCGTGGGGTGCAGCATGTGCAGCCCGGCATTCATGTTGCGCAAAAAGGTCACGGCATCGCTGTTTACACCGCGCGCGGGGTCACCATGCCAATACAAAAGGCGGCTCACGGCGTCTACACGCAGGCCGTCGGCATGGTAATGCCGCAGCCAGAAATTAGCGCAGCTTTGCAGAAAACTGCGCACCTCGGGGCGGCTGTGCATAAAGTTGCAGCTGCCCCATTCGCTGATGCCGATATCCTCGCTGGGATATTCATACAGCGCCGTGCCGTCCAAACGGCGCAGCCCGTAGGAATCCAGTGCAAAATGCACCGGCACAAAATCCAAAATCACGCCCAGCCCGTGCCGGTGGCAGGCATTCACCAGGCGGCACAGCCCGGCGGGGGTGCCGTAGCGGCTGGTGGGGGCAAAAAAGCCGGTGGTCTGATAGCCCCAACTGCCGTCAAAGGGATGCTCGGCCAAGGGCATCAGCTCAATATGAGTGTAGCCGTGCTTTTTGCAGTAGGCGGGCAAAAGCTCGGCCAATTCATCATAAGTATACCAGCTGCCGTCCGGCTTTTGCCGCCAGCTTCCGGCGTGGACTTCATAAATGGAAAGCGGCTTATCCAAACAGCGGGTGCGGGTGCGCATCCATTCATCGTCGGTAAAATCGTCCCAGTTCAGCTCGCACACGATCGAACGGTCGTCCGGGCGCAGCGCCATGGCGGCACCGTAGGGGTCGCAGTGATCCGCAGCTTTTCCATCGGCCCCCACAATATGATATTTATAATACATTCCGGGCAGCACCTCGGGGCAATCGGCCTCCCAAAGGCCCACAGCGCTGCGGTGCATGGGGTACCAGTCGGCCTTTTGACAGTCGGCGGCAGGGTCTACCACCACATACGCCTCCCGCGCCGAAGGGGCCCACAGGGCAAAGCGCGTGCCGCCGGAATACGGGTGTGCTCCTAAATATTCTCCGGCATCAAACTCGGCTCCGGCAAAAAAACGCTGCACATCCATCATGGGGCAAAACTCCTTGTAGCAAAATTTTTGGGCTTTTCAGATACAGTAGTATCTCTATTATAAAAATCACGGCAAAAGACTGTCAATGGTCAAAACCGGGGCAAAGGCACCGCCGCACAAAAAGCAGCCCGGCAGCAGGGCTGCCGGGCCGGGCATTGACTAATGAATGGAATACCTGCGCCATTCCATCAGGGCGTTTACGGTGTCATCGCTTTCCACCCAGCCTTCGCCCGAGGGCTGCGCCGTGGGGGCATAGCGAGCCATCACGCCGGGGGTGTCCCCTGCCAGAAAGCTGCGGGCCTGCTGCGGGTCCATGCCCAGGTGTGCCGTGGCGGCGGGCCCGGCGGGGGCGTGGGATTTGCGGCGTCTGCGTGATCGTCTGCTCATAAAAAGCATCACCTCCTGCTGCCAGTATGCCCGGCGGCAGAAAAGGCTATGCAGCCATCACAAAAACAGGGAAACAATGGGCACGGTAAACAGGCAGCACACGGTGGTGATCATGTTCAGCTGGCAGGCCTCGGCGCCCAGCTCGGCGCCGTAAAGCTCCTGCGCGGTGAGGGCGGGCACGCTGGCACTGGGCATGGCGGCCATGACCATAAAAATGCACAGCATGGTGGCATCAAACGGCAGGTTTCGCACAGCCAGCACCAGCAGAATGGGCATGACCAAAAGCTTGAGCACCGTAAACACATAAAAACGCTTGCATCGCAGCATGGCGCGCACGCTGCTGCCCGCCAGATTGGAGCCGATCACCATCATGCTCAGGGGAATGCAGGTGTTGCCGCCGTAGCGCAAAAGGCTTTCCATCGGGGCGGGCACACGCAGATCGCAGGCAAAGATCAGAATGCTCACAAGGCACGCCAGCGTGCAGCCGTTCAGCAGCTTTTTGGGCGAGCAGGAGCCCGTCATCAGCACAAGGCCGTAGGTGTAGAACAGGGTGTTCATAAACAGCATATAGAAATTTACAAAAATCACATAGCTGCTGCCGAAAAGGCCCGTGATAATGGGAATGCCCATAAAGCCGAAGTTGCCGAACAGCAGCATATTCTGGTAAATGCCGCGGCGCTCGGGCGAAAGCCCCATCAGGCGCACCAGCACAAAGGCCAGCACCGCCGCTGCACCAAAATAAATGCAGCACAAAATCAGATTTTGGCGCACAAGGCCGCCGCCCATGCTGTCGTCACGGCTCACGGCGCCCGAAAGCTGGATCATGGGGTTGAAAAGGTTCACCACCAGCGCCGACAGCTTGCGGTTGAAATCCTCGTTCATCCAGCCCCGGCGCGTGCAGGCAAAGCCCAGCGCCATCAGCCCGAAAAGAACTAACAGCTGCTGAAAAATTACAAAACTATCCACAACAAAGCTACTCCTTACTCAAAAACCAGTATCCTTAATAAGTATAGCATACGCCTAAGGACAAAAAAAGCCGGAAGTTTCTATTGACAAGGCAAAATTTTCGGATTATGGTTAAAGAGTAGATAATGGATTTTTCGCTGCTGATTTTGTACAAATCGTGACAAAATTCCCGCGAAAAAGAAAAGGCATTCCCGCATTGCTTTAAGAACTGCTGCACCGCTGTGCGCCTGCGGGGCGAAAAAGCGTGCGGAAATGCCCTGAAAACAGGAGGAACCGAATGCAGCTTACCCAAGAAAAACAAGAGCTGATACAGAAAAACCTGCGCTATTTGCAGCTGCTCTCGCAGGAGTATCCCACCATTGCCGTGGCCGCCAGCGAGGTGATCAATCAGGAGGCCGTGCTGCGCCTGCCCAAGGGCACCGAGCATTTTATGAGCGATCTGCACGGTGAAAACGAAGCGTTTCGCCATGTGCTGAACAGCGCTTCGGGCGTGATCCGTGAAAAGGTGGATGCGGTGCTGGCGCAGGAAAACGCCACGCCCGAGGAATGTCAGGAGTTTGCCACCCTGATCTATTATCCCGAGCAAAAGCTGCCGCTGCTGAAAGCGGCGCAGGGCGAGGAAAATCTGGATTACTGGTACGAGCACACGCTGCTGCGCCTGATCGAGCTTTGCCGGTTGGTAAGCAGCAAGCACACCCGCGCCCGTGTGCGCCGCTGCCTGCCCAACGAATGCGCACATATTCTGGATGAATTGCTTCATGCGCATTTTGAGGACCATAACAAGGAAATGTATTACGATGAGATCATCATCAGCATGATCGAAAACGGGCAGGCCGACAATTTTATTATCCACTTCTGCAAGCTGATCAAGCGCCTTGCCGTGGATAAACTGCACATTGTGGGCGATTTGTATGACCGCGGCCCTCGCCCGGACCGCATTGTGGATACCCTGATGAATCACCACAATGTGGATATTCAGTGGGGCAACCACGACACGGTGTGGATGGGCGCAGCGGCAGGCAGCCCCATTTGCATTGCCACCGTGCTGAAAACCGCGCTTTCGTATGCCAATGTGGAAACGCTGGAGGAGGGCTACGGCCTGAACCTGCGCCGTTTGGGCCAGTTTGCCGATGAAGTGTACGGCGATTGTGACCTTTCCATCTGGATGCCCAAGGGCGACAACTCCCGCTTTAAGTTCGGCCACGCCAGCCTGCGCCGCAGCGCATTGATGCACATTGCCATTTCCGTGATCATGTTTAAGCTGGAATGTCAGGTGATCGACCGCAACCCGGATTTCCAAATGCAGGACCGCGATTTTATTCGCCGCATCAACTATCAGGACGGCACGGTTAAGGTGAACGGCATCACGCATTTTCTGCGTGACACGCAGTTCCCCACCGTGGACCCCAAGGACCCTGCCCGCCTGACCGAGCGTGAAGCTTATGTGATGGATAAGCTGGTGGAATCCTTCCGTGAAAGTGAAAAGCTGCAGCGCCATGTGCGGTTTATGTACAAGGTGGGCCATGTGTACCATGTGGAAAACGGCAACCTGATGTTCCATGGCTGTATGCCCATGACCATGGACGGTGAATTTGCCGAAGAAGTGTTTGACGGCAAGAGCTACCGCGGCAAGGCGCTGTTTGATTTCTGCGAAGAGCGCGCCCGTGACGGCTATTTTGCCCCCGAGGGCAGCCCCGAACGCCAAAAGGGACAGGATTTTTTGTGGTATCTGTGGTGCGGCAAGCTTTCGCCTATTTTCGGCCGAAGCGCCATGACTACCTTTGAGCATTTGTATATCAGCGACAAGAGCACGCACACAGAAGAACCCAACGCCTACTACAAGATCTACGATGATGTTGCCGTGGCGGATAAAATTCTGGCGGAATTCGGCCTGTATGGCGAAGGGCATCACATTGTGAACGGCCATGTGCCCGTAAAGGTGGTAAAGGGCGAAAGCCCCGTGAAGGGCGGCGGCAAAATTCTGGTGATCGACGGCGGCTTCTGCCGTGCTTATCACGACCGCACCGGTATTGCGGGCTATACGCTGGTGTTCAACAGCCGCACTCTGAGCCTGCGCACCCACGAGCCCTTTGAAAGCACCCAGAAGGCGATCGAGGAAAATGTGGATATCCATTCGGATTCCCGCGTGATCTACGAATGCCCGCGCCGCCTTCGCGTGAAGGATGTGGACTGGGGCACGCATCATCGCGACTTGGCCGACGGCCTGAAGCTGCTGATGGATGCCTACCGAAGCGGTATTCTGAAGGAAAGCACCCGCCCGGGCTGCGGAAACTAAGGCGTTTTCCGATGGCTTTTGCCGGGGGGCTCAGCGCCCCTTGAAATGATACGATAAAAAGCAAAGCCTGCTGCACCCAGCGATGCAGCAGGCTTTGCAAAAAAATAGATCACAGCTTGTCGCGGATTTTGGCCTCTAAAAAGCGGCAGGCATCCTCGATGCAGCCCTGGCAGGAGCGCAGCACCACTTTGGTGTCAACACCCTTCAGCTCTTTGCAGATCAGGCTGCTGTTTTTGATCTGGAAGGCGGCTTCCAGCTCACTGGCCAGGCGATAGCTCTCGCGCTTGGTGGTGGTGTCGCTGGGGCCCTTGCTGTTGCAGTAGCCCAGCACAGTCACCGCGCCGGTCACCGCGCCGCAAATGCCGTTCATGCCGCCCATGCCAAGGCCCTGGGCCTCCATCATGCGGAAAACGGTGGTTTCGTCCAGCCCCATCACATCGGCATAGGTGCAGGCCACCGACTGTGCGCAGTTGTAGCCCAGCCCGTGCAGGGCGATCGCTTTTTCAATTCTGCTTTCCATATGGATCTCTCTCCCTTTTTTGCCCATGCCGTAGTATGCGGCGTGGGTTTGTGGTATACTATAGATCTAAGGCAATACCGCATAATTCTAAGTGTCGCAGCCGCCGGAATGGTGCTTAAGCCGTCAGGCGGGAACTGCGGTGCTGCCCTGATATTTTATTATAAACAAATTGTGTGTGCTCGGCAAGCCCGGGCCATGCACATTTCTGCCAAAGGAGGAACAACAAATGGTAAAGTATCTGAGCGCCGATACTTTTGAAGCTGAGGTGCTGCAGGCCCCCGGCGTGGTGCTGGTGGATTTCTGGGCTGACTGGTGCGGCCCCTGCCGTATGCTGGGCCCTGTGCTGGATACACTCAGCGACAAGCTGCCCGGTGTGAAATTCTGCAAGCTGAATGTGGATGATGACCGTGAGCACGCCATGCAGATGGGCGTTTCCAGCATTCCGGCGGTGTTTGTATTCCATCATGGCAAGGTGGTGGGTAAACATATCGGCTTTGCGCCGGACGCCGCTGCAGCCATTGCCGCTTTGGTGGAAAAGGCCAAAGAAGAATAACCCCCAAGAAAATTTCAAGGCGAAGCAGACTGTACACACGGCCTGCTTCGCCTTTTTTGCGCTCACCCAAAGCCGCCCGCCCGCATAGCATGAAAAAAATAAGGGGGAGGGGATCTATGGTGGAAAAAGTATGGCTGGCACTGCGGGCAACGGCTTTTCCGCTTTTCTGCACGGTGGCCGGGGCCGGTGGGGTGTATGTGCTGGGCGGCGGCAAAAAACGCGGCGGCGAGCAGGTGATGAACGGCTTTGCGGCGGGGGTAATGCTGGCGGCCAGCTTTTTCAGCCTGCTGGTTCCGGCAGTGCAGGGGGCGGCCAGCTGGCACGCGCCCACGCTGGGCTTTGCGCTGGGGGTGGCGGGCCTTGCCGCTGCCGAAGCCGGTGCGGCGGCGCTGGGCCATGCGGCGCAAAGCAGCTGCCGTGCAGCCATGGGCATTGCGCTGCACAACCTGCCCGAGGGCATGGTGGTGGGGCTGGCGGCTGTGCTGGCCATGGGCGGCAGCGCCGAAATGAAGGCCGGTGCGGCGGCGCTCAGTGTGGGCATAGGACTGCAGAATCTGCCCGAGGGCGCGGCGGTTAGCCTGCCGCTGCACCGTGCGGGACAAAGCCGAAACAAAGCCTTTGCAGCGGGGGTGGCCAGCGGCCTGGTGGAGCCGGTGGGCGGGGTGATAGCGGCCCTGCTGGCCGGGTGGGTGAGTGCGCTGATGCCGTGGATGCTGGCCGGGGCTGCGGGTGTGATGGTGGCCATTACCCTGCAGGATCTTGTTCCCGATGCCGTAAAAACGCGGTGGGGCGCGGCGGCGCTGTGGCTGGGCTTTGTGCTGATGATGGCGATGGATCTGGCACTGTGAACCGGGGAAAACCCCTGCGAAAATTTACAAAACCCTAATAAATAAATGGTTGACCCGTCAAGCAGGCGGTGCTATACTTGACGGGTCAACTATAATATCTACAGGAAAGGAGAAAGCGCGGCGTGGACACAATGGAGCAAAATTTCTCTTTGATATGCCGAAAATTTACCAAGTTTTTAAACGTGGAGCTGAAAAATGCAGGCATCACCCCGGCCGAGCTGAGCTATCTGAATTATCTTTTGGAGCAAAACGGCATGACTCAGGACGAACTGGCCAAGGCTTCGTGCGTGGATAAGGCCGCGGTGACACGGGTGATCCAGACCCTTGAAAAAAAGGGCGTGGTGGAGCGCAGGGCAGACGAAACGGACAAGCGCGCCAACCGAATCTACCTCACCGACAAGGCCTATCACTATGCAGATGTGATGAAAGAAGTGCGGCAAAAATGGGTGAGGATCATTGATGTGCAAATGAGCCAGCAGGAAATGCAGCAGCTGGAACAGCATGTGGAAGAAATTGCCGAAAAAGTGAAGAAGGCTGTGCCCTGAAACAAGGGCGGCGAAAAATGCAATACACAAATCTGAATAAAATGTAAAACTTACTTTGAATTGGTTGACGAATCAATTCATTGCAGTATGATACAAGCAGAAATACTTTGTGATAAAACCGTGAGATCGATGGAAAAAAAGAACGAAGGCACCACCGCACAATTCCCGCCTTACGGCTTAAGCACCGCTCCGGAGGCTGCGGCACGGCATCTGCGTTGCCAAAATGCTCGCCAATACACAAAGTATTGCCTGCGCTTTTGGCTTAGCATCTACCGCACCTCGCGCGCCGTATCGGCACTTAGAATTATGCGGTATTGCCTTGAAATGATCTCGAAAGGAAAGAAGATATGAAAACAAATATCAAGCGTGTGGCGGCGGCGCTGTGCAGCTGCACTTTGCTGGCAGCAGGGCTTACGGCCTGCGGCAGCACAGATGCGGAATCGGTGATGGACCCGACCGTTGCGGTGCAGGTGCAGAATGTGCGCCGGGGCAGCATTGAGCTGCAGGGCACCTATGTGGGCTCGGTTTCGGCCGCAGAAAGCGTGAATGTGATCCCGCTGGTGCAGGGCGCCACGGTGGAAAGCGTGAATGTGGCAGTGGGCAGCGAGGTGAAGCAGGGGCAGGTGTTGGCTAAGCTGGACAGCACCAGCGCTGATCTGACGGCCAAAAATGCGCAGGCTGCCTATAATTCGGCCCTGGCACAGGCACAGGGTGCCCTGGGCGGCCAGTGGAAAACCAATATTTACAGCGCCGAGCGCGGCATTGATCAGCTGGATGATAATATCGATAATTTGAATGACCAGATCGATAAGCTGAAAGATAAAAAAGATGATCTGGAAAAAGCACGCAATGCGGCCAAAGCAAATTCTGACACGATCAGCGGTGCCGCAGCCAGCTATGTGCAGCTGCTCAAGGGCTTTACCGTATCCATGACGGACGATAATAAGGATATGGAGCCGATCAAAACGAAGGGATCAAGCATAACCTATCCTGGAAGTGAGACCCTCGATGAAGCTACTTATATAAACTTGGGCAAAATTGCAAATTTGGGCGCTGAAAAAAGCGGTATGAAAGAGGATGTACGCAAAAATGTCATTTCCGTCAGCAGTTATCTACAAACAGGCGGAAAACTGGAAGACCTGACAAATGCGGAAACCATCAAAGCAGCGGCAGAAGCATATCAATCTGCTGAAAATGGCTATGAGCAGCTGAAATCCTCCATCGACCAGCTGGAAACCCAGCGCGATAGCCTGAAAGCCCAAAAGGAGACCGCCCAGGGCACGCTGGACATTACGCAAGGCGAAACCTACAACGAAACCGTGGCCTCGCTGCAGGCAGGCCTGGCACAGGCGCAGGTGGGGCTGGACAGTGCCGCCTACCAGCAAAGCCTGTACACCCTCACGGCCCCCATCAGCGGCACGGTGGAAAGCGTGGGCCTTACCAAAAACGGCATGGCATCGGCCAGCAGCATTGCGTTTACCATTTCCAACAAAAACACCATGCAGGTGACTTTTTATGTAACCGAGGATGTGCGTGATGAATTCACGGCCGGTCAGGCTGTAACGGTCAGCCGCGGCAGCAGCACCTATGGCGGCACCATCACCGAGATCGGCAATGCAGTGGATATGCAAAAGGGTCTGTTTAAGGTAAAGGCCACGATCTACGATATGCCTGATCTTGCCAGCGGCGTTACCGCCAGCATCACCACCACCTGCCACAGCGCCAAGGATGTGATCGTGATCCCCTGCGATGCCGTGTATTATGAAAACGGCGATGCCTATGTGTTTGTGGCGCGTGACGGCACGGCGGTGAAAACCCCTGTGGAAACCGGCATTTATGATGACCAGAACATTGCCATCACCAGCGGCCTGATCGAGGGCCAGCAGGTGATCACCACCTGGTCGGCCAATCTGATCGATGGCTGTGCCATCACCGTTCCCGGGCAGGAGGAAGCCGAAAAAACAGCGGATTCCGCCGCATCGGCACAGGGCTGAGGCCGGGGGATACAGGAATGACAAAATTAGTATTAAAACGCCCGGTTTCCACCCTTTTGGTGATTTTGGCGATCGTGGTGTTCGGCGTGGCCTCGCTGTTGGGAATGCCCATGGAGCTGATGCAGGACATGAATATGCCCATGCAGCTGGTGATGGTGGTATACCCCGGCGCTTCGGCCAGCGATGTGGACAGTCTGGTGGTAGACCCCATCGAGGACGCAGTGTCCACGCTTTCCGGTGTTTCCAGTGTGACCAGCTATGCCAACGAAAACATGGCCATGGTGATGCTGATGTATGACTATGACACCGACAACGATGACAACTATTCGGCCTTAAAAGAAAAGCTGGACGGCCTGCAAAGCACCCTGCCGGACAGCTGCCATACCCCGAGCATCATGGAAATGAGCGTGAACTCCATGCCCACCATGATGGTTTCGGTGAACTCCAACGGCAGCGCCGATGCGCTGAAATATGCCGAGGATACCGTGGTGCCCGAGCTGGAAAAGCTGAGCGGCGTGGCACAGGTGGAAACCAGCGGCGGCACCGAAAACTATGTGCAGGTGCTGCTGAACGAAGAAAAAATGAGCCAGTACGGGCTGAATATCTCCACCATCGCCCAAATGATCGGCGCAGCGGATTTCACCATCCCGGCGGGCAGCGTTTCCAATGGCAATCAGGATCTGAGCGTGAGCGCTGTGGCTGAGCTGAAGGATCTGGAATCCATCCGCAATGTCACCCTCACCACGGACACCGGCGCGCTGATCCATCTTTCGGATGTGGCAACGGTGCAGTACAAGCAAAAGGATGCCAGCAGCATCAGCCGCTACAACGGCAATGCCAATATCAGCCTGACCATCACCAAAACCCAGAGCGCCTCTACCATGGATGTGTGCAAGCGCATTCAGCGCGTTCTGGACCGCTGCACCAACAACGCCATTTCCTTTGAGGTGACATACACCTCGGCCGACAGCATTCAGCAAACCATGCAGCAGGTGCTGCAAACGCTGGCACAGGGCGTTTTGTTTACCATGGCGGTGCTGTTTTTGTTCTTTGGCGATATAAAAGCCAGCCTGATCGTGGGCAGCAGCATGCCCATCTCGGTGCTGCTGGCCATTGTGATCATCAACTTTGGGCTGGGCTATTCGCTGAATGTGATGACAGGCGGCGCACTGATCCTGGCCATCGGCATGATCGTGGATAACTCCATTGTTATGCTGGAAAGCTGCTTCCGTATGCGGGAGGAAAAGCTGCCCTTCCGCGAAGCCGCTCTGCGCGGCGCGGGCGAGGTGGGCGCTTCGGTGCTGGCCTCCACCATCACCACGGTGGTGGTGTATGTGCCCATGGCCATGGTGGGCGGCATGAGCGGCCAAATGCTGGGCCCCCTTGCGTGGACCATTGTGTTTGTTATGATCGCCTCGCTTCTGGGCGCCGTGTCGGTGGTGCCGCTGGCGTTTGTGTATCTGAAGCCCCGCGCCAAGGCGGAGCTTCCCATCAACCGCCTTTTGGCAAAATTCAATCGCTTTTATGACAAAGCGCTGCGCACGGTGCTGCACCACAAAAAAATCACCATGCTGGCCACGGCAGTCATGATGGTGGTGGCTGTTTTGCGGCCACGCAGTGCAATCTGGAACTGATCCCCAGCAGCTACGACGGCAGCATTTCGGTAACAGCCAACTTCCGCTCGGGCACCAAGCTGGAAACCATGAACCAGCTGATCGCCCCGGTGGAGCAAATGCTGCTGGAAGATGAAAATTTTGATACCGTAAACCTTTCCATTTCGGGCAGCTCGGCCACCATTTCGGCCTATGCCGTCGAGGGCTGCAAGCGCAGCAGCGAGGATGCTGTGACCCAGTATACCCGTGCGCTGGAAAAATACACCAATATGGATATCGAGGTGGCACCCTCGGGCGGCGCCAGCAGCTCAATGAGCTCCATGGGCACCAGCTCCGTCACCGAGATCGATCTGCAGGGCACCGATCTGGACGCCCTGAAGCAGGGCGCTTCCATGGTGGAAGAGATCATGCGCCAAACCCCGGGCGTGATCCGTGTGGCCAACGATTTTGCCCAAAGCCAAACCACGGCACACATTGTGGTGGACCCGCAGCTGGCCATGAATGTGGGGCTTGCCCCGGCGCAGGTTTCCATGAATGTGTACAACACTCTTTCGGGCGTGGATGCAGCCGATGTGACCATTGACGGCGAGGACTATGATGTGACCGTGGAGTACCCCAAGGGCCGCTATGACAATATCACTTCGCTGCTGGATCAGCCGCTGTCTACACCTTACGGCTCGCTCACCACCCTGGGAGAGATCGCACAGGTGAAATATGTGAGCACGCTGCAGACCATCACCCGCCAGAATGGAATGTATCAGATCGCTGTTACGGCCTCTACCACCGGCACAGCCCGCTGGACGGCGCAAAAAAGCATCGAGGCCGCTGTGGCCAAGCTGGAGCTGCCCAAGGGCGTGAGCCGCAGCTCCAGCGTGCTGCAGGATATGCAGAATGACGAGCTTACCGGCCTGCTGAAATCCATTTTAACGGCGGTGTTCCTGGTGTTTCTGGTAATGGCCATGCAGTTTGAAAGCGTGCGCTTCAGCCTGATGGTGATGACCTGCATTCCCTTCAGTCTGATCGGCTCGTTCCTGCTCATGTTTATTTCCGGCACGACCTTCAGCATGATCTCGATGATGGGCATTCTGATGCTGATGGGCATTGTGGTGAACAACGGCATTCTGCTGGTGGACACCGCCAACCAGCTGCGTGAAACCGGCCTGGGCATTGAGGAAGCACTGGTGCAGGCGGGCAAAATTCGTATTCGCCCCATTTTGATGACCACCCTGACCACCATTCTTTCCATGCTGCCCATGCTGTTTACCAACGACCCCACCATGAAGATCATGAACAGCATGGCGGTGGTGATCATCGGCGGCCTGGTGGCTTCTACCGTGCTGGCCATGTTTGTGATGCCCGCCTTCTATATGCTGCTTACGCGCCGCAAAAAGCGCCCCCTCAAGCGTGCCGCCAAGGGCGAGGATGAACAGGACCTTTCGGATCATTATCCCGAGTGCGATCAGCCCATGCAGGAAACCGAGCTGCCCGAAAATCTGCGCATGCCCGGCGATGAAAACTGGCCCAAGGCGTAATACGGCAAAAAGCACTTGACAAAAAGCCCGGTTTGCCATTACAATAAATTTATGAATCTATATTGATTCGGGCGCTTACACTGCGCCCGGTCAACAGTAAAAAAGGAGTGACTGATCCATGAACCATATCCAGACTCTGGAAACCCGTGATCTGGCTGCAAGCCTGAACAACGGTGGCTGCGGCGAATGCCAGACTTCTTGCCAGTCCGCTTGCAAGACCAGCTGTGGCGTTGCCAACCAGCAGTGCGAGAACAAGAACTAATTTCTTGTTGGCCGAAGCTTGAACTTTCAAAAATGCCGTGCTGTCAAATCGGCAGCACGGCGTTTTTGCGTATAAATGCGAGGAAACTGAATCAATGATCCATCAGTATAAAATGAATGGCTATAACATCGTGGTGGATGTGTATAGCGGCAGCGTTCACGCCGTGGACGAGTTGGCCTATGATATTATTGCGCTGTTTGAAAACCACTCGGCCGATGAGATCGTGGCCGAAATGGCCAAGGCTCACCCCGAAACGCCCGAAAGCGAAGTGCGCGAGGTGATCGGGGCGGTGCAGGGCTTAAAGGATGCAGGCAAGCTGTTTGCCCCCGATATCTATGCCGACCATGCCTTTGACTTTAAAAACCGCAGCACGGTGGTAAAGGCACTGTGCCTGCACGTGGCGCACACCTGCAACCTGAACTGCGAGTATTGCTTTGCCGCACAGGGCAAGTTCCACGGCCAGGCAGCGCTTATGAGCTTTGAAACCGGAAAACGCGCGCTGGATTTTCTGATCGAAAATTCCGGTACCCGCCGCAATCTGGAAGTGGACTTTTTCGGCGGCGAGCCGCTGATGAACTGGGATGTGTGCAAGCGCCTGATCCAGTATGCCCGCAGCATTGAAAAAGAAAAAGGCAAAAACTTCCGCTTTACCCTTACCACCAACGGCATGAATATCGATGATGATGTGATCGAGTTTGCCAACAAAGAGTGCCACAATGTGGTGCTTAGTCTGGATGGCCGCAAGGAAATTCACGATGCCAAGCGCGTAACGGCCAGCGGCAAGGGCAGCTATGATACCATTGTGCCCAAGTTCCAAAAGCTGGTGCAGGCCCGCGGCGGCAAGGGCTATTACATGCGCGGCACCTTTACCCGCGAAAATCTGGATTTCACCAACGATATTTTCCACATGGCCGATCTTGGCTTTACCGAGCTTTCCATGGAGCCTGTGGTGTGTGCCGAAACCGAGCCCTATGCCCTGCGCAAAGAAGACCTGCCCGTGCTGTTTGACCAGTACGAGCTGCTGGCCAAGGATATGCTGCGCCGCGAAAAAGAAGGCCACCCCATCACCTTCTATCATTATATGCTGGACCTCACCGGCGGCCCCTGCGTGTATAAGCGCATTTCCGGCTGCGGCAGCGGTACCGAGTATATGGCGGTTACCCCCACGGGTGAGTTGTATCCCTGCCACCAGTTTGTGGGTGACCCTGCCTACAAGATGGGCGATATCTGGAACGGCGTGACCAACACCGCCCTGCGGGATGAGTTTAAGCTGTGCAACGCCTACGCTCGCCCGGATTGCAAGGATTGCTGGGCACGCCTGTATTGCTCGGGGGGCTGTGCGGCCAACGCCTACCACGCCACCGGCAGCATCAAGGGCATTTATGAGTACGGCTGCGAATTGTTCCGCAAGCGTATGGAATGCGCCATTATGATGCAGGTGGCACACCAGTGTGACCCTGCGCTGGCTGCCTATGCCAACCATGCCAAGGGCGCAACCGGCTGCGATGGCTGCTCGGCCTGCGCAGATTGATGGGCCGAAAAACGATAAATACAGCAAAAAAGGCTGCCCGTTCGTTTGCGGGCGGCCTTTTTTGCACAAGAAAGATCGCTTTTGATAAAAAATAAAAGCCTCACGAAAGAGTGATTCTTTCGTGAGGCTTTTTGGCAGGGGCAGAAGGATTCGAACCCTCGGCACGCGGTTTTGGAGACCGCTGCTCTACCAACTGAGCTATACCCCTAAGACTTGTTTAGTATACCACCGAGAAGGCGCTGTGTCAAGAAAAAAATTACAGTTATTCTAATTTGTTCTAATTTGGCTGTTTCGGAAAAAAACACCCGGTTTCATTTTTGCAAAAGTTTTTTGCCCGGCGGGGACTATAGGGCCGGCACATGCAGAAAACGGAAAATTTTTTGGGGCCGAAAAGGAAAAAGCCGGAGATATTTTTTGCAATTTTGGGTGCGGTTTGGGCAAAATCAAGCCGAAAATGGGTATTTTGCGCCATAAAATTCAAGAAATAAAATGCGATACAACAAGCAAAATGAATAAACAAAAGAAAAATTAAAAAAAGTTTGAAAAAAGTGTTGACAATTAGGGGGTGACGAGCTATAATAAATACCGTTGCAGCGGCCATGAGGCCACAGGGCAACAACAAAACTCGGCTTTGGCCCGGTAGTTCAGTTGGTTAGAACGCTAGCCTGTCACGCTAGAGGTCGTCGGTTCGAGCCCGATCCGGGTCGCCAATGCTGCTATAGCTCAGTTGGTAGAGCGCATCCTTGGTAAGGATGAGGTCTCCAGTTCAAATCTGGATAGCAGCTCCATTTAAAAATCCTGAATGCATTCAGCATTCGGGATTTTTTCTTTATCCGCGTTTTGCCGCTGCTGAGTGCGGCTCTTTGTCAAGGTCCTATCATAAATGTTGGGGTCGGGGTAAAACCCGATCCCATTTTTTGCATAAAAAAGGTAGAACATACCCAAGAAATCCAATACAATAAAAGTACCTCTACCCAATTGAAAGGATCAAAAGTATGTTCTATAAGGATAATAATAGCGCAAAACTTCTGAATATGGAAAATATAATCGTATAAAAAGTGGAAAATACGGGCAATGAACTTCATGTTTATATGATGCTTCCTCGAAAAATGCACAAATGCCCTTGCTGCGGCAGCGAAACAAATAGGGTTCACGATTATCGAGATCAGAAAATCAAAGATGTTCCTCTTGGACGGACGACATATCACAAAGAGCCAAAAAACAAAGTAAAAGCAAAGCCCTCCCGCACGCAAAGCTTGGCGTGCGGGAGGGCTTTTTTAAGGCTCACTTTAAATGGGCATGGGGGTGCGGGCCAACTGGGTCAGCCACACCGCGGCGATCACAAAGGCAATCAAAATCAAAACAACAGCGCCTTTTTTGCCAAAGGGTTTTTGCCGTGCCCGGCACAAAAGCCCGGCACACGCCACCAGCACAAACGCGATGGCAGCAAAAACCGATAAAAATTTCCAAAGCCATGAAAGTTCCAGAATCATTCGCATCATGGGCACCTGCCTGCTTTAAGTGAATAAGGGATCAGGCACCTGATTGGCCATGCGGTAAATGTTGGCGATATCGTTTTCATCCAGCACCTTCACACAGCCAATCTTGCGGCGATGCTCAAAGGTGCAGTGATAGGCCAGCGTTTTGATCTGCTGCTCGGTGGCGGTCACGCCCAGCTCGGGCAGGTTGGTGGGCATATGCAGCTCGTGCATAAGGTTTTCAAAGGCGGCAATACCGGCCAGTGCATCGATCATGTCATCGCCGGTGGCGGGCACCTCCATCACCTCACGTGCAAACTGTGCAAAGCGGGCGGGCAGGGCGTCGCACACATAGCGCGCCCAGCTGCCCCACATGGCGGCAAGGCCTGCGCCGTGCGCCACATCAAACATACCGCCCAGCTCGTGCTCCAGCTGGTGGGTGGCCCAGTCGCCGTGGCCATCAATGCCGCAGCCGGTCAGGCTGTTGTGGCTCAGGCTGCCTGCCCACATGATCTGGGCGCGGGCATTGTAATTCTTGGGGTCCTTCACCAGAATCAGTGCATTCTTTTTCACGGCGCGCAAAAGGCCAATGGCGATATTGTCGGTCACATCATTGTCTTTTTCATAGGCGAAAAAGCGCTCCATGGTGTGCATCATAATATCGGTGCAGCCGCAGGCCGTTTGGTAATCGGGCAGGGTATAGGTGAGGGTGGGGTCCATAATGGCAAAGCGCAGGCGGCACAGATCATTGCCATAGCCGCGCTTTAAATCGCCGTCGGGCGTTTCCTTGGTGATCACGCTGCTGTTGCTGGTTTCGCTGCCTGCAGCGGCAATGGTGAGCACGCAGCCCAGGGGAGCACAGGCCGTGGCCTGCGCGCGGCGATCATACAGATCCCACACGTCCAGATCGGGGTTGGCAAGGCCAAGGGCAATGGCCTTGCTGCTGTCGATCACGCTGCCGCCGCCCACGGCCAGCAGAAAGTCTACGCCTTCCTTGCGGCACAGCTCCAGCCCTTCATACACCAGCGCCAGGCGCGGGTTGGGCTTTACGCCGCCCAGCGTAACATAGGGCACACCGGCGCTTTGCAGCGAGGCACACACACGGTCCAGCAGGCCGCTGGCCTTGGCGCTGCGGCCGCCAAAATGCACCAGCACCTTTTTGCAGCCCTGCTCGGCCACAAGCTGGCCCACCTGATCGACGGTGCCTTGGCCAAAGACTACTTTTGTGGGAACATAAAACTGAAAATTCTGCATGGGAAAACCCTCCTTTTCGGTTGCGGCAAATGCCTTTTATGCAATCACAGCGCGCACACGCTGCAAAGCAGTTTCAATCACCTTGTCCATATCGTAATATTTATATTCGCCCAGTCGGCCGCCGAACAAAACCCCCGGCTCGGCCTCGGCCAGCGCCTTGTACTGCTCGTACAGGCGGCTGTTTTTCTCATCGTTCACTGGATAATAGGGCTCGTCGCCGCGCTTCCACTCGGCGCTGTATTCGCGGCTGATCACGGTTTTGGTGCCGGGCTCGGTGCTGCCGAATTCAAAATGCTTGTGCTCGATAATGCGGGTGAAGGGCGTTTCGGCATCGGTATAGTTGATCACGGCGTTGCCCTGATAGTTGGGGGTGTTCAGCGTTTCGGTTTCAAAGCGCACGCTGCGATATTGCAGTTCCCCCAGCTGATAGTCAAAATAAGCGTCAACAGGGCCGGTGAACACCACAGTTTCGGCCAGAGGGCGCAGGCTTTGGCGCTGGGCCAGATAGTCCACGCCCAGCCGCACCTCGATGCCCTGCAAAAGATTTTCCACAAGCTTGGTGTAGCCGCCCACGGGAATGCCCTGATACAAGGCGTTGAAATAGTTGTTGTCAAAGGTCAGGCGCACAGGCAGGCGCTGAATGATAAAGGCTGGCAGCTGGGTGCAGGGGCGGCCCCACTGCTTTTCGGTGTAGCCCTTGATGAGCTTTTCGTAAATATCCATGCCCACCAGATTGATGGCCTGCTCTTCCAGATTTTTAGGCTCGGCGGTGTAGTGGGCGGCGCGCTGGCGCTCAATTTCGGCCTGCGCCTGGGCAGGGGTGATCACCCCCCACATTTTGTTGAAGGTGTTCATGTTAAAGGGCAGGTTGTACAATTCGCCCTTATAATTGGCCACCGGGCTGTTGGTATAGCGGTTGAACACCGCAAACCGGTTCACATAATCCCACACCTCTTTGTTGTTGGTGTGAAAAATATGTGCGCCGTAGCGATGCACCTGAATGCCCTCGACTTCTTCGGTATAAATATTGCCCGCAATGTGGCTGCGCTTGTCGATTACAAGGCACTTTTTGCCCGCCTTGGCGGCTTCGTGGGCAAACACCGCACCGTACAGCCCGGCGCCAACAATCAGATAATCATACATGGCTTGTTTATGCACTCCTTTTGCGCCCGGCCAAAGCCAAAGCAGATTTTTGTTTTTATTACAAGGCTATTGTAGCATACAAAAAAGCAAAATGCTATTGCGGGCACAAAAAATCCGGGCCCTCGATAGAAGGCCCGGACTGGAAAGCTTTGATGCGATGGCGTTTTAACATCCCGCCATTTCATTTGGTTAGTACATTGGAGTAACCCTTTCTTTTACAGAATCATCATCAGGCGATTAAAAGCAACTTTCATAGCAGAATCAACTTCTTTCGTCGAAGATGGGGTACTTACCAGAAACTAAACTAAATCATCGGACTCAAACCTCGTTTAACTAAGGGTGAATGATCGACCTGAAATCGTATCACATTGGACGCTAAGCCTCATATAAAGGGTGAATACCGGACAGAACTAAGTGTTCATCGGAAGCTGCCTCTTATAATGGGTGAGTGGCGAACTGTGCTAAATCAGGTTCATTGGAACACAAGCCTCGTTATAGTAAAGGTGAGTAAGACGAACAAGTTTGTTAGTACATGGGATTCAACGCCTCTTTAAATCAGGGGTGGACTATACAGGTGAAGCACATCAGTTTCAGAATTTTCATAACCATCCACTTCTTTCTTCATCTATATTAAATTGCCTGGGGTAAATTCCCGGGCGGCTAAGGCTCTTACTCAGGTGCATCGCTTATAATTTGTGTACCGGTAAATCGTCCGGTGGCGATGAAGCGGCAATCCTTTTTCAGTGGGCCCAGGCCCGGATAAACTGTGCGGGTTCCAGTTCAGCGCTTCTCATATTGGCCTTGGCTCCTTTCTGTAATGTAGTCTGTTTTGAAAACGGATCCATCAAAATGTGATCCTGTTGGTTGTTCTTTTGTTTGTGTCTATACTATACCACGGCCGGAACAGGGTGTCTATTCGCAATGTGCATGGATTTTAAAACCAAAATTATGTAATTTTGCCTCTTGTAATCCGGCGCGAAAATGTGGTACCATATATATGTTGGGCCGCTGTATCCAAGGGCGCTTCCGGTGCAAACCGGGGGCGCTTTTTTGCGTTTGGGGGGCATCAGTCCTCACCGTCGGGGGGCAGGTTAAAGTGATCCAGCACAAAATCCCAAAAATCCAAGGTGGTTTCACTCAAAAGGCTTTTTTTCTTGCGCATCAGCTGCACAGGCTGTTTGCCAGCCGAAAAGCAGCGCCGGGGTTTTTGTGCAACAATACGATGGAATTTTGAAAGAGCGATAGAATTTTTGCATAAGCCTTGCCTTTTGCTTGTAGGGGCCTGCACCGCAGGCCCGCAACGGTGCGGGGGAATATTTTGAGGTTTGCGGGTGCGGCAAGGGCGGGCGGAGCCAAGCCCCGCCCCTACGGTGGAATTGCGAAATGGTGATAAAATTCAAACGCACTCTCTCGCGGCATATTGTAGGGGTGGGGCTCTGCTCCACCCGGGGGCCTTGTGATACCGCAAGGCTTTAGCGGGCGAGCAATGCTCGCCCCTACGATGAAATTTTAAAAGAGCAATAGAATTTTTGCATAAGCCTTGCCTTTTGCTTGTAGGGGCCTGCATTGCAGGCCCGCCAGCGGTGCGGGGGAATGTTTTTGGGTTTGCAGGTGCGGCAAGGGCGGGCGAGCAATGCTCGCCCCTACGGTAAAATTGCGAAATAACGCTAAAATTCAAACGCACTCTCTCGCGGCATATTGTAGGGGTGGGGCTCTGCTCCACCTGGGGAACCTTGTGGCAGCACAGGGCTTTAACGGGCGAGCAATGCTCGCCCCTACGATGAAATTTTGAAAGAGCGGTAGGATTTTTGCATAAGCCTTGCCTTTTGCTTGTAGGGGCCTGCACCGCAGGCCCGCCAGCGGTGCGGGGGAATATTTTGGGGTTTGCAGCTGCGGCAAGGGCGGGCGGAGCCAAGCCCCGCCCCTACGATAAAATTTAGAAAGAGCGATAGGATTTTTGCATAAGCCTTGCCTTTTGTTTGTAGGGGCCTGCATGGCAGGCCCGCCAGCGGTGCGGGGAAATATTTTTGGGGCCAGCAGGCACGGCAAACGCGGGCGAGCAATGCTCGCCCCTACGGCAAAATTGCGAAATAACGCTAAAATTTATAAGCACTCTCTCGCGGCATATTGTAGGGGTGGGACTTGGCTCCACCCGAGGGGCCTTGGGGCGGCACAGGGCTTTAGCGGGCGAGCAATGCTCGCCCCTACGATGGAATTTTGAAAGAGCGAAAGAATTTTTACGCAAGCCTGAATCTTTCGCTTGTAGGGGCCTGCACCGCAGGCCCGCCAGCGGTGCGGGGGAATATTTTTTGGGTCAGCGGGTGCGGCCAAGGCGGGCGGAGCGGGGCCCCGCCCCTACGGAGTAATCACAAAATAGCGTTAAAATTTATAAAAAACACCCCGGCCGGGCTGCCCTTTTTGCGGGCGGCCCGGCCGGGGTGCATAATGGGTTATGGTGGGGTTACTAAAATAAATGGTTTCACGCATTTCTGCGCGGAAAGAATGGCTTTGCCGCCGTGGGCATTACTGTTCTTTCTTTTTCTTTGCCACCGTGTACCATGCGCCTGCTGCGCCGCCGCTGATCAGCAGCACGGCCAGCCAACCAATCAGGTTGCTGCTGTCGCCCGTGCGGGCCGAGGTGGTGGTGGTAACAGGTGCGCTGGCTGCGGGGGCGGGGGCTGCGGCCTCGGGGGCGGCAGCCTCGGTGCCGGTGTTATTGTTGTTATTGTTGCTGCTGCTGTGGTGGCTGCCGCTGCCGCTGCTGCTGCCGGGCAGCTTGTCGATCACAGTGTTTTCATTGCGCTTTTTGCCGCAAATCGTGCATTCCTCGTGCTTGGTGCCGGTGCTTGCCTGCGATGCAGGCACATCGATCTTCCATTCAAAGCTATGCTCGGCCTTGTCGGCAATGTTGGTGCAGGAAGCATCGGTGCATTCGTGCCAGTGGTGGGTATCATCGCTGCTCCATGCGCCATATTTGTGCTCATGCACCGTAAAGTTGGTGCTGCAATCGCCGTCAGCAAAAAGGATGGCAATCTTGTGTGCGCCAACAGCAAGGGTGCTGAGATATTCGTTTTTCAGCGTGATCACGGTAGAGCCTGCGGCTGCGGTGTATTTGTCCGGTGCCAGCTCGGTACCGTCGATCTTAACACTGTTAAACTTAGCCAAATCGCCGTCTGCCGTAAAGCTGAGGGTGCCGGTGCTGCCCTTTACCCAAACGCCGTTTGCACCATCGGTGATGTTATAAGCAACGCCCTCGGTGGCATCGAAGGTATAGGTCAGCACAATGCTGTAGGCGTAGCTATCGCCTGTAAGGGCACCGCCTGCAACAGCGGCATTCTTGCCGTCGATCGCATTAAAGGTGGATTTTGCCGAGAACACAGCATCGCTATTGGATTGCAGCGTGATGCTTGCGGTGTAAACCGTACCGGGCTTGAACTTTTCGCCAACGGCAAGGGTGGTGCCGTTCGCTGCTTTCCACTCGGTGCTTGCCACGGTGTAGGCACTGTCGGTGGTGGTGGCTGCTGCTGCCGTAGCGTCCTTGGCGGGCTTGGCAATGGCCAGGTTTTCCACCATGATGCTGGTCATCATGGGAATCACGGTGTTCTCGCTGCGCTTTGCATGGCAATCGGTGCATTCCTCATGCTTTTTGCCTGCGGCATTGGGGGTTGCGGGGCTTTCTACCACCCACTGCCAGTTGTGTTTGGCGGTTTCGGTGTACTTTTCGGTTTCACCGGCCTTATGGCACGTAGAGCAAGTGCGGCTGTGGGTGTTATCATCAACCTTCGTCCAAGCAGAGAAGTCATGCGCTTTAGTGTTGTAAGCACCATCGTTTGCCTTGCACTCCTGATAGTGACTGCCGGGGTCCAAATACAGGTACGGCTGACCGTCGTAGTCATGGGTATGGGCAACCATTACAGTGCAGCTTGCGGATTTGCCGCCGCAGGTGACAGTGATCGTTGCCGTGCCCTGTGCCTTAGCGGTCACCTTGCCGGTAGTATCAACCTCCGCGATATCGGACTTGTCACTCGTCCAAGTCAAGTCGCCCGCTGCGTTGACAGGCTCCTTCACGGCGGAGAGCTGATAGGTTGCGTTAAGCTCCAGATTCACCTTTGCCGGGGCAACGGTGAGGCCGGTAAGCTCAACGGTGGGAGCCTCGGTCACGGTGACATAGAAGCGGGAAGTCGGAGAAAGCGATATGATCTTCGTGCTATCGGTCATGTCGATGGCAACCAGACCCAGCAAGGTTTTCTCCCCCCCTGTGTGAGCCGCTTCCGCCTTGATCTTGCCGTCCTCCAGCGTAATGTTATCGTTACTCGTCGGATACGTAGCACCGCCGCTTCCGACCTTGATAATGCGCCAGTCCAGATTGTAATTGTCCAGTGCGCCCTCAGGGTACACAGAAACGGTATACTTCGGCAGGGTCATGGTATCGCCGACGTACATCGTCATGTCGGGGAAGCTGGGGGAAACGGTGATCTCGGCATCAGTGCCGATATCGCTCACGTTCTCGTACACATGGACTCTCCAAGTGCCGTAGGACTGCGCTGCCGGATAGCCGCTGTATTCCGCCGCCAATGTGCCTGTTCCTGCTGTATCGCCATGAATGGTGACGGTGGGGATTGCAGCACCGGAGGCCACCGGACCAGTTGGGGCGGTCACGGTGAACGGAGCAGATGCATTGTACTGGGACTTGAAGGTGAAAGCAGACCATTTATTGGCACCGCTGGGGTTCGTCGTGGCGGTGAGGGTCATGCTCGTGCCCTTTTTGATATAAATAGTGTTTCCGTTTCCGTAGGTGCCGTATACCTTGCCGTTCTCGTCCGTCAGGATGATTCGGTTCAGCTTGGTGATCTCGTCCAGCAGCACGCTACTGCTGCTGATCTTGGAGCCTGCCGTATGGGAGTCGGTCTCCTTGTAGCGGGTGTAGATGTAATAGGTGCTGCCCACGGGCAGATTATCCACCGTAGCGGAGGTAATCTTCGTGCCGCTGGTCGGCCACTCGCTGCCGGAGGCGGGGGAGCTGGTGTAGACATACTCCTGATTGGAGTTGAAATCGCTGATTTTAAACTTCGTGTAGGCGTTGCTATCGTCCTTCTGTGCCTCAACTGCCGGAGGTGCTGGGGTGTTGTCATTGGCAGCCTTGCTGACCTTCACCGGCGCGCCGACGATCTCGCCGAGATAGCCATTCGCCGTGATCTTCACGCGGATGCGGACAGTATCACCCATGTCAGCCGCCGTGGGAGTGTAGCTGCCAGTGGTCGCGCCCTCAATATTCGTCCATGTGCTGCCGCCGTTCGTGCTGCGCTGCCACTGGTAGAGCAGTTTGCTGCTATCAAAGCCGTGGGGCAGGTTGCCGGTACCGGTGGAAATGGAGCGACCATAGACGATGCCGCTGGTGTAGTACACCTTGCCCTCAATGGTGGGGTCAGGCTCAATCACCGGTGCGCCATTCACCACCAGCTTGACGATATGCTCGTTGCTTATGATGCCGACGGAGCTGCCGTTCTTATTCAGATTCAGGTGCAAATCAAAGGAATAGACCTTGGCGGGAGCGTCCTTATCAATGGTGAAGCGATATTCGGCGTCGGTGGCGTTGATGGGATCAGTGGTGGGCGTCTTACTGCCGGAGATATAGCGGTCGCACTCTGCGCGATAACTATAGCCTGCATTTACCAATGCACTCGCCAAAGGCTTCCATGTGAATTTGATGGTATGCGCCGTGCTGTTGTCCATCTCCTCAACTGCGCCCTTCCAGTCCTTGGCGTAGTTGATTTCGGTGCCGTCCAGCGTGACGGACTCGATGCCCCATGCGTTGGGGATAATCGTGGTCGGCTGGTTATTCACAGCCTTGATAATAAAGGCATATCCTCCCGAATCGTGTTCCGATTTCCTGTAATTGGTAAAGTACTTGTTGTAGCTGTTGTTATCCTGCGCCGCAAAAGTGCCGTTGCCCGTCTGGATGGCGTTTTGTCCCAGCAGATTGTTGGCCAGCTGATAGATTTCGTAAGCCTCTAAGCGCTGTTTCACCGCAGCGCCGCTGTACTTATAATTCTTGGAAGATTTATCAGCAGAGAATCCTTCGTGGAAGGTGCCGCCGTTCAGCTTGGCCGCCACTTGGTACGCCATTCCTTCCGGCTCTTTATCATTCACCAGGGGAAATTTCGGTCTCAGCCAGAATTCCTTGTGGAAATCGCCGCCGCTGATGACCACTTCGGGCGTGGAAAAGCTGCTGTCAAAGCTGGCAGCCGCCCATGCCTGTACCTTTCCGAGGAAGGTGCCGCCTTTGATCTCGGCGAGAGTCACTTTACCGTCGCCCGCGGTGCTGCCTGCGCCGTTGAGCACAACATTATTTTCAAAGGTGCCGCCGGTGATGATGACGCGCGAGGTCGTTTTATTCCACTTGCTATTGCTGGCATTCATACGCACAAGCCCTTGGAAGGTGCCGCCGGTGATGGTCACCTTGCAGTCATTATCTGCAATCAGCGTGTAGCCGCAGGAGCCGTTGCGCAAATCATCAAACTCGTCAAGGAATTGTTCAAACAATTGGTTTTCGTATCTTTCGTATGTCTCCGGCGGAACATAGAGAGTACCTCCGTTGATGACGGCCTCTCCGCCATAACGGCAATCGATCGTCCTTCTCCACAGAACGCCTCGGAAATCTCCAGCTTCCACCTCCAGTTTTCCGCTGTTCATCGTGAACTTGCCTGTTTGCCACACGCTGATGAGAACGTTGGAATCGGTGCTCGTGACGCCGAGTATCCGTCCGGTTTGGGCTTCGCTGCTGTCCGAAAGCGTCAGACTGCTGGTCTGTATCTTAATCAGATTCCCCAGTCCTGCCTTATTGGTAAACAGACGCAGCGTATGACCGTTCAGATCAAGCTGCTTCTGCCCATTCACAGTGAGCGTATCCAGCAGACCTATGCCGCTGTTCAGCGTGCCAGTGTCAATATCAGCGCCCAGCTTGATGTAAGCCTCGCCGGATTGCTGCATCTTTTCCTGCCAATCCTCATAGGTGCTGACTACGAAGGGGTCACTCTCAATGCCGGTGCCGGTTACGGGGCTGGCATCGGCAAGCATAATTTCTTCTTCCTCTGCCAGTGCCTCGGCATCCTCCGGCAGGGGGGCATATTCTGCGGCCAGCTCCACATTGCTGTCCGGCATGGTAAAGGTGGTAATTTCTTCGGTGTCATCGGCCAGTTCCAAGCCATCGGGGGCCTGCCAGGCCGTAAAGAGTAAGCCTTCTTCTGCACGATCCTTGGCAGTAATGGTCACCAGCGTGCCCTCGGCTGCCTGGGTAATCTCGCTGCCGGTTTCATCGCTGGCAGTGCCAAGTTCGTCAGTAAAAGTAATGGTATATGTCACCACGGAGTCGCCCGGTTGTTCTTCGGTTTCTTCGCTGTTTGCATCGGCAGGGCCAGCGCCTTCGGCAGGCTGCCGCTCAGGCTGCGCCTCGCCCTGATCCGCTACATTATTTTCGGGGGGGGGCACGGGTTGTTCCTCCTGGGTGGGGGCAGCCTCGGTGCCCTTGCTGCCCTCGGTTTCGGGCTGCTGGGTGGGCTGCTGGTCAGGGGTCTGCTCCGGGGCAGCCTCGCCGGTAGGGGCAGGCTGCTGGGCTGCGGGTGCCTCGGGGGCTTTGGGCTCTTCCTCAGCCGCAGGGGCCGGGGTCTCCTCGGCATTCTGTTCGTCCAAAATGGTTTCCGCCGCTGCCGGTTCGGTTGGCGGCGTATCCTCGGCAGCAAAGGCCGCCGCGGGAATCTGCCCCGCCAAAATGGCAAGGCATAGCAAAAAGCTAAGTAGTCGTTTCTTCATGGGCATATCCTCCGTTGTGCAAAAAGGTGTTAAGGTGGGGTTAAAACCACGCTGCTGCCCCGTTTTGCACCCGGGGCAAACAGTGCTTACTCAAGTTTATTATAAAAGCCCGGGGGTGAAATGTCACTGACACAAGTGTCAGTTTGTTCACCGCATGGGGGAGATTTTTTAGGGAATTTTCATTTTTGCGGCAAAATGGGCGTTTTGGGGGCGCGGGCAGGATTTTGCCACGGGGTGCGGGGGTGATTTTTTTAGGGCGGTGGGTACGGCAAGGGCGGGCGAGCAATGCTCGCCCCTACCGTGAAATTGCAAAAGAGCGATAGAATTTTTGCATAAGCCTTGCCTTTTGCTTGTAGGGGCCTGCATTGCAGGCCCGCCAACGGTGCGGGGGAATATTTTTGGGTTTGCAGCTGCGGCAAGGGCGGGCGAGCAATGCTCGCCCCTACGATGAAATTTAGAAAGAGCGATAGAATTTTTGCACAAGCCTTGCCTATTGCTTGTAGGGGCCTGCATTGCAGGCCCGCAACGGTGCGGGGGAATATTTTTGGGTTTGCAGCTGCGGCAAGGGCGGGCGAGCAATGCTCGCCCCTACGATGGAATTTTGAAAGAGTGGTAGAATTTTTACGCAAGCCTAAATCTATTGCTTGTAGGGGCCTGCATTGCAGGCCCGCAACGGTGCGGGGGAATATTTTTTGGGTCAGCGGGTACGGCAAAGGCGGGCGAGCAATGCTCGCCCCTACCGTGAAATTGCAAAATAGCGATAGAAATTTTACGCGAGCCTTGCCTTTTGCTTGTAGGGGCCTGCATTGCAGGCCCGCCAACGGTGCGGGGGAATATTTTTGGGTTGCAGCTGCGGCAAGGGCGGGCGAGCAAAGCCCCGCCCCTACGATGGAATTTTGAAAGAGCGATAGAAATTTTACGCAAGCCTTGCCTATTGCTTGTAGGGGCCTGCATTGCAGGCCCGCAACGGTGCGGGGGAATATTTTTTGGGTTGCAGCTGCGGCAAAGGCGGGCGAGCAATGCTCGCCCCTACGATGAAATTTTGAAAGGGCGATAGAATTTTTGCATAAGCCTTGCCTTTTGCTTGTAGGGGCCTGCATTGCAGGCCCGCAACGGTGCGGGGGAATATTTTTTGGGTTGCAGCTGCGGCAAGGGCGGGCGAGCAATGCTCGCCCCTACGATGAAATTATGAAATAGCGATAGAATTTTTGCATAAGCCTTGCCTATTGCTTGTAGGGGCCTGCATTGCAGGCCCGCAACGGTGCGGGGGTAATTTTTGGGGCCAGCGGGTGCGGCAAAGGCGGGCGGAGCAAAGCCCCGCCCCTACGATGAAATTTTGAAAGGGCGATAGAATTTTTACGCGAGCCTTGCCTATTGCTTGTAGGGGCCTGCATTGCAGGCCCGCAACGGTGCGGGGAAATATTTTTGGGGTTGCAGCTGCGGCAAGGGCGGGCGGAGCAAAGCCCCGCCCCTACGATGAAATTTTGAAAGAGCGATAGAATTTTTGCATAAGCCTTGCCTTTCGCTTGTAGGGGCCTGCATTGCAGGCCCGCAACGGTGCGGGGGAATATTTTTGGGTTTGCAGCTGCGGCAAGGGCGGGCGGAGCCAAGCCCCGCCCCTACGGCGGAATTGCGAAATAGCGATAAAATTTAAACGCATTTTCTTGCGGTTTATGGTAGGGGTGGGGCTCTGCTCCACCCGGGGGGCCTTGTGATACCGCAAGGCTTTGGCGGGCGAGCAATGCTCGCCCCTACGATGAAATTTTGAAAAAGCGATAGAAATTTTACGCACTCTCTGGCAAGTTGCGCAAACAATGGTTTTATGCTACTCTAAAGAATAACAAAACCACCGGCGCGGCGCTTGGCCGTATAGGGCGGGCCGGGCCGAAAAAAACAATCGCTGCCGTCGCAGCCGAAATGCAGGGGGCGCACCGTGAAAAACCATGCCAGAATTTTAAAACCCGCGCTGCTGGCGGCGGCCATGGCGGCGGGCTATGGGTGCCGCATGCTGGCCCGCTATGACATTGGCGGGCAGCTGGGCGGCTTTGTGCGCGCGCTGATTTATTTTGGGCTGTTCACAGGGTGGACGGTGCGGGTGCGGCGCAGCATTCCCCAAAGGCCCGCCCGGGGCTATCTGGCCTCGGCCGGGGGGCTGATGCTGATCTGGATCTTAGTGCGCACCATCAAATACGAATTTCCGGTGCCCCCCGTGGCCGCGCGCATCTGCTGGTATTTATACTATCTGCCCATGCTGTTTATCCCGCTGATGGGCCTGCTTACCGCGCGTTCGCTGGGCAGGCCCGGCCACACCGCGCCCGATGGGGCCGACTGGGCACTGTGCGCAGTTACCACCGTGCTGCTGGCGCTGGTGCTCACCAACGATTTTCACCAGCTGGTGTTCGGGTTTCCGCCCGGGCAAACCCTGTGGGAATTTTCGGATGATGCCTACACCTATCGCCCGCTTTACTTCGGCGTGATCGGGTGGGAGGGGCTGTGCGGGCTGGGCGCGGTGGTGCTGATGGCGGCCAAAAGCCGCCTGCCGTACACCAAACAATATTTCTGGCTGCCGCTGATTCCGTGGGGCATTATGCTGGCCTACACGGTGGTGTATTACACCGGCGCGCGGTGGCTGCGGTTTTGGCTGGGCGATCTGCCCATTACCCAAAGCGTTTTGTTTATTGCCGCCTTTGAAGCCTGCATTCGCTGCGGCATGATCCAAAGCAACACCCACTATGTGCAGCTGTTTTCGGCTTCCGGCGGGTGCGGCGCACAAATTGCGGATGCCGATTTTGCCGTGTGCTATGCCTCGCAGGAGGCCGCGCCCGTGGCCCCGGGGCAAATTCGCAGTGCGCTGCAAAAGCCGCTGGCCCTGGGCGGCGGCAAAATGCTGCACGCCATGCCCATACGGGGCGGCTATGCCGTGTGGACGCAGGATCAATCGGCCCTTTTAGCCATGGAAGAACAGCTGCAGGAATTAAAAGAGGAATTGCAGGAGCGCAACGCCCTGCTGCGCACCGAGTATGCCCGCGAACAAAAACGGCGCAAGCTGGCCGAGCAAAACCGCCTGTTTGACCTGTTGCAGCAGGTAACGCAAAAGCAGCTGGACCGTATTGCCCTGCTGACGCAGGCGTATGAAAAGGCCGAAAAAAACACCCCGCAGTCACGCGCCATTCTGGCGCAGATCGCGGTGCTGTGCGGCTATATCAAGCGGCGCAGGCATCTGGCCCTGATGGCCGACCGCCACGCCGCCGTGCCCTCGCAGGAGCTTGGGCTGGCGCTGGGGGAATCGCTGCGGGTGCTGGACTGGGTGGGCGTTGCAAACAGCCTGTTTGTGGATTTGCCCCCGCGCCTTGGCGGGCAGCAGGCCGCCGCACTGTATGATTTTTTTGAGGCTGTGATCGAGGCCGGTATGGGCGGCCTGCACGCGCTGGATGTGCGCGCCGTGCGCCGGGGCCACCGCCTGCGCATGGCCGTTACCGCCGTGTGTGACCGCCCGCTCATGGGGCTGCAGGCGCAGTATCCCACCGGCGTGTTTGAAACCGATGAGGGCGAGCAGACCTGCCTTTTGGAGCTTGCAGAGGGGGATTTTGCATGACGGCTTTTGCATTGCTTTCGCCGGGCGCACAAACGGCGATCTGGGGCCTTTTGTTTGGCTGCATGGCCGCCTGTGTGGGGCTGCTGGTGTATAAAATTGCCAACAGCGCCCCGGCCCGCAGCCTGTGGGGGTGGTGTGTGCTGCTGGCGGCGGCATCGCTGCTGCTGGCGGGGGTGATGCCGCGCCAAATGCCCACCGGCGAAAGCGTGTGCGTGTGCCGCTGGCCCTGGGCCGCGCCGGTTTTGTGCGGCGCGCTGCTGGCCGCCCTGCTGGCCGCGGGCTGTGCCGCCGAGGAACACCGTGCCCGGCACACCCTTTCGCCCGATTCCATCCGCGAAGCCACCGAAGATCTGGAAATGGGCATTTGCTTTGCCGACCCCAAGGGGCGGCTGGTGCTGATCAACACCCAAATGCGCAGCCTTTGCACCGCGCTGCTGGGCGTTTGCCCGCAAATGCTGTGCGAGGTGGCCGCCGCGCAAACCGCGCCCCACAGCGGCAAGGTGATGCCGGATGGCTGCATTGCCATGCCGGATGGCTGCGTGTATCGCTTTTGCACCCGCCCACTCACGGCCATGGGGCAAACCGGGTGGCAGCAGGTCACCGCGCAGCAGGTCACCGAGCAATATCGCCTGAACTGCCGCCTGCAGGCCGAAACCGAAAAGCTGCAGCAAACCAACCGCGAGCTGAAAAAAATGTATGACCGCATGGCCGAGGATATCTGCGAAACAGAAAGCCTGCAGCTGAAAATGTATGTACACGACACCATTGGCCGAAGCATTCTCACCGTGCAGGATGTGATGCAAAGCAATGCCGAAACCGAAAAAAAGATGCAGGCCCTGCGCACCGCCGTGGGAATGCTTTCGGCCCAGCCCATCACCCAAAAGGGCACCCTGAACGAAGCCGTGCAGGCAGCCGCCGCCATGGGCGTGGCGGTGCAGATCACCGGCGAAGTTTTGCCCGAATGCGAAGCGCTGGCAGCGGCAGCCGTGCGCGAATGCGCCACCAACTGCAAACGCCATGCACACGGCAATGCGGTGTGTGTGCAGGCATGGCAGCAGGGCGCACAGTGCTGTGTGAAAATCACGAATAACGGCGCGCCGCCCGCAGGGCCCATCACCGAGGGGGTGGGCCTTTCCACGCTGCGCCGCAGTGTGCAGGCCGCCCGCGGCCAAATGCACATCACCGCCCAGCCGCAATTTTGCCTGCAGCTCACGCTGCCCAAAAAGGAGAAAACAACATGATCAACACCATTCTGGTAGAGGACGATGTGTACATTCAAAAGCATTTTATCAACTGCCTTGCCGCCGAGGGGGATTTTTGCCTGGCTGCCACCGTGCGCGATGCCTTTGAGGCCGAAAAGCTATGCTCAAAAAACATTGATCTGGTGCTTATGGATGTGATGACGGCCCACAAGCATTCGGGGCTGGCGGCGGGCAAGCGCATTCGGCAGGCGTTTCCCCATATCAAGGTGGTGGTGATCACCTCGCTGGTAGACCCGCAGGTGCTGGCACAGGCGCGCCTTGGCTGCGCCGACAGCCTGTGGTATAAGGACAGCGGCACCGCCCAGCTGATGCGGGTGATCCGGGAAACGCTGGCCGGAAAGCAGATCTTCCCCAACGATTCGCCCGCAGTGGAAATGAAACGAACCTTTTCCGATCAGTTTTCCCCGGCGCAGATCGAAATTCTGCGGGCCTACATTCGCGGCAGCACCTACCGCGAAATTGCCGGGCAGTTTAATCTGTCGGTCAGCGGCGTGCGGTGGAATCTGGCCGAAATGATCCGCATTGGGCAGTTTAAAAATAAAGAGGAGCTGATCAGCACCGCCATTGAAAACAAGCTGGTGGTGGCAACCCTCATGGACAGCGACGAGGAATCGCTTCACGAAAATATATAAACGCGGAAAAAACCGCATAAAACAGCGAAGGCCCCCTCAAAACTGAGGGGGCCTTCGGGCGTTTTGAACCAATTACATTTTTTCGGGCACGGTGATCTTAAACATGGTCAGCACATTATAGATCACAGCCTTCACGCCAAGGCACAGGGCCAAACGGGCCTGCAGGGTGGCGGGCTGCTCACCCAGCAGGCGGCAGGTGTTGTAGAACTTGTGGAAGGCGGCGGCCAGCGCGGTGACATAGTGGTTGATGCGCGCGGGGTCGTATTTCTGGGCCGAAAGCACGATCTCGGCGGGGAAAGCCTCCAGCATGCGGATCAGCTCCAGCTCGGCGGGCTCGGCAAAGGTGTATTGGCCGTGCCAGCTTTCCTCGCCGCCATACACAACACCCTCGCTTTCCAGCTTTTTCAGAATGCTGCAAATGCGGGCGTGGGCGTACTGCACATAGTACACAGGATTGTCGTTGTCCTGCTTGATGGCAAGGTCAAGGTCAAAATCCATGGCGCTGCCGGCCTGCTGCTCGTTAAACAGGAAACGCGCGCTGTCAATGGGCACCATATCCAGCAGATCGGTCAGGCTGATGGCCTTGCCGCTGCGCTTGCTCATGCGCACGGGCTGGCCGTCCTTCATCAGGTTCACCAGCTGCATCAGCACCACATCCAGCTGCTCGCCGTTCAGGCCAATGGCGTCCATAGCGCCCTTCATGCGGGCCACATGGCCGTGATGGTCAGCGCCCCAAATGTCAATGGCTTTGTCAAAGCCGCGCACGGCCAGCTTGTTGTAGTGATAGGCAATGTCGGCGGCAAAATAGGTGGGAATGCCGTTGCCGCGCACCAGCACTTCGTCCTTGGCCTCTTCCTCGCTGCCGTCGTCGGTCTTTTTCTTATTCACGGTGCCGTATTTGGCGGCATACTGGGCGCTGCGATACATCACCGCACCGTCCTCGGCCTTGTAGCAGGCACCGCTGGCCAGCAGCTTGTCCACCACGGCCTGCACAGCGCCGCTGGCGTGCAGGGTGCTTTCTTTAAACCATGTGTCGTAAGAAATGCGGTATTTGCCAAGGTCTTTTTCCATGTTGGCAATGTTGATGGGCAAAGCAAAGTTTACAAGGGCCTCTTTCAGCTGGGCAAAGGCCTCGCTCTCGTACAATGCATCCCCCGAAAGGGCACGGCAGGCTTCCACCAGCGGGGCGGCCTGGGCCTCGTGTGCTTCGCCAAAGGCCACGGCGCGCTCCATGATATCTGCGCCCTGATAGCATTCCTCGGGCAGGGGATAGCCCTGCTCGCCCAGGCACTTCTGCAGATAGCGCACGGCCAGGCTTTTGCCGAATTTCTGAATCTGGTTGCCGGCATCGTTCAGGTAGAACTCACGGGTCACCTGATAGCCCGCCCAGTCCAGCACGGCGGCCAGGCAGTCACCTAAGGCGCCGCCCCGGGCGTTGCCCATGTGCATGGGGCCCGTGGGGTTGGCGCTCACGAATTCCACATTGTATTTCTGGCCATTGCCGTAGTTGGTGCGGCCGTATTCGGGGTTGGTGGCGGCGGCCAGCACCACGGTGCTCAGCCAGTCAACGCCGGTGTACAGGTTGATAAAGCCGGGGCCTGCCACCTCGGCACGGTCCCAGCAGGTGCCCTGCAGGCTGGGCAGGTGTGCCAGAATGGCCTCGGCGATCATTTTGGGGGCCTTGTGCCATGCACGGGCACCGGCCATGGCCATGTTGCTGGCCACATCGCCGTTTTTGCGGTCGGCCGGGATCTCGGTGATAAAGGCGGGCAGCTCGGCCTGGGGCAAAGAACCGTCAGCCATGGCGGCGTTGGCAGCCTGCGTGAGAAGCTCGCGGGCCTGTGCCAGCAAAAAGGCGCGGGGGTTAAAGTTTTCGTAGTTCATATCTCGTTGATCCTTTCAGAATGATGGCAATACCGCACAAGGATATGTGCCGATATGGCAAAAATGGTTATGATTGGCAGGAATCGGCCAGCCGCACCCGCAGGCGCACGCAGTTGCGGCTCAGCAGCTGGGCGTCGGTGTCCAGCGTGTAGGAAAAGCTGGCCTCGCCGCCCTCGTCGGTCAGGTTATGCTCAATCTCATCGGCGGCCACGCCCAAGGTCATAGCGCCCACGCCGGTTTCGTAGTGGCAGATGTGGCGGGTGCCCTTTTCGATCACAAGCTGGCTTTGGGCCGGGCCGAAGCGCAGCATGGTTACACAGCGGGAATCCCCGGCGATCTTCACCGTGGTGGTGCAGCCCTCGTAGCCGGTGGCTTCACTTTCGTGGTAGGTGATGAAAAAGTTTTCGCCCTTGCGCGTAAAATAACCGCGGGTGATCAACTCGATGGTATCGCAGGAATCATCGTTGATCTGGGGATTGCCGGATTCCACCCGGCCGTTGATCGTGATAATGCAATTTTCCGGCAGCGCCATAGGCACAGCTCCTTTCCTGATAAATTCAGCCTTAGTAGGTTTCAATGGCAACACGCTCCACCTTGCCGCCCGCATACTGGCCCAAAAACAGGTCAGCCGAGGCGGAAAAAGCCTCCACGGTGTCGCTCACATAAAACTCGGCGCTGCCCTGCTCTTTGGCAGGGTCGGCCAGCAATTCCAGCGCCTGCAGGGCCTCTTTCATGGCAATGGCGGTCACCTTGCCGGGGTCGATCAGCGCCACCTCCGGCCCCATAAAGGCGCGGATCTGCTCGGTGAGCAGCGGGTAGTGGGTGCAGCCCAGAATCAGGGTGTCTACGCCTGCATCGCGAATGCCGCCAAGATATCTGGCCACGGCAAGGCGCGTGATCTCTTCGTCCATGCCCACCATGCCGTTTTCCACCAGCGGCACAAACAGCGGGCAGGCCTGCTTGTGAATTTCAACGCCCGGCACCAGCTGGCGCAGCAGGCTGTCATAGCTGCCGCTGCGAATGGTGGCAGCCGTGCCGATCACACCCACCTTGCGGTTGCGGGTGGCAGCTTCGGCGGCGCGCACCGTGCTGCCCACCACGCCCGTATAGGGCACCGGCAGATTGGCCGCACGGTCCGGCGGGTAGGTGCTGCTCACGGTGCCGCAGGCAGCCATGATGAACTTTACATTTTTAGAAAGCAGAAAGTTGATATCCTGCTGGGCATATTGAATGATGGTTTCGGGGCTGCGTGAGCCGTAGGGAACGCGCCCGGTATCGCCGAAATACACGATGTCCTCATGGGGCAGAATCTTGCGCAGCTGCCGAACGCCGGTCAGCCCGCCAAGCCCGCTGTCAAAAACGCCGATGGGGCGGTTATCCATGGAAAGACCATCTCCTTATATATAATATAGTATTTATATAGCTGCAGCCTGTGGCCGCAAAGCGCATTTATCTTATCACAAAACAGCCGGTTGCGCCATACCTATTTTTATGAAACCCGCGGCGCTGCCATGAAAAAAACGCACTTCGGCCCGGAAAAGGGCGCACAAAAGGGCATAATATACTATTGTAATATACCAGTATAGCATAAAGGGCGCGGTTTCAAAAGGGAAAGGCGCAAATTTGCAGAAAAAGCCGAAAAAAACCGAAAAAACCGGCAAAAAATCTCTTGACACTCTGGCGCGGGCATGCTATTATAATAGCACCTCTATTGCGGGGTTTATTTTTTTGTGCCCTTTTCTGGGGCGCGCCGCGATCGAGGGAGGCTAAAAAAACCAAACGGAGGTGCCGAACTATGCGAGTGAAAATCACCCTTGCCTGCACTGAGTGCAAACAGCGCAACTACAACACCATGAAGAACAAGAAGAATTCCCCTGACCGTCTTGAGATGAAGAAGTATTGCCGTTTCTGCAAGAAGCATACTGTCCATCGCGAGTCCAAGTAAGGAAAGGCGGAGGAAAATGGCTGATAAAAAAGTTGAGGCCAAAAAGGGCTCCGGCAAGAAGAGCTGGTTCAGCCGTGTAAAGCAGTATTGGAAAGATACCGCAGCCGAGCTGAAAAAGGTCGTCTGGCCCACCAAGGAGCAGACCCGCAACAACACCGTAGTGGTAATTGCGGTTGTTATCATCGCTGCCATTTTTATGATCGCTGTCGATGCGATCTTCGGCGGCATCATCGGCCTGCTGGTAGGCTGAAAACAAAACGGAGGATCATTCAATGGCTGATCAGGCTTTGTGGTATGTCGCTCATACCTTTTCCGGCCATGAGAACAAGGTCGCACAAGATCTGCGGACCATGGTCGAAAATCGCCACCTGCAGGATCTGATTTGTGATGTCAGGGTCCCCGTGGAGATCACCACCGAGGATGTGCTGGATAAAAACGGCAACAAGATCGGTGAAAAAGAAGTTCAGAGCAAGCTCTATCCCAGCTATGTGTTCGTGAAAATGGTCATGAACGACGAAACCTGGTATATTGTGCGCAACACCCGCGGCTGCACCGGCTTTGTAGGCCCCGGAAGCAAACCGGAGCCCCTGAGCGAAGCTGAGGTGGAGAGAATGGGTGTAGAAGTGCACACCGAAACCAAGGTAGACTTTGCTGTGGGCGACAATGTAGAGATCGTGGCAGGCCCGCTGAAAGGCTTTGTGGGCCTTGTGCAGGAAATCGACACCAAAACCCGCAAGGTGAAGGTGGAAGTTTCCATGTTTGGCCGCGATACTTCTGCAGAACTGGACCTGGCACAGGTCAAAACTCTTTAATGGCAAACGCCGTTAAAGAAACAGGCATTTATTTCCGGTAAAAACCGCATGCGGTTTTTATAGAGCGCGCGAAGGTCGCACGCTCGTGGGAGGGCTGCACCGCAGCCCGCAACTTACCACAATTTTGGAGGTGCAATACAATGGCACAGAAAGTTACTGGCTACATTAAACTGCAAATTCCCGCCGGCAAAGCAACTCCGGCTCCCCCTGTTGGTCCCGCTCTGGGCCAGAAGGGCGTAAACATTGTTGCATTTACCAAGGAGTTCAACGCTCGTACTCAGAATCAGATGGGCATGATCATTCCCGTTGTGATCACTGTGTATGCTGACCGCTCCTTCAGCTTCATCACCAAAACTCCTCCCGCTCCTGTTCTGATCAAGAAGGCTGCCGGCATCGAAACCGCTTCCGGCACCCCCAACAAGAACAAGGTTGCTTCTATCACCAAGGCACAGGTTGAGGAAATCGCCAAGACCAAGATGCCTGACCTGAACGCCGCCAGCCTGGAGGCTGCCTGCAGCATGATCGCAGGCACCGCTCGCAGCATGGGCGTTACCGTCGAAGGCTGAGCCAAGGAGGATTAAAGAGTTATGAAACACGGCAAACAGTATGTGGAAAGCGCTAAGCTCGTTGACCGCACCAAAGCATATGATATGAACGAGGCTCTGGCCGTTTGCTGCCAGACCGCTAAGGCAAAGTTCGACGAGACCGTTGAGCTGCACGTTCGCCTGGGCGTTGACAGCCGCCATGCAGACCAGCAGGTTCGCGGCGCTGTTATCCTGCCCAACGGCACCGGTAAGAACGTTCGCGTTGTTGCAATCTGCAAGGGCGAGGCTGCCAAGGCTGCCGAGGCTGCAGGCGCACAGGAAGTGGGCGATACCGATCTGATCGCAAAGATCGCCGGCGGCTACATGGACTTTGACGTTCTGGTAACCACCCCCGACATGATGGGTCAGGTTGGCCGTCTGGGTAAGGTTCTGGGCCCCCGCGGCTTGATGCCCAACCCCAAGGCCGGCACTGTTACCCCCAACATCGGTCAGGCTGTTACCGATGCTAAGGCCGGTAAGATCGAGTACCGTCTGGACAAGCAGAACATCATCCATGTTCCCGTGGGCAAGGTTTCCTTTGGCCCCGAGAAGCTGGCTGTCAACCTGAACACCGTGATGGAGGCTATTGCCAAGGCAAAGCCCGCTGCAGCAAAGGGCACTTACTTCAAGAGCGCTTCTATTGCTACCACCATGGGCCCTGGCATCAAGTTCAGCACCCTGAAGTACGGCGTGTAATTTTTTACCTTGTACTTGGCAGGCCGCACACAAAAAAACTGTGTGCGGCCCTTTAAAAAAGCTTGACAACACCCGCTTGTTTGCGGTATAATATCCATGCTGTTTTTAAGACAGCAGGTGCATTACGCATAAAGGGTTCGCCCACCTGCCGAGAAACGAGCGCTTGTAATAGCTTTACAAAGCTCTCTGCTCGGTGTATGGGCAGAGAGCTTTTTTGTAAGATGTTAGATAATTCTGTGCGAAACGAGGTGAAACTAAAATGCCCAGTGAAAAGATTTTGACCGAAAAGCAGGCTTTGGTTGCTGCTCTGAACGAAAAAATGGTTGGCGCTTGCGCCGGCGTTGTGGTGAGCTTTAAGGGTATCACCGTAGAGGCTGACACCAAGCTGCGTAAGGAACTGCGTGAGGCTGGCGTGGAGTATGCTGTTGTTAAGAACACCATGCTGCGTCTGGCTGTTAAGGGCACTTCTCTGGAGAGCCTGGCTGAGAGCTTTAAGGGCGATACCGCCATTGCTATCTCGAAGGAAGATCCCATTGCTGCTGCTCGCATTCTGAACAAGTTTGCAGAGGCCGATAAGTCTAAGAGCTTTACCATCAAGGGCGGTTACATGGACGGTAATGTCATGTCCGCTTCTGAGGTTTGCGAAATCGCTAAGCTGCCCGATCTCAAGGGTATGCTGTCCATGTTTGCAGGTGCTCTTACCAGCACTCTGTCCGGCATGGCTGTTGCAATGCAGGCTTATGTGGATAAGCAGGAGGGTGAGGCTGCCTGATTTGGCTGCCTGACCGCTGCAAGTAAATTTTAATTTTTGAAACTACACTATATTATTTAAATTGGAGGGTAATACCATGGCTTCTGAAAAGATCACTGCCATTATCGACGAAGTTAAGGCTCTGTCCGTTCTGGAACTGAAAGAGCTGATCGATGCATACTGCGAGGAGTTCGGCGTTTCCGCTGTTGCTGCTGCTCCCGCTGCTGCCGCTGGCGCTGCTGCTCCCGCTGCAGAAGAGAAGACCGAGTTCAATGTTGTGCTGGCTGAAGTTGGCGGCAACAAGATGGGCGTTATCAAGGCTGTTAAGGAGATCACCGGCGCTTCCCTGATGGAGGCTAAGAAGCTGGTTGAGACTGCTAACGCTGTCATCAAGGAGAACGCTTCTAAGGCTGACGCTGAGGACATCCAGAAGAAGCTGGGCGACCTGGGCGCTAAGGTTGAGCTGAAGTAAGTTTTTCTGAAAACTGCTTTTTCAAAGGGCAGCTGCTTTCCGAAAGGAGGGCGGCTGCCTTTTTTGTTATGCCTTGCCATAGGGGCATTTTGCCGTTATAATAAAAAAGAATCCGGTACAAAAACTGCAGTTGTAAAAAGGAATCGTTTATGATTGGAAAATTCAAAAAGCTCCCCTTGGAAAAACAGCTGGTGTGGAGCTTTTTTCTGCTGGCCAGCTTTGTGATCGCCCTCACCATGACGATCAGCGTGTTTGTGGATATCCGCAGCGAGCGCCGGCAGATCGACAACACCATTGGCAACATTGCCGAGTATGTGGCGTCGCTGGACAGCGTGGTGGATATGCTGGAAAAGGGCTACCCGGACCCGGATGTGCTGCATCAGATGGACAGCCTGTGCGACGCCATGAAAAATGTGAATGTGCTGATGATCTGTGACCGCAACAAGCTGCGCTTTTACCACACCAAACGCAAGGACTGGGGCGACAGCTTTGTGGACGGCGAGGAAGCTGAGGCACTGGCAGGGCAGGGCGTTTATATCACCACGGGCCTTGGCACAAACGGCGAGCAGCGGCGCGCATTTTGTGCCATTAAAAACCAAAACGGCGAAACCCTTGGCTTTGTGATGACAGGCATTCTGAATTCCAACCTGATCAAACGCAGCACAAGCACGGTGATGCTTTATTTGGCGCTGCTGCCCGCAGCCCTGCTGCTGGCCATGATGCTTTCGCGCATGATCGTGCGTTTTCTGCAAAACTCACTGCAGGGCCACAAGCCGAACGAGCTGCTGAATCTGTATCTTATGCAGGAGGAAATGCTCAACGCGCTGGCCGACGGCCTTGTGATCACGGATGCCGACGGAAAAATTTTGATTGCAAACCGTGTGGCGCAAAGCCTGTTTGAAAAAACACAGCAGCAGTTGGAAGGCACCGACCTTGCAGCCCTTTTCCCGGCTTCCACCGCCGCACAGCCGCAAGCCGCAGAGCACCGCAAAAACTATTCGGATATGCTGGGCACGCACTCGGTCATGGTGACCGAAATGACCGTGATGCTGGAACAGGACCGCCCCGGTATGCTGAGCATTTTCACGGATAAAACCGAAACCATGCGCCTTTCGGATGAACTTTCCGGCACCAAAAATGTGCTGGATTCGCTGCGCTTTTTCAACCACGAATACATGAACAAGCTGCACGTGATCCTGGGCTATCTGCAGATCGGCGAAACCCAGCAGGCCATGGATTTTATTATGAACAGCAGCCTGGTTTCCAGCCAGTCGATCCGTGAGGCCGCTGCGCAGATCCGCGTGAGCAAGCTGTGTGCGCTGATCGTGGGCAAAATGATGCGCGCGGCAGAGCTTGGCATTCGCCTGACCGTACAGCCGGACAGCATTTGCATGGAAAACGATCTTTTGCTGCCGGTGCAGGAATATGTGACCATTGTGGGCAACCTGCTGGAAAACGCCATAGAAGAGCTCTCACAGAAAAAAGATCCGCCGCGGG
>Ga0129314_1000462_pt1 | contig 43076 bp, 50 predicted proteins | sample O1111metagenome_FD_94431 | JGI IMG/M metagenome (GOLD analysis project Ga0129314, IMG submission 94431) | Orangutan individual fecal microbial communities from fecal samples from Wisconsin, USA - O1111 metagenome | ecosystem: Host-associated > Mammals > Digestive system > Large intestine > Fecal... | reverse complement strand
TTTTTCTGCATTTTAATTCTCCTCTACACACAAAACCCATCTCTGTGTGTGAGGCTATTATAAAATAGGTACTGCCGATAGTCAAGTTAAATGTTATAACGATTTGTTATATTTAATATTCCTACAATAGCGTTAATATGCGGTTTCCGCAATCCTGTGTCACAATCTTTGTCACAACAGAAGGGGTATTATCAAGTGACAAAGGGTTAACCATTTATCTGTTCTTCTAACCACACATGGAACCTGTCTTTAGGTATCAGCCAGTTCCTACCGAGTTGGAAAGAGGGTATGACCCTGCTGTGACACAGGGTATACACCTGGTCTACCTTCTTGAATCTCAGAATGGCAGCCACTTCCTTCGGTGTGTAGAAAGAAGGAACACAATCATTTTCCTTCATATTTTATCACACATCCTTACAATTTAAAATCGCCACTTATGGATGACACTAGCACCTTTGAAGTGTCCTTGTGTATCCATTTGTATTACTGCTTCGACTGCCTTGTCTTGCTTGTAGTTTCTCTGCAAGCTAACACAGGGCAGTATTTCTTTATCCACATATCCAACACCAACACCTGCTTCCCACTTAGGGGTCATCTGTTTAACAAGCGGTGTCACGTCGATAGTGGTAGACACAACAGCAGTAGATGTATCTTTTGTGGTTTGCACAGGTGCTTCCACATACTTACCATCAATCTTCGCCACATACCTATTAGACACAACCAAATCCGGGTCACTCTTGGTGGTCTTGGAGGTCACTTTGAGAGTGGATTCGGTGGTAATCCCAGGTGTTTCCTGTGTGTGGACTTCTGTGTTCCCTACACGTCTGACCGAGATATATGTGTTAGCTAATACACAACCAATCAACACACCAGCTAGCAGACTTGCTGCTATCTTTTTGTTTATCATGCGGTAGTACCACACAGGATTTGGATTAGGGTTTGTGCTACCTTTAGTATTTCAACGAGGTACTTTAAGTCCCCTCGGTGAAGGGCATAAAAGAAAGCCACAGTGATTAAACTAAAGGTAAGGCTGATGTACTTCTGGTAAGTGAGATAGAAGGTTCGTAACTTTACCTTCGCATCTTCCATTATTAATCACCTTCTCTTTCTTTAATAATTCTATTTATAAATAACAGTAAGAAGTATACCTTAGGAGGGAGGAACTAGGGTATACATCTTACCGAGGTCTAAGTAATAATCATAAGAAGAATAAGCTTTCTGTATGTCTTTCTGAATGTATCTATGATTATAATAATTATAATTAAATATAAGCTTTCAGAGGTAACATGAAAGTGATAATAATAACTACGTTCATGAGTCATCTCTTCGAGGGAACATGAAGTAACATTATATAAACCTTCTGGAGCTTTCTTCTATACGTGTGTCAGTAAGGAGATTGTATATTTGTGTGTCAGTAAGGCTTTCAGAATTTGAGTTAGCCTTCCCTAACTGCATAGTATTTGTTTAGTATATTGCAATTTTTGAAGGAATTGCCCTTCCTTTTGTTAGCTATAAACTTATCCTGTATGCATGATTCATCCTTATACAAAACTCCATAATCCGGGTCTAACCATTTTTCTAATTGCTCTTCCAACAATTCATCAAACCCTTGCTGCTCTGACATACTGAGCATATCAAGGAAATAGGCAACAGCACCTTCAACAGCATCCAGTCTATCATCGTGTGCCAGTGCCCCACGCTCACGAGAAAGGCGTGTCATCTGGTAGAACAGACTGTACTGAGGGTCTTTTTCATACACCTTGTAGTCATTCTCAATCACCTGCTGATTCACAATCAACTTGTGTCGCATCATAACAGGTTCAAGAGTATCTATAATACGTGCTTCCTTTTGGATAGTGGCAGCTTTGCCATCTTCAATAGCACAACCAGGATATATCGTGCTTACAAAGGGTTTAAGCAACTGTGCAAACATACCACCACCAAAGTTAGGTTCAACAACAATCTTGTTAACACCAAAGGCTTTCGCACGTGTCGCAATGGTACGCAGCACTGTTTCCGCATAACCTTCCCTAAAACCATCCACGTCCAGCAGGAACAAATAGCCATTAAGAAAAGCTACAATAGCATATGCGGTTTCGTCCTTGCCACGTCCAGAGGGGTCAATGAACATAATGACAGTCTGATACTTAGCGGTTTCCTCAGAGCGTCCAAGAGGTGCATAGAAGTAGTCACCTTTAAGAGCCACACAAGGTAAATCACCATGTCGCTGTCCGTTACCATTTGCCCAAGACCACGTGAGAGAACTTTCCTTAATGTCCAGGTTCGTGACAATCAAGTCAGCCACCTTCAACGGATATTTTTCAGCATCACTAAGGTTTGTGTTAAGCAAGAATTGCAGAGCAAAGCCAGCTTTACCATACGAGAGCCTACGCTTATCAATTTCTTCCTCATTGAAGCGTTGTGGGTCAGTAGGATAACCAGCGTATGCTGTGGGGTTTGTGTCATACCTATCAGCGATAACCTTAGCTAGTCTGTCACCATAGAAGTTACGGATAGCATCATCTTCCGGGTATTGCACAGGGTAAATTATACATTCATAACCACGATTTTGTAATTCGTTATACAAGGACATTTCATTCTGAGGTGTACCTAGGTAGATGATAAGTCCTTTAGGTTTGATGATAGAATCAAATTCACGTACCGCTTCACTCAGTTTATCACGTTGAACTTGTGTACCACTATTGGTAGGAATCTCAACGTCATCTGCAATCAGCACGTCAGCACGAGAACCAGTAATCTGACCATAGATACCTACGGATTTTACAGACGGAGAAATATCTGGTGAAGCAGGTGCTACGTCAAAGATATTCTGTGTATCTCTCTGTTCCTTTTTAGGTTTCAAATGAGCCAGGAAAGACAGTGTAAAAATAATTCTTTTAATGAAGATAGCGTTTGCATCCGCTCTGTCTTTACCAGCGGACACAATCAACACTTTCTTCTGAGGGTCATTCCAAAGAACCCATACCGCAAAAGCACAAGTGATGAAGGACTTTGCAACACCACGGAAACCCTCCAAAATGAAGCGGTCATTCGGTGGGTGCTGCAAGGTATTCGCTATATCAATTTGGATAGGTGTAGGATTAGGCAAGCCAATCTCTTTCCATACCATGAACAGGAATACTCTGAAATCGTCCTTCGCACGTTGTACTTGTTCATCTGCCCAGTGTATCACTGTAAGACAACACTGTCACTTTCTTCCGTAAAGTCCGGAATATCAATGGTAGTAGCTTTCTGAATCTGTTTGACACCTGGGGTTTCCGGGGTGGTAACCAGTTTGTTGTCTTTCAGAAAACTCCTGGCACGAGCAAGAATTGATGGGTCAGTTTTCAATGTAGGGTCTTGCAGAGCAGTAAGTAATGCTTGTACTTCTAACTCTGCAATTTTATCAATAAGTTCTTCCTTAACTTTTACCATCTTGCTGCATACCCCCTTACGTCAACGTGTACTCCCCAATCGTAAACACCAATACCATCAGCACCAGCAGTTTCCGCTGCATCCACAAGACGCTGCAAAGATACACCACTAGGCTTCTGAACATCAGCAGCTTTACCATATACGTGCTGAGAGTTCCACACGCCACCTACTTCTGCATTATGGGTAGGGCAGCGATAAGCACAGGACAGCTCCAAAGGTACACCCAAAATCTTTCGCATACCTTCTAACACCTCTACTAACCGAGGGTCAACTCCTGCGCCATTATTCATACCACCACAGCCACACTTACAGGCGAACTCGGTGGAATCAAAGTGTTCTGATAATTTCATGTGTTAAACATCACTCTCCTTTGTCGATTTGTAGGTTCTATAAATAGTACAGAAAATCTGCACTAAGATATAAATAATTGTCATCACGTAGACCATATCAGACAGAGGAACACCCAGCACTGTTAGGGTTGATACTCCTATCGGTGGGGTGTTCCGTAAGATTTCGTCATTCAACGAATTATTCGTGTTGTTCATTCAGTGTTACCTCGTCTACCTGTGCCGCTGTAGTCGCTGCCTCAACTTTTCCTTTTGCTACACGATATGCAGTGTGCAATGTGTTTGAGCGTACTGCAACGGCAGCAATAATAATCTTTAAATCGTTAGCCGTCACTGGCGTGTCGGCATTATCTGCCGTAGTCCACTCTATTGTGGCTCCTTCGCCTTGCAGTTCCAGTGCGATAATAGCTGCGCTGATTCTATCCCTCGCCTTGCTATCGTAATCATAAGCATGTTCGCCATATTTAATCGGCTCTACCTCTGCCGTGTCTCTTTGATATTTCAGCTCCGAAATCTTACGCTGCTTAATTACCTCTAACGGCTCTTCCGTATGGGTAATGGTTACGCCCAGCATTTCCAATTCTGCATCCGGCAAAGATCGCGGAATAAAGATACCCTCTTTGCCTAAGGCTTCGGATAAGGCATAAAGGTTAGAGTAATCTTTGTCTTTGTATTTATAGGTTGTTTGCATTTAATCACCTCATTCTATTGATAGGATTTTGATTGTGTATGTGCCTGTGTTTGTAAAGATGTTAGCTTCACGTTTAAAACTACCAGTATCCTCATTTTTCACCATAGTATATTTTTTACCATTCACCTCAATAACAATAGTTGTGGCAGGAGGTGCTATATTGTTTTGGAAAGTGAGCAAGGAAATACCATAAGGAGTAGTATAAAAATTACCTATTTCATATTGTTTGCCTTGATATTCAATATATTTAGGTGTGAGAGAACCATACACAGGACTAGAAGTTTTATAACCATAATAGTAGCGTACCGACGATACGAATTGCTGTCCAGCTTGCATTATCAATACCTGCGCAGTACCCCCCCGCCAAACATAAGTCTTGTTAACATGGATGTTCCTCCTTTGCTTAATAATCTTCAACTGTGGGTGTCATGTCATTTATTGCTTTACCCCATGAAAAAGTTACACCATCTGTTGTATAATAACAGTCAAAATGCAATGTATAGGTTTTATTTGGTGTTACGCCTACAATAGAATCAATATCTACGTGGTTTATATTTTCAAGTGTCTCACATTCTGAGATGCCTTCACCCCCACTTTATATTATTTATTGTATTTTTAATACAAGCATAAAAACTTGAATAGTCTTCGGTATCTTCAGCATAGTCAACTACTGCAACCACTTTGATTCTTTTAACCCCCGGTGGAACAGTAAAAGCTATTGTTTTATTATCTGCCTCCCTATAACTCCACTTCTTGCTACCATCCTCAACCTTTACTCCGCTATTCATCATCATTCTATTAAGTCCCATTATGCACCACCTCTACGATAACTTACTAGCTTGCACAATGCTAGTGAGCGTACCACCGCCATCTTTGCTCATCCATATGTTAAGGAGCAATCCTGCGCTTGTAATAGCTACGTCACTTGCACTACCAACATATTTTAATTTTCCTGCATTACTTATAGTCAAACTGTAATCTGCATTTGCAGCAAAATATGCAGTAAATACGGATGATTGACTAGCACTTAATGCCCCAGCCAAAGTAGCAAGGTCAAGTGTAAATGCTCCTACTACGACATAAACCATTGTAGATGTAATAGGTGTATCGGATGTGCCATTGACAACATAAGTAGTGTACTTCTCTCGGTTAAGCATAAGGTCATAAAAATTCTGTTGAGCTGTCCACATGTTAGCATAAGACGTTTTCGCATAGCCAGCATCGTTTTCTAAATCTGATACTTTAGTAGGGATACTAGCAGTAACAGTTTGAAAACCTTGTGTCATATTGTTTTTCATAGTATTGATAGCAGTATTAACAGCCTTGTTCTGAATAGGGTTCGTAGATGTATTAGACAGTTCAGCATCAACAGTAACGCCACCATCTTTGCCATCTTTACCTCTAGGCAACGTAAAGTCCAACACAACATTACTAGCAGTACCACTATTGGTAACACTTGCATTACTACCTGCTGCACCTGTAGTCACACTACCAATCGTGATAGTTGCAGCAGTACCTGTAGCACCTTTTGCACCTTTGATATTCACGCTCGCAGGATTCGTCAGTCCAGCTTTATTCGTCCAACTTAAGACGCCAGCAGAGGACACACTAGGAACAAACACATTAACATTCTCACTATAATTCTTAGCATTGTCCATGTAGGTTTTTGCATTGTCCTTATAGGTCTTTGCTTCACCTGCGCTGTTTCTTGCATCAGACGCAAAGTTACTAGCAGTAGTAGCAGCAGATTGAGCTGCTTCTTTACTAGCAGTTGCATTATCAGCAGAGGTCTTAGCGTTGGCAGCATAAAGGGACGCATTGCTCTTAGCAGTTTCTGCTGCTGTTTTGTAACCTTCGGCTAACTTTGCGCTTTCAGCAGCACTTGCAGCAGATACACTAGCAGCCTGTGCGCTCTTATAGGCACTATCTTTGTTATTACCTGCTGTGTTAGCAAATTGTTCAGTCTGTGTCTTGATAGCGTTCATGCGCTGCACAAAGGAATCCTCGGTGTTCTCTAAGTAATTCTTGGTTACAACGTCCTGTGCTTCTGTCGGGTCAGATACATTAGACACACGATAATTACGTCCTTGCCATGCGTTACCTTCGTCATTGAGAACAATAGAGTTGGTCTTAGTCCAATCATTTGCTTCCTCTAAGATGTGGAGTTGCTGCACCTGTTGGATGGTCATATCGGAAGCTTTCAGAACACTTGCGTCTGCCCACACTACCAATCTAGAAGTATCAGTTTCACGATAAATACGAATAACACTGTTACTCGGTGGAGCATCATGGAACACCACAGTGCGACTATCAATGGTGTAGTCGGCTGTGTTATCCATTGGCTCGTTGTTAACAGAAACACGCACAAAGGATTTCCGCAGGTAATCAAACGGAAAATCAAAGCGAGTCTGAGAGCCTGTTCCGTTGTAGGTAACGGAAGTTTTCAATGCTTTTTCTATTTTTATCACTCCTTAATGTATTTGATAATAAGCAAGCGAAATGATACAATAAGTAATAGCATCCGATTTCTTAAATGGCTCGGAAATAACTAAGAAAGGTTGATGCTAAATTTTGAAGGAAGTTATTTCCTTTGTGATGGGTCAAGTAGTTCTACCCATTGCCGTGAATGTTATTGCTCATGTAATCATTTCACGTTACTTTAACAAGTAAATGAACTACAAGTACGGTGCGTTATTTCCCTATTAGCGTTGCACCGTACTTTTTGTTTACATAAAAGAAAAGACACTACCTAGTTGAACTAAGTAGTGTCATAAAGTTTGTTTGAAAGTTATTCTTTTGTTTCCTCGTACCAAGGTTTAGTAAACCATATAGAATACAAAAGCATCAATGCAAAGGGTGCAAATATAACTAAATAAACTATTGTATTCGTGCCTATTGATGTCATAGTAGCTGCATACAATATGAACAAAGAGCTTAAAGTTCCTAATAACTTAGCCATTTTATACACCTCCGAATTTAATTACTATATTTATACTTCTTTTGCCGTGGTGAGTTCTTTAACAATTCTTCACGTAAATATACTGCTGGAAGCATAGTTCGTCCAATCATTGTATCGGTTATTAATCTTATATCCTCTTTTGATAACTTACCTTTATTATACATATCTTTACTAGAATTTGCAACAGCTTTTAAAGCATCAAAGCCTGTTCTAATAGCTGGAAGTTGAGTAACTGCTTCTCCTAAATATGCATCTGGACTATCAACAAAGCTTTTCTTGTTTTTGTTAGGTCTACTAACAGTAGTCCTCGCACTCTCTAAAGGATTCATACCAATAACATCCAAAACATCAAATGCTGGAGATGCAAAAGATAACATAGGGGTTCTTTGAATGAATCTAAACCATGTTTTACTATCTTGTAAGTCATTTTTCTTAAGATATTCTTTGCGCTTATTTTCATTATTAGCATATTTTGCCCATGCACGCATGTTATCTGCCATTAAAGTAGCTGCTGCTGTTGTAAACACGGAGAAACCAAAAGATAAAAAATCTTCAACTTCCTTATTCTTAAAAGCTCTCATGGATTGTGTATGTGTTGCCCTAAGTGCAAAATCCTTAAACTGAAAAAACACACGCCAAAAAGGAGAAGTACCTTTCAGTAAATTAGCGTCACCAATAGTGTTATTTGATGTAACAGCTCTGTCAGATTGGAAGTCTACCAGTGTTCTAAAACGAATGGCATTATCTGGGTCAGCTTTCTCCAATGCTTTATAATCAAAAGAAGTTAGCTTTCCTTTAGAATCATATTTCAAGTAAGGTTTTAAAGCTTGTCTGAAAGCATCAGCATCTGTTATACCTGCTGCATCACATTTTCCCTTACTAAAAGGATTTCTCCACCAATTAAATTCTTTGCCATTTGCCCATTTCACAACATCAATAACTGTCTGCTTACGTGTGCTCTGACGCATCGTATATTCCAGTTTAGGAAGAAAGTTTAGTGTATTCACAACGGAATCCATCGTTTTAACATAACTACCAACCTTATCAGCTATATTAGCTATCCTGCTATTATGTGCTGCTACATCTCTAAAATTTCTTGTTGATGTAGCTTCAATATTGTGCCAAATATGTTGCGAAACTTCATCACCCATAACATCTAATGTAAGCTCATCCATATTTTTATTGAATGTCTTTCCATACTGAATATCACGCAGCGTTTTACCAATACCGGGCATAATATCTAATAGGCAATCAATACCACAATGTGCTATAAGACCACCCATTTCACCAAATTGGTTAACACCCATTAAACCACCATTTTGGAAGTAAGAAGCGTTAGTCAATAACTCCGCATAAGCATCACCATAAGTTTTTGGTTTATATTCAGCATCTACACCACGTATCTTACTGATAACATAATCAAAAGCTTCAAGTTCCTGCCTTACATCTGCATTAGATATATAGCCTTTATCACAGGCATCCTTCAACTCCATTTCAATTTCCCTGCGTTTGTTAGCCACATTATCAAGCATATTAATACTGTTACCAAAAAAGTCCTCTGCTTTTCTGGTTGTATTCTTCAAGTATGTACTTAAAGCAGCTTCACCAGCAATTCTATTACACAGGTATGGAACAGTGCGGTCAAAATCAAACTCACGCAGTTCATTATCAAAACTGAAATCAAAACCGAGAGGGCACTTCATGGTAGTAGATGTGTCCATAGGCATACGATGACGGAAGTTTGGTAAAGACCTTGCACCATCGGTGAGGTCACGAATACTAGCACCTCTGTTGTGTGTATTGTGGTCAACAACGCCAAGTGCCCACTTATCTGCCATTTTTTCAATTTCTTCTTCTATCCGTGTGTCAGTTATTGGTTGAGGTTTAGGTGGAGCGGGTAAACCTTTCTTTGCTAACTCTTGTGCTTCCTTCTGCCACACACGCACAGCTTCTTCGTCTAATTGCTGACGAATAATATCACGTTTAGCTGCTGTCTTAGCATAGTCAGAGAGAAAAGCGATAGCATCTTTTTTACCCTTAGAAAACCTACTAATGAAAGAGGATAATTTATCAACATCAATAAAACGCCATGTTTCATCATCAATATTTTTCCATGCTTTATCTAATAGATTCTCGCCTAAGCCACCAGTCATTTTATCAAAATTTTGTGCAATATCAATAATGGTATCACGCAGTTCTTTTTGAATTTTTGCTGCTTGTATAACAATAGGGTCAAACTGCACCCCTATATGGGCAGCAATATTATTACCGTAAGTAGCATTGTAGCAAATGGTAACAGCTTTATCAAAATCAAGCTTCATCTGCGGACTAAATCGACCAGCAAGCGGTAGTTGCTTTAAGATATATTGTTGTCTTGCTTCATGGTACTTATTGATGTAAGGATTAAGCTTATTAACTATCTGCCTTTTGTATTCCTCCACAGGGATTCTTTTAAGTGTCTTATCCTTGTAGGGGTTAATCATCATAATATCACCAAACTCTCGCATAATCTTAGACAAAGAGTTTCTAGCTAATGAATATGGTGTGGCTAAGATAGCACTACGTCTTGCCCAATCCTTTAATGAATCTTTAATATTTCGAGAAACTATTGCAGGGTTAACTGGATTATTTTGAGAAAAGTGAACACCATGATAAATAGTAGAACCATCTGCTAACACACGATAACCTTTACTGTTCTCCATGTTAACCTCAGCAGCAGCCTTCACAATATCAATAAGTTCATCATCAGACATACGCCCCTCAAAACCTGCTGCATTGTAAGCTCTATTTACTGCCTTACGCAAAGCTTTCATAAGAGGATTACTCGGTTTAGCTTCTTCCACCAGGTAGCCTAAGATTTCCTCTGGGTTTCGAGAACCTTCTGCCTTTGCCATTGCACGTCGCATAGCAGGTGAAGGATTATCTAGTTTTGCTCTTACTTTCTCCATAAGTGCATTATATTCTTTCTCTTTAAGTATATGACGTAATCCATGCGCACCTTTTTCATGCCATAAAAGTTTCTCTACTTGTGTTAAATCATCAATATTGTCCTTAATCAACACAGCAGTATTAGTAACATCATCATATAACGCCTTGGCATTATGAGGTACATCCACACCATACTCCTTGTATATCTGCTGTGCTTCTTTTAAAGATGTAACAAACACACCCTTCTTAGGTGAAAGTCTTTTACGTAATGCTTTGTCAGCAAATTGTGTTGCAAAATCAACATCATGAATTTTGTTAAGCCTTTCAAGAAAATCCGTTGAGGACATTACTTGATTAGGTGCTTTTTTGCCAGCAGCTAAGGCATTAGCGGTGTCACGCATCACTAAACTTTGCCCCATCAGTTCCCTACCAGTTTTAACTGTCTTAGATAAAAACTTACCTGCCAAGTCAAAACCTAAAGGAATACCACCACCAGCAAATGCACCAACGAGAGCTGCCATAGGTAAATTCTGTTGATAACCAGTTAGGGTCTGTGTTGCACTCCTCTCTGCTACATTAAAAGCAGAATAAGTACCTGCAAGTTTGGCATAACGAGCAAATCGCCCTACCTTGCCAGCAGCACCAGCAAGAGGAATTAAATTCAAAGGGTCAAGCAAACCACCAGCAATAGTACCTAATGTATTCTCGTCAATACCAGAAGCATCCACTCGTTCCCTTCGTTCAATATCTGCTCGTTTCATAGCAGTAAGCTTTCTGAGTTGAGCTGCACTATGAGCATTTTGACATACATAAAGGGTAGCTGCATAATCGCCCCCTAGTTCTTTTTGAATATTATCTATATCCTCCTGTGTGAGCTTAAAGTCAACATCATCCGGCATATCCTTCTTAGCTGCTAAAGTGCGGAATGTTCCCCATATAGCAGAATCATACAGAGAATTAAAAAACTTATCTTCTAGTGTAGCTGCTCCCACTTCTTTAGGAGAGGGCGCTTCTGGCTGTTCTATGCTTAGTGGCATTTTAGGATTAAGTTTATCATTTGCTATCATTGCAAAATCATCAAACCCTATTGCATTACTATTTCCTAGCCAATTATTCATACCATTAACATAGTTTTCAACACTATCTCCAAAATAACCACCATTTTTCAATGCACTGGCATATTCTTGAATATTGGTAGCTGAGAATAGACCATCACCTTCATATAAGTTCAAGTAATCCGCAAAGTAATCAGCAAAATCTTCTTGTGAATCAAATGACATATAATAGTTACTTCCATCTGGTTGTGCTAAACCATTATCCTGTGTTTGAGTTAAACCAGCAAAGTTATTATAGTTAACAGCTAAGTCACTTGTACCACCATTAGTTTCGTGGGCGAGCTGTGCATAAATCCAAGCAGAAGGAATATTTCTACCATAAGCACTCGCTAACCTATCCGATGTACGTTGCGCAATATCATTTAGTGTCATAATTACCTCGCATTATCTAACATATGCTCAATACCAGCAGAAGGGTCTAATGGATTGTACACATCATTAACCTTCACTTGCTGCTTATTGTCACCTTTAAATAAACCTAAAACCTTATCTATGAATCCTTCTTCAACTTTAGGTTCTTCTATTCTAGTAATAATCCAGTTGTTAACAGCATCCGCAAACGTAGCAGTGTTGTAAACAGCAAGAACCTTCGTTCCCCTATACACAATAAGTTCATCATTTCCATCAAACATAAAATGGTCAGCTCCTTGTGCTTTCTGCATATCAAGAAAAGCTTTAGCTTCTACTTCTTTCCTGTCTGACTGAATGTTGTAAGTAAATGCTTTATTAATAGCACATCCATCATATTCCATATAGTAAGATGCTACTGTCTGCTTTGCCTTCGTCATAGCATCTTCAAGATTCATACCAGCAGCACGAGCTACTAAATAAGCATTATAGTGTGCCTTCGCAATAGCAGGATTAGCACCATCCGTGACATTGATGCTCTTTGTGTTACCTTCCCCACCTAAAGATTCTACTTCAACGAAAGAATCAGTCCCTGTATAGTCTGATTTAAAGCTCCGCATCCGTTCACTATCAGCTTGTGTATTTTTGACAGCTTGATAATCATTTGCTGCATCACTAATGCTATCATTATTATTTTTCACTAATGTATTAAGTAACTCAACATTCCTTACTAAATCATCAGAAAATAATGATTTAAACATAGCGGGGTCAACTCTATACATATTGAGCATTTTATTACCTGCTTCATTTAACTTTTCGCTATTCTTATGTAAACCACCTAAAACATCAGAATACTGTGCTTCCATAGCTTTCAAGTATGTCTTTTTGAAAGGTGGATAAGATAGTGCGTGTAAAGCTTTTTCAGCTTTCTCCACATCAGTAAGAGAAGCATCATTATAAATTTGTGCTAACAAAGTCTGCCCAAAATTGTTAATATCTCTTTCTGAATAGGAATACTCTTTGCCAACATATGTATATTTATCAGACGTAGTTGTATAACCATCCGTCCCCATAGATTTACCATTATCCCACGCTTCATATCTCGATTGCATAGATGTGAACGCATAGGTCTGCTTCTGACCTTCAATTAAAAGTTTTTGATGTTCTTTTAATTTTGCAACTTCTTCTTTCTTCCGTTGATTACACATACTATCTTGTGTATGTGCAACAGCTTTCCACAAGAGTGGGTCTTTAGCTTTTAACTCAGTAAATTTTTCTGGTATTAGAATAGATGGTACGTTTTCTAAGCTTTTAAAAAAGTCCAAAGCCTTTTTATTATTGAGATATACACCAGACTTCTCAGCCATTTCTTTATATTCACCTAAAGGTAAAACATCTTTGATTTTTACTTCTGTACCATCAGCCTTGAAGTAAGCAACGGTTTCACCCCAAGCTTCTATATGCTCAGCATTGCCATTTGTTACAACTTGTTTTGCAAAATTGTTTAAAAACTTAATTCTATCCGTAAGATTGCAGCAAGTAAGCATATTGTCTGTTTGTAGTTCTTGTGCTGCTTTTGCAAAATCTTCACTCGACATATTTATACTCTTTGTTGCTAAATCATCATATTTAGAAACAATAGCAGCATCTCTATCAGCTTCAAAATCAGCTTGTCTACGTTTACGATAACTAGCATCCTGTTGTAACACATCCAACGGACGAGAGCCATAGAAACCTTTTTCAAAAGCGGTTCTGTTATATGCCTTAACACCAGAATCTTTCAGCTTTTTGTCCATAAAGGTTTCAAAGTTCAAGATGTTCTGTTGGGAGTTATCGGGTAATTCTTGGTTAGGAACTACTTCGTTTTCATACTCCTGCTTGAACAATGTATTCAAATGCTGACCACGCAGTTCATCAATACGTGCTACCGCATAGGGGTTATCAGCAATATCAAACTTTCCAGATTGACCAAGTATATCTAATGTAGAAAGTTTCTCTCGGTCTTTCTCAGAAGTCACAGAGAAGATTCGGTCTGCTTCTGCTTTACCAATCATCTCCGCGCGTTTATCAGCAGCGATACTTTCACCAATCAAACCAGAACCAAGTAAACCCAACGAGCGAGCAAGTGCTAACGCATTGTTATCAATGGAAGCAGAAATACCGCTACCAAAAGATGGTGTGATTAACCTCTTTTGATAGGGTGCTTCTGGTTGTTTGGTAAATTGTCGCTGTGTGCCTAAAGCACTAGCTATTGGATTTGACATTTATTTACCATCCTTTATTTCTTAATTTTCTTGTATACACCTGTGCCAGCTCCGATCTTTTCGTATACCGAACGTGGCGTGTTGCCTACCCAAGTTTTAGCGGATACTTTCTTAGCTCCACCTTTCCACCAGTCCCACTTCTGACCACTTGCTTCAACAGCAGCCTTCTGATTCAACACAGTAGTAGTGTTTTGCAAGATGGTGTTAGCAGAAGTCAAGAAGTTAGCAAAGCGTCCGGGCATCTTAGGCGCAGACGCATTAAGGTTATCAATATGACTAGCGGTAGACTTAAAGGTAGCATCTTCATTTAAATCAATCTCGTTAGACTTACGTGAGTAGTTATCCTTAACAGACGCTACCGCACGAGCAGTATCACCCTCAACGGAACGCACAATCATGTTAGCAGTTCGACCACTAGCGTTCTCGTTAACGGCAGCCTTCACAGCACTGTTGAGCTGCAAGGCATTTTGACGTGTCTTTGTGATTTCAGAAACAGCAGCATCAAAGGCATCAGTACGTTCCTGTTCGTAGTTTTGGTATGCAAAGTTCATCTGTGTGATAGCAGCTTTCGCTTGTGCATCCAACTGAGCCTGTGCTTGCTTATACTGTGCTTTCTGACCGAGGTATTCACCACCGATTTGCAGAGCAGTGCTGACACCAGCAGGCACAGTACACATTATTTATCATCCTTCTTAGCAAACACAAAACATTGAAAATCCTCGCCATTGACCTGTTGAACATCATAGAAATAAGCTCCCATCCACTTCAACCATTTTACGTGTTGCTCATTACCTAACCACACCCAATTCTCTAAGTGTGTGTATTTATCAAGGTAAACTTTAAGCAACTCTCTGGCAGCACGTAGGAAAACAGTTTGGCGTCTTTCAACCATACCAGTACAGAGCATCCATACATAGTTAAGTTTAAAGCCATCTTCAACCACTTCTTGTACACCACCAATAGCGTAGACTTCATCATTATCATCAACAAGCACAGTTGCGTCTGCATAGTCAACAACAGGAACATCGTAGAAGTCACAGCCATTCATAAGCTCAACCTCTCGCACATCCGCAGGACGCTTAGACTCCATAAAGTTCATAAAGTACTTGATTGTCATTTTCTCTAATCTTAAAATTGTTTTGTCCTCCTTACATAGTTACCAATCCAACCTGCGCCAATCAGAGCCACCGGAGCAGGAGCATCCGATTCAACACTAATCTTGCAGTTTGTGTTAAGGCTTTGAATAGGTACTGTAAATTTACCTGTTGAGAACATCAGCTTACCAAGTGTACTGTCCGTAGTACCTAAGGTTCTTCCTGTGTTGATATACTCGTAAGTGGCTTTATCAAGCACATCAACCTTAACCACGAAGTAACCGCTGTCAGCATAGTTTATCCAAAGCTGTCTGAGTTGTAACCTACCTTCTAACAAGGCTTGTGTTCCTCTTTCGCTTTCACTCTTAACATAAATAGTAGAAAGAGCAATCCTAAATTTGTAGATTAAACCACAAATAATATGCTTGCCTTCATAGTTACCATTGAGTACCACAATACCATCAGCATCAACCTCTTTGAAAGTACCATCAGCAGTAATAATGCCATACTTTCTATCTGGTTCATAAATCTCATTATAGAAAGACTTAATGTTGATAGTAGTTTCACCTTGCAGTTCATTGAAGCAACCTTGTGGAACAGTTACTTCCTGCTTGCAGTCCAACAGAACACGATAAGGTTCACTCGGTAAATCTTCTGTGTTAAACGTGAAAGAAACACGTTCTAAACACAAGTAGTCATTACGTTCAACAACGATATATAAAGAATCCTCAATAAAGGAAGCACCATAGATAGTGCCACCTAAAGACCAACGTGACCAGGAAGCCTGTTGACGCACACTGTCAATGAACAGGTACTTATACACATACATACATTCCTCATCACCCTCAGTGAGAAACATTAAGATGTTCTCAACACTACTCGGTACAATCTTATAAGTACCATTCGGTAAATAAGAGGGAACATGAGAAGTAATATCCTGCGCATCTTTACTGTCTGTGTTATCAGCAGCAACGAAGAACTCTCGTACTGTGGAATACTCAGAGCGTTCTGCAAGGAAGTAAATGTTACGTCCTGCATTGACTGGTGTTGCCTTTAAGGAACAACCAAAGTGAGTAACAGGTGGTGTCAAGTAGGCATCTTTAGGAGTCAACACGCTATCAGAGCGCAGAGCAAACTGAGCATCCTTAGAGAACAGAATAAGTTCTGCATCAAAAGGAACAGCATGATAGAGTGTTGCAATCTTGTTGTCAGACACAGCAAGGTCAATAGGGTCTGTGTCCTGTACTTCCATAGCACTCGCCATCCAAAAGTTAAAGAAGTTAGCACTACGAGTAAGGATAACATTTTCCCCACTAAGGAATCCTAAGCGGTTTCTATGATAGAACACATCATTGATTGTGTTATCAATAAAAGACGGCAATGGGTTACTATCTTCATCACCGGACTCACGAGAATCCCATTCGGCAACTCTAAAGTTAAATGTACCATCTGCTTCACGCACGAGTACGTGGGGCATCGTTTTGTTATCAATATGATTCTTCAACAGCGGTCTGACACATTCACGCCATACCTGTGCTTCTGCATCATAGCGAACATAATAGTCATCTGTGTTACTACCCTTTTCACCTGTGATTTTCACAATGAAACCATCTGGCGCACTAGCAGGTAAGTTAGTGAACTTTTGGGTAGACTTGATGATACCAAAAGCAGCTTGGTTGTTATAGCCATCATACACAACAGCATTTTTAATTACAGACTTAGCGACACTGTAAGACGGAGTTTGTGTATTCTCGGCATACTCAATAGTGTACACTTCTGCTTCTCTTGTTTGGTCAGTTAAATCACCCATTACATAAATAGGGAGTGTACCCTCAGTCTGAGCGACTACCCAACTATCCTTTCTACACCTGTCAATCTCTTCTTTGACCTTGGTGTAGGATTCAATGTCACGTTCTGCTGTCAGAAGTTCTCTCTTGGGTATAGTGACAGTGATTGTACCTACGTTCCTTGTAACAGTGGATTTAACAAAATTGACGTATACACCACCCATCCATTCATACAAATAGGTTGCATTTAAGGCTTTGAATCTGTCCTCCTGCTGTTGAGGAGTAGTAGAAGGTTGTGTATAAATAGTTTCACCCTGTTCAGTAACGATAGCACTTTTCTTCAAATAGAGCCAAGAAGAACCTTTTGTCACCACAAAGCCTTTGTCGACAGCCTGTGTAGCTAACTTTTCTACGATAGCATCAGTGTTAATCATCTTGGTATGGGACTTGTCGCTGCCATCCGGTGTTTCGTAGCTCGCAACAGTTTCACCATTTACCACAATCTTGTATGTTCTGCCGTACTGACCATTCTTGATGTTGACAAGTAAACCTTGGTTATTCCAAGAGTTATCGTCGACAGCATCAGACATTTTAGTACGCTGCATTGTATTACAAATAAAAGTATAATCAGCAATCGTGGTTACTTTTAAGTTATATCGAGGTTTCTCAGTATAGATGTATGGTTTTGTACCTTCCGCAAAAGTAACCTGTTTCTCATTACCTTTAAGGTCATACACCTTTATATCATCACCTGTAAAAAGTACAATGTACTTCTCATAGGCATCCCTGTCTATAAAATGTATTAAAGGTTTTGTATTCTTAGTGAATTTTCTTGCCAACGATGACACAAGCATTGTCGGTGGTCTTTTCTGTAAGCCACCTGCTTCCGATGAGTAACCATTCAGTTGTTCATCGAGCTGCTCTGGGTCACGCAAGGTAGGTGGTTGTTGGCTAATACCTTGCACAAAGTTTTTAATATCTTGATTGATTAGCATTTATCAACCTCTCTGTTTCAAGTCGGTTACACTCATGTTATCCAAGATGTTGTAATCGTTGTTGTCCATCTCGTATTCCTGCAAGTGCATCCATGCTTCTTGAATTTCCTGTGTAGTAATCTGTGTAATACTATCATCACCAAAGTAGCGACTTTGGAACTTAAAGGCAGCCTTAGTGATAATATAGTTACGCATAGCATCTGGCAGTTCCTCAAAGGGAACAAGCAGAACCGCTTCACAGGTAATAGGCTGTGTAAAGGTAACATCACCAGTGGAAAGGTCTTTGACATAATCACCACTATGGACAAGTTTCTCACCACCAGAACCCTTCAAGAACAAGTAATTTTCCTGCCATCTAATTCGACCAGTGTAAGCATCTGGTGTCAAGGTGTGTTCCGAGATGATGTTAAAAGACCAACCACGAGATTGTTCCTGTCTGGCCACGTTCCTCAAAATGCGCAACGCACTAATAGCATCAACATTCTTTAAATCTTCGAGGGTGTTAATGGGCGACTCACCTATAATGCTAATTATTTCATTGACCGCATCAAGCTCTGTTAAAGCTGTTAATTCCATTTGTATTTACCTCCGTATAGAAAAAAAAAATAGGGAGTACCACGAAGATACTCCCCATTATTTAGTGTGTATTATTCAGTTACACAGAGGGTTCAATAACACCCATAAACGCAGCTTCGGGGCGCAAGCCACCATGACCCATAGCATACTTGCCAACGATTTGGTCAGCTTGGTATTCAATACGGCGACCATGTTCCAGTTGGAAAGATTTCAGAGTCAGAGTGCCAACAGTGGAGCGATGAGCTACCAAGAAAGCACACTTATCTTTGTATGCAGCCGGGAAGATATGACCAGTACCTTGAATCAGACCTTCGGGAGTGCCGTTGTCAATTTTAGTGATACCACCAACAGTCAGATGAGGAACTTCGACAATATCAATACCAGCGATACGAGTTACAGTAGCGTCGGTAATGGTTGCCACAGCACCAAAGTCTTTGTTGATAGCGTCTTTAGATGCTACCAGAGCATTTACTGCAACAGGCAGCATATAGCATACTCGACCTTCATTCGGTACATAGTTGTTGGACATAGCGGTCTTAATCTCCAACAGTTCAGAGATAATAGCTTTGCCCAGTGCTTCGGATTCAGAGGTCAGACCACCTGCAACTTTGCGAGTTACAACTTTACCTTTACCCAGACCAGTCAGCAGCTCTTTGTTAGAGGTTGCCATCTTAGCAATCTCAGCCAACACACCACCATCAGCAGCCATAGCCAGAGCTTCGCCAATCTGATAGGAGTATTCAGAACGCACATCATAGTGGTTCATAGCGTCATCAAGGTCAGTAATCAGACAGTCAGAGGTCAGCAAGCCGTCAATCAGAATCTTAACAGAGGTCTGTTGTTCTGCTTGGCGTTTGTCATCAAGGCTTTCACCCGGAGCAAGATAGTTAGCTACCTTGCGACCCATTACAGGGAACTCAGCAGCTTTACCATTTGCAATAGTACGCTCTACGTGTCGACCAAGGGTTTTACGAGAACGGCGGTAGGCTTTCAGAACCTCACCTGCAAATTGGGTTAAGAACATCTTAATGCGACCAGCGGACGCATCATTAGAGTCAAGACCGGGAGAAGAAATTACAATATTAGTTGCCATAAAAGTTATACATACCTTCTTTCTTTTCTTAAAAATTGAGTATTAATACTCAACGTCCGAACGAGAAGAATTTAGATTTGCTCAGACGTTTAGTTACATTTTTGGTGTATTCTTCATCAACACCATAGCGAGGGTCATCCATAGCTTTTTCCATAGCAGCTTCATTTGCGAAACCGCTAGTGCTTGCAGGAGAACCACCACCAAGAACACTAGCTTTCTGTGTACCATTACGTAACGTCATCTCAGCTTTAAAGCCATTAATAAGCATCTTTACAGTAGACAAAGAGCCATTCAACAAAGCGTCATTGAAACCATCAACAGCGTCTTGTCCTTTGCTCTCAATGTACTTAGATAACTTACTGTATTCAGCTTTGCCACCAGCAGCGTTGTACACAGCGTTAGTAAATGCTTCGTTAGCTGCTGCAACACCACGAATATAGGTGTCAACCACAGCCTTCGGGTAACCTGCTTCCGCAAGTTTCTTGTAGGTGTCCTCAGAGAGTTCACCATTGCTTTCGTACTCTTGTGTGAGTGCGCTATAATCAATACCTTTCTCAGCAAGAGTTTTAGACGCTTCATCAACGGATTCTTTAGTAGATTTCAGTGTTTCTTCGAGTGCCTTTGATTCATCAGCCTGTTCTTCTTCTTGTGATGCTGGTTCTTTAGCATCCTCATCAGAAACACTTTCCTCTTTTTCAGAATCATCAGTCTTTTCTTCTGATTGTTCTGCGTTTTCCTCTACCTCGGTGGTATCGGTTTCAGTAATTGTTTCCTGCTGCTGTTCTTCGGTTTGTTCAGCAGGTTCTTGTACTTCAATAGTAGCCATTAGTACCTCCTAGTTATTGTTGTTGTGGCTGCTCCATGTTGGCATTAACAAAACCTTGTGCCAACGGAGATGTTGCCTGTTGCGCCATCTGCATCATCATTGCTTGCTGTTGTTCCTGCATGATTTCCTCATCAGTTTTCAACAGACCCTCAGTATCAATACCAAGAGCGGTAGCGCACATAGCAATGAACGTGTTAGTTCTCAAACAACTCTCACTTCCGGGTGTGGAAGCAATAATATCTTTGAGAGTCAGTAGTTTGTTCAAATCGTGACCACGCCCGATAGCTTCTAAGCCAGTGGTAATCGTGGGTTCAACAGTTTCTTCTGGTAATGTAGGAATCTCACCCATACTTTCTAATTGAGCCATTATGCGCCTTACCAGAGGTAACTGTAATTCTTGACTGAGAATACTGTAAGTACCACCTAAGGTATCTTCAAGTTCCCCAGCAAGGTAACGGATTTCTTCTGCGGTAACACGCTCTGCATCACGTTGAACCGCAGATTGGAGCATAAACACATAACCAAGACGTTGTTCCAAAGACTGTACGTATTGAAGTGATACTTGCAGGTCATTGCTTTTATTGGTCTGCAAGGCTTGTACATCCTCAACCCTACCCGGCACAAAAGCACCTGACTTAGCTTTGGTTAACCTACGGACTTGTGTAATACCTGTGGGATTCACAAGGTACAGAATGTGACCAGTGATAGCAGCAAGGTTACGCAGAGCTTCTGTGTGAACATCAAGGCTCTCTAAGTCACCGAGATATTCCTCAACATAGCTACGCCCATAACTCTCACCATCAACCTTCACCATACGCAAGGCAATCCACGGAGATTTATTTACAGGGAATGATTGCTCACTACCATCAATAATCTCACCATTGACCTCTTGGTAAGAAAGGTATTGGTCTGTGTCAAGATATACGTGTGTGTATACATTCACACTTTCAGTAGGTTCATGTGTTGCACCATCAGACGCAACAAGGGTTTGGATTTCGTCTGGGAGAGTTGCAAAGGCTAAGGTATCAACAGTTACAAGTTGAATCACTTTGCCTAAGGCATCTCTTTGAAGCACATAGTTGGACAAGCGGTATAACTTTGCGCCACCTTCCAACGGAGGGAGGAACAACAAAGCATTGCCAGCTACCAGCAGTTGATTCAGTGCTTCTTTCACAGTCACTCGAATCTGTTCGGTTTCAATATAACGAACAACACGTCGCTCCAATTTTTCGAGTGCCTTTTCAATCTCCTGCAACTGTTCCGGTTGTTCAGCTAACTGTGCTGTGATGGCATCAGTAGGTGTCAAACGGAAGAACGTGCTGTTCGGTGGCAGGAGAGCCAACATCAATTTGCTGGCTAAGTTGTTAACACCTCTTGCACCAATGGATTGGTTAGGTGTTAGATAACTTGTAGATTCATTATCAGATTCTTTCGGAAACAGCGCAGGAATCGTCATTGCTGCATTTTTCTCAGCTCTGTCTGTGTATTGGTCACGCTCTGATTTCAAGCGGTCATACACAGCCTTTGCTGTTTCACGTTGAGGGTCTGATAAGTCCATCACAGGAAACTTAGATTTACTTTTGTCAGCCATTAGATATTCACACCAGTACCCTTAGCAGCAGTACCAACCACAAGACTTTTCTTGCCTTTAGTTTTCTTGCGCTTAGTACCTTCGGTGTCAATGCTAGTAAGCTGTTGTTCAATCGGTGCGCTAACTGGGGCAGCAGGTGTCGCAGCTTGCACCTTCGGTTTCTTACCACACATTCGTCATAACCTCCTTAATAGTTTGTCGGATTGTATGTACTATTACGTTGAATAGTCAGTTGTTGTCGCCCTTTCTTCTGATTAAAGGTATCATCTGAGCCACCTGCAAGCGGACTATCTGGTTCTTTTGCATCCGTCTGTGGTACAAGTTGACTACCCTGGATAGATGGGGTCTGTACTTTAGGCATTTTCCAACACATCGTTGTTTAATCATCCTCCTTAGCTTCTCGCAACATTTGCAAGTGTGTAATAATATCCCTACATCCTTGCATATAACCCACAAGAGCTTCTGCGCTACTTGCTTGGTGGTCAAGTAAACTGTTAGGATTAAACACAATCTTTAAATACTCAACAAGTTCAGCAGAGATATAAGGGACTTTTAAGTCATCATCAAGTTTACTCATTGTTCCATAACCTTAACCATTAGGTAACTTATAGATAGTTATTTATGATTAACACAATAACGATAACTATAAGTTACTTATGGTTTCCTTTCTTCTATCCGTGTGTCAGTAAGACACTTTGGTTATATGTGTGTCAGTTAGATTTCGGTAACCACAGAATAGGTTTGTGTGTTTTGAAATCGTAATCACTTTTACGCAGAATCCTGGCAACACGTGCCTGTAAAAGCGCATCAGATTCAGTCAATTTCTTCTTGACAAATTGAGCAACAAGTGCTTCCCATGTAGGGTCAGCATCAAGAATTTTCTTAGCAGTCACAGCACCAATACCAGGGCAACCTTTGTAGTTGTCAGCGGTATCACCGATAAGTGTTTGGAACAAGTGGTTATAATCTGCTTCTTCCTCACTGATTTCATAATAGGTATCACTAAGAAAGTTATAGAAGCATCCTGGAATACTCTTGAAGTCCTTATCACCACTCACGATAATAGAGCTGTTAGGATTCAGAGTTGCAAGGATACCAATGCAGTCATCAGCTTCCAGGGTAGGCTTCTGATAGCACGTGAAGTTATCTTTCACCCACTCGACTACCTTTGAGTAACCTAAAGGCTTCCTCTTGCCCACACGATTCGCTTTGTAAGATGGGAGGATGTGTTTACGGAAATTTTCTTCATCGCTGAAACACATCAGAATCTCATACTCACCTGCATATTTGTAGTGGTCAAGCACCTTGTCAACAATGGAAATCACTGTGTCATCTACAAGTTTCTCTGCTTCTGCGTGTTCACAGTGAAGTGTGGTTAAGTCACAATCCCAGTCAATCGGTGTTTCACAGGCAGCACAGGAACGGAACACAATCATATCTGCATCAATCAGAATCTTTAGATTTTTATCTGTATCAAACAATAGCATCCACCTCTTTCTTATCGTAGCGAATACCCTTAAAACGTGGTTCACGCAGGACACCTTTGGTACTCACAGCCATAGCATCAATCTGAACCACCTTACCAACAATCTCATCGTAGCCATAAGGTGACCACCATGTAGCACGTTGTTCATCAGTCAGACCAGAGCCAACCTTAATAGTTTTTCCATTTCGGTCTTGACAAATGAGCTTACCTGTGCTTCCCTTATACTTCCCTGTACCTTCCTCAACACCAACTACTTTAAGGTCAAAAGATACACCCTTTTTGAGCTTCACCATGTAGGCATTACGTTTACCGGGGTAGTAACCACCGAACTCAGTACGAGCTACCACGCCTTCGCCACCTCTCGCCCATACGGATTCAGCCAGAGCCATCAGAGCCTGTTCACACTCTACGTGGAACTGCGGAATCAGATGGAGATATGGACTGTTACTTGGGTGTAACTTTAAGTAATTAGCACGTACATAGTAGGTATCAGCGGTATCAGCAGCAATGAACTCCGAAAGGGTTAGCGCATCATGGATGTATGCTTCAACTTCGGGGTGTTGTTTCTTTGTATCGCGACACCAGCCACTGATAGTTGGTTGCGGTACACCTTCTGCGTATGCTTCAAAGATAATTACTTCACATTCAAGCTCATTATAAAGCTCAATCAGAGGTGCTTTAAGGTGTTCGAGGGACAGGTATTCTTCACCAGTACGACTGAAAATAAAGCACTCACCATCACCGATAAGCGCAAATGCAAATACACCATCCATCTTCTCACTCACCAACAGAGGGTACTTTAATTCCTTCGGTTTCAGTTTTTCAAATGGTAGACAGAGTTGTACCAAATGTTTTTTATCTCTGCCTACAATATCACAAATGTCAAAGTAAGCTGCCATCTATTTCAACTCCTTGTACAGACCACAACGGCAAGCACCATACTTACGCATATACTTACAGGGACACACAGTATCACGAGTCTGTGTGTTCTGACAGGGGCAGTACATATCACCATACTTCTCCACTTGCTTACGGAACTTCTCAGTAAGCAGTGGTAAGCGGTCTTTGTTGATTTCATAGCCAAACTTATCGGCTGTGTTAGTTAAATGTTCTTTTACTTTCACAGTTATTACCTCACAATCTTAGAAAAAGAGTTTCATCAAGAAGTACAGACCACCGAGGATAACAGCAGCGTACATAGCGTAAACAAAAAGAATAGCAGCGATAACACCCAAACCAATCTTCAAAGCAAGTTTCATTTAAACTCACAGCTCCTTTCATTACAGTTAAGACAATTCATAAAACCTCTATCGAACACTTCTGGAACAGCTTTTGCTAACTCTTTGTGAATCTGCTCAGCTAATTCCCTGTGTTCTGGCATTGCACGTCGACACAGGCGTTTCGGTAGGTACTCAAACCAAGCACGAAAGTTACCAGTGACCACAATGGATGTACGGACGCCTTGTGGTAACAAATAGGCAGCATCTTGCTCCGGTACACCTTCTTCAAGTGCCTTTTGATACGGAATCATAGCAACACCACTCAAATCCTTGAAAACAGCAAAGTCACCATGCGGTAACTCCAACACATCAAATTTACTACCTCTTGCACTCTTACAGGTAAAGGACAGGTGGCGATGGCGTGTCAGTTGACCTAACACACGTACAGAACACTCGACTTCAAAGGAAGCATAACAGTGCTCCAAGACAGACAAGTGACCGCTGTTGATGATGTGTTGAATACCTTTGTCGGACACATCGTTTCCATAAGGTTTACTACACGCCAGCTTCAAAAGCTCCATGTAGTTAGGTGTTACTGATACAAGCGTTGCGGTTGACATTGAACGTCAGTCCTCCTTCTTCATCTACAATTAATACATCAGAGGGGTCTACCAGATACATCTTGCTATCAGTTCCCTCAATCTCAACACGAATACGATTGATTCTGCCTTGCAAGCGAATCGGACTCAGCTTAACAATAGGGAAAGTAACTGTTGCTCCCTTGCGAATCAAATAAACTTCGTTGTTGCTGTGTTTTTGTTTTATCACTTTTAACCTCCACAATTTTTACTTGTCTGCCAAATTTAAAGGCATCCGCTTTTTGTTCCATGTAAATATCCATGCGGTGCTTACCATGACCAGCACCAAAGCGGTCTTGAACGATATATGTGTTACCATCAATGACCACCTCAGTGCCAAGTGGTAAACCATCACACGCCACAGTAACACCTTGAATAGCAGGATGACCGCTGGCTGTTATACCATCGGTTTTCCCACATTCATCAAAGGCTGCTGTGTAGGCTGTGCAAATTACAAACAGGATTGTTGGGAAACTAAACATTGTGTACCTCTCACTTTCATTTGATGACCACAGGAACAAGTAATTACTATGTCAACATATGCTTCCTTAATGAGCTTCTTCCGACACTTAGGACAGAAGATACCTTTAAGTTTCTTAGGCATTTGTTATCCCTCCAAAAATTGATTATTAATACTCAATGGCAATCTGCCCAGTTCTTTCCAATTTTTCCTTCTGTATCAAGCTGCACTCTGAACCCAAAGTATCGCTGTGCTTCTCTCATCGAGGATTGTGCTTCTTCAACAACAATCCCAGCAATCTCTTTAGTCCGGCAAGCCACCTGCATTTCATCGTGTACCCACGCCATATACAGGAAATCCTCACCATGTTTCAGACCACGCTTCAACAGGTTTTGTTCAGTCAACACAATCCACTTTTTGCAAACCAAAGCACCAGCGGATTGCAACAGCAGGTTTAATGCACTGTGTAAAGAACGCACGTGCAAAGGTCTGCCGTCCAAACCTTTTAGATACTTACGCTTCCACTTTTTGATTTCACCTTTGAAACCTCTTTGTGCAACCAAAGTATTCTCAATGGCAGCTCTAAGCTCTGCGATAGCAGGTGTTTTGTTTAAGAACTCTTTCTTTAAACGCTTACCATCTTTCGCATCACCATGAACAATCTTGCCAATCTTCTCGTCACCAGCTCCATACAAAAACGCATAGATGAACGTCTTAGCCTGGTTTCTTTCTGGTAGACCTGCTGCTTTCTGGTTGGCGGTGTGTATGTCACCATTAAGAATCTCGTGAGCATACGCTCCGTTATCATATGGGTACATAAAGTGCGCCAAGCAACGCAGCTCCAAACCACTAGCGTCTACGCCAGCTTGATACCACCCGGTAGGCACAGTGAATAACTCTCTGCACTCGTGACCATAAGGACTACCGACAGCAGGAACTTGTGCTACATTAGGACTACTATGTGTTGCTCTACCTGTGACAGCTCCACAGGGGTTAACACAACCATGAATACGTCCATCTTCACGAACACATTTAAGCCAACCCCACTTGCCGTCAATGAGTTGCCCAAGACGCTTAGAGAGCATCAAGTATTCTTCCATGACTCCTGCAATCTCACGTAGTTCAGCAGGTGCATCTAAGTCAGCTTTGATGTACGCAAAGGTAATATCATCAATCTTCAATCGCTCATCTTCAAAGAGTTCAGCATTATTCGGTTTGTAACCAAAGTGCTGTGTGATTATCCACTCTATCTGTTGGCGACTATTGGGGTTCAAATCTTTATATCGCTGAATCGGAACACCAGCCTTGTAACCAAGACATTTGTTATCACGCTTCGGAATAAAGATTTTGTCGGGAATACGTGGTAACTTCTGAACCAACATTGCTTTCAAGTCAGCGTGTCGACCACGTAATTTAAGCTCTAATTCTTGTGCTTTGAACACATCAAAAGTAAAGCCATTTCGCTCCTGTTGCGCCATCAGCCACTGAGCTTCATGTTCCAAAGTGATAGCAGCAGGAGGGTAATTTATTGTGTTGAAATAGTTGTACAGGGCACGTGTTACAACAACGTCCTGCTCATTGTAGGACAACATATCCTCATTGAAGTCTGCCCAAGCATCTTCCGTTTCCTCACTATAAGTACCTTTGAGTTCACCTAAGCGGTAACCCCAAGCTTTCAAGCTATGCGAACCAATCAACTTAGCAGGTAGCTTGTTGGAACGGACAAGTCCATAATCCTTATCGGCAATGTCACTGAACATCAAATGTGACAGCACAAGGGTGTCAATCACCTGCGGTCTGAGTTCACGAGGTAACACGAAAGATGTTGGAAACAGTTTTTCAAGAACAGGAATATCGTAGTTGATAACATTATGACCAATAATAAAACCACCCTTTTGAAGCACAGAAAGCAGGTCTTTTGCACCTTGCTCTACTTCATTAGGGCGGTATTTCTTAGTGGTCAATTTTCCATTGTCATCAAAGATGATTACCATGCAATGTGCCTTTGTTACATCATAGTACAACCCATTGGTTTCTATATCGAAAAAGGCAAGCATGATTATTCACCCTCAGAAAAATATTTCTTTTCTACGTTTTCTCTTTCTTTCTCCAAACGCTCAATGCTCTTTGCGTAAGCGTTGATGACTTTGTTGATAGTTGCGATACGGCGAACCGCTGCATCCTGCTCTTTGTTCTGCATCCAGAACAGCAGGTCAGTAAGAACCTTCACAAGATAAGATAGAATTTCAAGCATTATTTAAACTCCTTTCATGTAGCTACGCATAGCAGCTTCCTTTTGTCGACCCTCAGAAAAACTTGAAATAGGCTTCAAGTAACCAATAACACGTGTGCCATAATCGAGATTCTTAGAACCACAGTATTTGCAGGTCTGACGTGTTACAGGGTCAATTCGTTCACAGTCTTTACAAATCGTACACAGTACATTGGTAGTCCAATAAGGAACACCCTTCTTCGCTGCAAGCTCAATAAGTTTTACCGCTTGCGGTGGGGATGGCAGTTGCTCCAAGTTAAGGTGACAAGATGCACCACCATCAAGGAACTGAGAAACATCCCAAGCATGGGCATCAAGTCTATCCAACACAGTCATCTTAGTGTCCTCAACAGGATAGAAGTAACTGTTATAACATTCACGAGGAACATACAGTCCATCTTCTTTGTCCCATTTAGCGTTCTTCACACCAAGGTTTTCAGCCGGGACAAATTCTGTGTTAAAGCGAACACCATACTGAGTCAGTGCTTCTTTATTGAGAGCCTTAATGATTGACAGGTCTTGCTGCAAGTGTTCTTTGAAAGAACCTTTGTAACCAGTAGTACGCAAGTATTCAAATGATTCAAGAGCACCATTGATACCAATAGTACCAAACTGTTTATCTAAGCTAATATAACCTGCACTATAAGAGGGCAGCAAACCAGCTTCGATGTATTCAGAAACAATAGCACGGAAAGCCATAAGATACTTATGAACCCTCTGAACCACATCAATCAAACTGTAACCACGTTGATACAGTCTGTTGAAATTAATGGTAATTACTTGATAACTACCAGTAGACACACCACCTGCACCGAGGGTGTAAGAGAATGTGTTATCTGCAAGCTCATTACGCAGTCGGCAGCAGGACGCAAGGCTATCAGCACTATCAGACTCATAGTGGAAAAAGCTCAGTCCATCACTCATTGATTTAGCAAGGGAATATTCAAAGCCAATATCAACAGGCTTACGTGTTTCCTTATCAACAAGGTATGCAGCAGTCAGCACAGGGAAAGTCAGCAGTTCCTTAGTGCGCTCTTGTGCAAACCAATACATGAACATTTCCTGCAAACGCTTCACGCTTGTGTAGTCTGGTTTAGAACCATCTGGGAAATAGAACTCTCCGAACAGGGACTCAAAGTACCCCTTGTCAAACACAGAGATGTTCCAGAACACAGACTGACTACCACGAGCAGCAGCAGGTTGATTCATGGCATATACAACACCTTGAAACTCCTGCGCAATCTCTTTGTAGTGATGTGCAAGATAACCATAGCCATATTGCTTGCGAGCAAAGTAATCAAAGTACATTAAGAACTCAACAGTCGCAACAGCTCCGGCAAAGTCACTAGCAATCTGGTAGATTAGGTTCACAAAGCTACCACAGAAACTTTGCAGGTTCGTAGGTGCTTTAGAAGCACCACCAAGATTCTTCGTGCCTTCTAACAGGAACGGATAGAGCGACACAGAAACACAATAAGGACGCAAGCTAGTTTCGTCATGGATGTAAATTAGATGGTCTTTAATGTCCTTGTAGTATTGCTCTGCAACAGAATCACCATACATAACACGCAGTTTCCGCATTACCATAGCTCTGTTTACAGAAATAAAATCACGCTTAAAGAGTTCCGCTTCCATTACCGCCAGTGATTTAACAGTAACATTAGCGTTACTATCAACTTCACTACCAGTAGCAGGATTGGACGCTCTAATAAAATTGTGAATGAAATCAATTTTCTTATTAATATTCATTATCAATCCTCTTTCTTAGAATCGAGTATTAATACTCAATTTAATCTTCCCAAAACAGGAACGTAATATCTTCCCATACACCTTCACCATTCTTTTGGTAAAAGCGTTGATTAGTACCAGGTGATGTTAAACCACCTAATTTAGCTTTGTAGTCACCAACTTTTAGGAATGATAGTTTCACATCGTCAGCTTTTAGACTCTCATGGATAGCTGCATGGACAGGCAAGCCAGAGTACAAACCAACAGGGGCATAGTGGGACAGAATGTTGATAGCTTCAATCAGCTCTTTAGGCTCTACACCATTATTAGTACCACCCATCAACACAATAGCATCAGCACCTTGCTTCACCTGTTTATTAATCAGACACATCAAATCCTCTAATTCCATCCAGGATTTCTTCGGCAACGGAATAGATAACCACTCACTGTGGCAACCATGACACTTCTGTTTGCAGTTACCAAATTCAACAGCAACGGCGATATGGTTTGGCAGTTCGTTCATGCTAACTGTTACGTTCACAACGGGCAATTTCATGTTCTCTAACCTCCATGACTTTATCAGCTACATAGAAAAATAAGCCAACGTGTTCAGCGTCAGCTTCCATTAAGTCCATCATTGAAACACACTCAGCAAGTTTGAATGTGCTTTTACGATAGTGTTGTTTTCTTTTATTTGTGTTTTTAGAAGTCACCTTCTTCATCTACATCACCACTTTCAAAAGGATTGATACTCCTGGGTGCTTCGGTTGATTCCAGGCGGTCAGTTTCTTTGTCATACCTTAGATAACCTGCGATACCAGTTTCACCTGTGTGTCTACTCTTTAACACACGAATCCTTACAGTATTTTTCTTGTTTTCATCATCATCCTGTTGGTTACGCTCTAACGCCCACACGCCATCTGAGAGCTGTGCAAGACCTTGTGAACCACGCAGGTGACTAAGAGATATTGCGCCACCTTCTTCGGCTGGTGTGCCTTCAACACGCTTCAAGTGACTGATAATCAACATTCCCACACCTGTTTCCTCAGCAAGAGAACGCAGTTGGGTCATCAGAACGTCAGTCGCTTTGCGCTCATTGTCAATATCCAAACCACTAATAGCAATAGTGATGTGGTCTAACACAATGAAGTCACATTGTTCAGCAACAGCAAGGTAGCGGATTTTACTCATCAAATTGTCTGCTTCAAGACTTCCGAAATGTTGAAAGAACACGTAATTACCATTACCGAGTGTTTCCTTGTAGATTTGTTCGTATTCTTCGTCGGTAACGAGGTGGCGGTTCAGTGCCAACCTTTTACCTGCATGAACAGCCATCAGTCCTTTAGCAGTTCTTTTGATGTTTTCTTCGAGCATCAACATACCAACTTTTAGGTTCAAGTTGACACCTAAATGATAGGCAATCTGACGTACAAATGTGGTTTTACCTACACCTGTACCAGCAGTTATTACAATAAGCTCACCTTTGCGTAAGCCTTGTGTTTTCTCTTGCAACGGAATATCCCAGGGCAAAGAAAAACCTTGCTCTGTGTCCGGTTCATCACGCAGCACTTCCCACAACTCATCACCATTGATGATTCCATCTGGTTTGTATGATTTTGCCTGGAAAATTGCATCAAGAACAGCTCCTGCACGATGTTCCTGCAAGCACTCATTAGGGTCTTTCAGTGGCAGGTTAGCTATTTTGAGTTTGCCATAGGGCAAAATGCGACACACATCCTCAACAGCTTTTCTTCCCGGTTCGTCCATATCGAACATCACAATCACTTCTTCAAAGTTACTGAGCCATTCAAGGTTCTCATTGAAGATTTTCTTAGCGGATGTACAACCATTCGGTATAGACACAACAGGGTAACGATTACCACCAATTTGAGAAACAGTCAGACAATCAATCTCACCTTCCGTAACCACTAATCTTTTACCACTATTGAAAAGATGTTGACCAAAGAACCTCTTAGAGATTTTACCGAGGATAGTAAAATGCTTATCCTTAAAGCGCAACTTCTGACCCACCATGTTTCCGTTGTCATCATAATAACAAGCGACTTGACAGGGTTGGTCATTGTAGTTAGTCACATAGTAACCATATCTACGGCACGTTGTTTCTTCGATACATCTCGTTCTAAGAGGTTCAAAGGTCATATCAGAGGGAGGAATTAAGTTATGACCAACAACTTTTCTTTCTTCTATCCGTGTGTCAGTTACATTTTGATGTGCTGTTTCACACGAAAAACAATAGGTACTACCATCAGAATACACAGCCAGCGCATCGTGGCTTCCGCAATCTGGACAAGGTTGGTGTGCTGCAACAATTTCACTGGCGTTATCCATGATTATTCAGTCCTTTCAGTTATCTTTGCATTAGGGTATCTTTTAGTTAAATCAGTAAGTAAAGGCGATAAAGCATATCGCTGACTACTTGTTAGTTTCTTTGTGTTACTTTGAGCCAAGATGTACACAGAAGTATTATCGTTGTGTTCCCAACCTGCAACACAATCATCTTTACGTGCTACGTGTAAAGTACCATCAGCATCCACAAAATAATGGACACCTGCATCAAGCTCACCCATACGTCTACGGAACTTATAAAAGGATTCATAAGACACACAGCAGGTGTCTTTAATAAGAACCACAATACGTTCAGTAGATTCCCTTTTACGGAACTCAATCACACTCATTTGCTCTCTAAACCTTCCAGGGAGTAGTGATGTTTATCGTGTAACCAGCTATCGGGGATGTAGCCTTTTGCGTACTTATAGCCATGCTTTTCGCACCACATAGCATAAGTTGTTTTACTACCTTTATAGAGTTTTGTTTTCGGGTTGCTAAACACAAATCTAATTTCTAAGTGTGGATATTGCTTCTTCACAAGGATGTGTTTCTGCCTATCTGCCACATCAAAGATACCCTTTGCTTCCACGATGATACCATTCGGTAACACAAAGTCTGGGGTATAGTTGTGTTTAGTCGCAGGAATAATATAAGGCAGCATATAGTTTTCATACGCTGCCTTTACTCCTGCGCTTTTTAATTGTTCAGCAATGTTATCTTCTAAACCGCTGCGATACGTGGAGTGAATCGTGTGGTAACCACCACGTCTACTAAAAGCTGCCTTAGAGGTAGCTATTAGAAGTCAGCTCCTTCCGGGTTATTAAGGAACGGAATCTCATCTTCATCCTCATTCGGAACAGCCGGGGCAACATAGCCACCTTCCTCAGCACCAAAACCAAAGGACGCAGCATCGTCATCACCACGCTCAACAAGTTCCAGGACTTGAACAGCATTGAGATACAGAGTCAGACCTCTAACAGTTTTGGTCTTGTAGTAAGGATGGATAGAGAAAGCCACCTTTACGATAGAGCCGTGACCAATATCGACATTCTTCGGCAAGGGTTTACCCTGGGAATCATAGATGGGAACAACACGATTCATAATGTCCCCACTCTTAGTACGATAAGAGGATTTGGTCTTAAATTTAAACACAGTATCGCCCTCTTTGGTTTCACCCATACCAATCAGAGCGTTAGGAGCGTTCAGACGCTTACCAGCGAACTCCGGCAGCGCAGCAGCTTTGTCCAGTTCACGCAGCAGGAACTCCTCAAATTTCTGAGCATCCTCAACAGAGGGCATCAGGCGGATGGTAAAGCCTAAGTCATTACCTTCAAACATATCCGGGGTACGCAGGTGGGGATAAATTGCTTTACCTTTACAAGTTACATAATTTTGAATAGCCATTATTGTTTCATTCTCCTTTTCTTAAATTACTTCAACATCATTAAACATCTTAGAGTTAACTACAAATTTAGAGCCACATTGCTCAACAAGGCGTTGCAAGGCAATCTGTGCGCCAACCAAAGGGTCAAACGCATCATTAGGGGAACATTTAGCCTTCGCTTCTGCTACACATACTCTACCCTTCATCAGTTTAGCCAGGGTGGTCTTACCTTCAACAGTAATAATAATTTTTGTATGAGCATCATTACGTCCAATGTATTCCAGGTGATAGCTCGACAAATACCAGCCATGTCCCATACGTGCATTACCACCCAGGGTATATCCATCAATATCTTCATCAAAGTCTACACCAATAACGTAGCCTGCTACTTCTACAACAGTACCTATTTTTCCGTCAAGGTTTCTGTACTTATCACTGCGGATACAACGTACTTTATCACCGATTTTTAATTTCATTAGTTTTCATCCTCCTTTGAAAATTGAGTATTAATACTCGATAATGTTATTTACCTGTGCTACCGAACCCACCATCAGCACGTTCAGTAACTTTTACATCATCAACTTCTTCTAAGGAAACATCAGTAACCTTATTGATTTCAAATTGTGCAACACGTTCACCCTGGTAGAATCTTACAGGAACGCCACCTGTGTTCTCCAGCAACAGCTTGATTTCACCTGTGTAGTCACAGTCAATCTTGCCAACAGCGTTCGCCAGGCGTACCATAGTTTTCGCAGCAACAGAGCTACGCAGGAACACATCCACACGATAACCTTGCGGAATATCAAACACCAAACCTGTACCTACAAGTTTAGTTGCGTGTGGAGCAATGTACACATCATCTGGTAACACAATGTCATAGCAGGCAGCAGCATCGCTTGCCTTCTGTGGGAGCTTCGCAAAATCGTTTACGAGCTTAACACCCATTTTTAAAGTTGTATTAGTTTTTCTTGGCATATCTTAATGCACTCCTTTCTTCTATCCGTGTGTCAGTTAGCTACGAGGGTCAATCGTGCCGTCAGAGAGGACAACACAGAGCCATTCAGCATATTGTTTAATCTTCTCAGCTTCTTTCAAGGGAGCATCCTTGCGTCCACATCTGCAAGCATATTTGATAATATTACCCTTAAGGAAACCAATGAGTTCATCATGTGTCATGTTGGCTTGCATCACCTCAATAGGCTGGTGGTCAGTGATGTAGTGTTGATTCTTTGCATCTGCTGCTGCTTCTGCTTCCGGTTCTTCCAAAGGCAAGAGGTACTCAGCATTTGTGTACCATACACCATCACCCTTCTTAGTGTCTGAGAGGTCTTTTACAACCACTCTATTCTTCCCGAAAAATTGCAAGCGTACCTTAGCACCCTTTTTAAGGAACGTCACGTCCCCTCTGGAGTTAGTTTCTGCCTTAGCCATAGTGTATACCTCGCCGACCTTCAAAGCGTCCTCTAATGGAATCAGAGCATCCACAGAGGTTATCCAAATACCATCGTCATACATATCTTCTGAGAGGTCTTGTACGAGAACTCTGCTACCGCCCATAGTTTTAAGGCGTACCTTAGCACCTTTTTTGAGATACACAAAGCCACCAGAAGCACTGATTTCTGCTTTTTTCATTACATAAGTTTCACCGACTTTTAAATCCATTTTGTCATCCTCCTAAGTTCTTTTTGTTTAATACATAAAGAGAACAATATGATAACTTATAGGTTACTTATAGTTATTATCTTTATTAACACAATAAAAGATTAACTTATAGGTATCTTATGGTTAACATATTGTTCTCTTTCTTCTATCCGTGTGTCAGTTACGTACAGTGGACATTTGTTAACAGAAGATGTACTTTGAATCTCTAACAACATTAATATCAAGTGTTCCTTTTTTCGGAATCTTCGGTAATTTCTCGTCAGTAAGAAGTTCCATATCATCCAGAAAATTCTGAAATACATCGTTATCAGTGTACATCTGAATAAAGCTCTCACGCACTGTATCATACATGAGTTGTGCTTGTGCTAATGGAGCACCATAGGAATCGTGAATCATAGCATAATGACGAATCCCCATATCATAACAATTACAAATTGTCAACTGTAAATGTGCTGCATCCATGCTATGAATAAAATTAGGAGCGATACCAGACGCTTGACTTCTGTTGTCGATTACTCCGATATTCTCTGCACTATACAAGCGAATCTGTTTACCTGCACATCGAGTGAAGATTGTTTGTACTTCCTGCTTCATGTAGGCTTGCTGCACAGGCAGTCCCATAGGAGTAGTCCAGGAAACTACCTGGTCATGCTTGGTTACTTTTCTTGCGCAGTTCTGTAACCACTTCATCCCTTCAACAGCAGCAATTACAGTAGTTCCCACAGCTTCCCAAATGAGTTTAGCGAGATAACCAGCAGCTTGAAAGTCACATCCTGCAAACACAGACTTTTCACCATTCAAGTTTACGTCGGGTTTGATTGTGTCCTCTAAAATCTGGTCACGGAATCCGTACTCTTTAGAGCCGTATGCAAGAGTCATTACGCTGCGCTTGGTTACTTTACGAGTCACGCCAAAAGCTAACCAAATACTTGACAAGCTACGTGTTCCGTGCTTGGTGTACGTTCTACCTTGCTTGTCGGTAGCTTCTTCATCTTGTGTTCCACTCAGTATATCTTTTTCAAGCACCTTGTTAACCTTTTCAGCTACGATACCATAAATATCACTAGGTTTATCACCAGGAATAAGGTTAACAGCTTGTCCACCTACAGGGTCACGCAGTATCGCACTGAAATGCTGCAAGCCAGAGCACGTTCCGTCAAAAGCGATATTCAAGCCACACACAAAACCTACTATAGACTCATTATGTGTGTTCTTCCACTCTTTAGCACGTGCATACTCAAAACACCACGCTAAGAATTGACATGGAGAATCTTGGTTTGCCCACCATAATTCACCTTTAGGGTCATTGACAACAGCCATAATTTGTGCTTCGTTGTCCATTACCCACTTCTTGCGGTCATCGTAGCTTACCTTGTCAACACCTGCAAGGTTTGCACCCTCGATTAACAACCAGTCCCAACAGTTTTCATCTTGACAAGCTGGAGCATCTGCGAACTCAATCAGCGATTTGTTAACATCATCACCTTGGAATGAGAACACAGGAACAGGGTAAACTCTGCCACGAAAGTCCATGTTGCAAGGAAAATATATTCTTGGGTATTTAGCGAACTTCTCAGCGGTTCTGAGATGTGACAAGATACGCAGCAGGATAGACTTCCTACGTGTTTCGAGTTTATAGAAACCTACCATACGCTTTTTATACACCTTTAACTGTTCTTCCGTGGGGTTCTCTGGTAACACCTCTGGTTTAGTTGCTTCATACACAGCCGGAATACCTGCCATATCGCCACCCATATCGACCACGTGTTTCAGAACGTCCAGGACTTTTGTGTTTATCTTCCAGGGTGTGTTCTGCACAGCGTTCACAGCCTTGCGAACATCAGTAAGTTCTAACTGAGCCAGCTTTGCAAAGTAGTGTTTAGCGAACACATCACGATTATCACGCAAGCGCAGTAACTTGGTTTGATTAGCAAGTTCGCCATAGTAACCACCCTCGGTTACACTCTGCCACTCTCTTGGTGGAATCACACAAGGGCAAAATTTGTAGCTGTTATCAATGAGCCATTGTGTTTTTGCCTGCCATTGTTCAATGAGAAATTGACTTGGGATAATCTCGGTAAGTCCGTTCACAGATGTGGTTTCAAAGTAGTTACTTGCTGCTAACACAACTTCCATTAAGGATGTAGCCAGCGTCAAGCGTTGTTCCTTGTCCCACTCATGGTAGGCATATTGTCCTTGTTCCATGCAAGCACGTACATAGGCACGTTTATAGGAGATACCAACACGCTTTTTGATACCCTCTTTGATGACTTCTGCAAAGTCCGATTGACTCAAAAAGGCTTGCAAGCTGATTTCATAATACAGTTCGTCGCTGATATTCTTAGCGAACGTGCTACGAGAAGTCTTTTTCTTTAACACACCATTCAACAGCGTTGTGAACGTGGTCAGAGTAAAAAGGTTAACCATGTTTTCTTTACCACAAACCTTTTCAATCTCCTGCACCAACAGAACATAGCTTGCTTTAGAACCTTTTTTAGGTTGCAAGCAGCTATCCACAAACAGCGTCATAGCTTCGTTAACGTGTTTCCATTGAGCAGCAATAAACTTCTGTCCTGCTTTGGTCTGGCTTGCAACGTCATCTTGCATCGTAGAGTTTTCCACGTTCTCATAAGTCTTGCTAGTTGCTTCCGCTGCAAGCTGCTTGTAACCCTCTTCGATTTCAAGCTGACGAACAAACATTTCGCCATATTTGTTTTCGTATTCTTCCAGGTTGTACATTTGTGTTTCCTCCTTGATTTTGGGTATAAGAAATACAGCCCCTTGCTAAAGGGATTTTTAAGCAAAAGGCTGTTTGTTATTATGAACATTAGTATAAACTACTGTTCGCTATTTGTCAAACAAGGATTGAATCTTCTTCATACCTTTGGCAGTCACACGGATTTGAGAGCCTTTACCACCGCCAGTATGTAATACAGGCACGATTTTAAACACATCCTCGGGAGCATCTTCTGTTACTTGGTGGGAACATCCATAAGGCTTACACAGCCATCCGATTTCTCTAAGTTTCTTATAAAGCTGGTGCTGTCCCATTGCCAATGTGTTCGCTACGAACGTCACAGTAAAGGTTTCTTCACGCTTCATATATTCATCATAGTATTCTACTTTCGGTGTAGCTGCCTTTAATGCTGCTTCTGCCTTGATACGTCCTTCACGCTCTGCCTTTAATTGGGTGGCTAACTTGATGATTGTATCTGGATTCATCAACACTTCTTCGACTTTCTCCGGCGTTAAGTATGCACCATGTTGGCGAATCGTCGGGAGAATATCAGATGTTACCCAATGTTTGAACTGTTTAGCACTAGGGAGCTTGCTGGACATAATGAGAGAATACAAGCCAGATTCGTTGATGATTACAACTTCTCTGTATTGACCTGCCAGAACGATTCGTTCGGTCAGCTTATCTTCATTGTCAATATGGTCACGGATGGCTTTAGGTGTATTAGCATATCCTAATACCTGCGCCACATCCTTGCCGACGAACCAGGGTTGCTCACCTTGCATGATGACACGAACGTCGCCAAACTGTTCATTGTTAAATACTTGTACTTGATTGTTTTCCATTTTGTTTCCTCCTAAGGATTTTTTTTTTTATTTAGAGAACTCAACGTGTGCAACTTTATTTATGTGTCACACACGCTTTGTTCTCCTATACGTGTGTCAGTTAGAAAATCGAGTATTAATACTCAATTACATTTAACGCTTCCAGTAAATATCCATTAATTTTCTAAATACTTTGTGCAACTTGTCACGATTAAGACGCTCTCTTGCAAGAATGTTACCAAAATCACACGCTACATCATATAAAGCACGTTCCATTTCATGTAAAGCATATTTAGCTTCTTCTGCCTCTGTTGCGTCCTTCTCCGCTGCTTCCATTTTTGCATCAATCTTTTCTTGTGCCTGGCGTTCCACCTTGTTAAGATACTTCACCACCAAATCAGCCAATTCATAACCTGCTGCATCCTCGATAGCATGAATAAGGTCATCACGATTTGTAATTAAAGAACCTTTGTAAGTATCGGGACTAACCTTTTCGTGGTATGTTTCGTACATTTCAAACAACATTTTATATTCCCCCCTTGTTATCTTATTGAGTATTAATACTCAACTTTTAGTGTCCTATTGTGTCCACCCTGCAAGGCACTAGCTTTGTAGTACCCTGCAAGCTAACACAATGTTTTTAGTTTTCGTCCTGGTTCTCTGGCAGCATCATTTCTACACAGTCAGCACACATTACATTGACTTTTCTTGTAGCTCTGACTGACGCACCACAATGAGGGCACACATATTTGATTTGGTTCGACTTTTTCTTCTTAGGCTTGCTTTCACCCTCGCCACCCTCTTCACCATTACCACCATTTTCACCCTTGCCGGGTTTCCAGATGACACCTTTTTCATCCATGCGGTTTACTTGCAACAGTTCCGGTCTACCCTCTTGCTTGTAGGTTTCAAGAAGTTCATGAAGTTCTTCACTTGATTCAGACCAGGGACAATGTGTAGTCCATCCTAAATAATCGTCAGCTTTGTTTGCAAGACCAATAAGGGAACACGTAGCACCGAATTTTTTGTTGTGGCGGTCTGAGCGTGCTGCCGTGTCCTTGATACCCTCTTGACAATTATAGAGGTGTACCATTTCATGCACTAAGGTAACGTAGGTTTCTTCAAGAGGTCTACCCAGGGTTTCAGCAGCGATGTTGATTTCATACGCTACACGTGTTTCGCCGTCGCTAGTTACCCAGTTCGGTACGATGTAGCACCAGCCGTATGCACGGCGTTTACCTTTAGATTGAATAGTTACGAACACCGGCAGGTCAATGCGTTTTGCGTGTACGGCGAAAATGTCATCGTTGGTACGGCGAAACAGCTCTTCTAGCTCAATAATGCGGTCTGAAAAGTCCTTGATTTCGCTTTGTGGTTTCAGATTGTAGTTGTTGGTCATTTTGGTTTCCTCCTAGTTCTTTTTGTTGGTCTGAGCTTTTGTGTAGCTTCTGCAAGACACTAGCAGCTTGCTAGTATCCTGCAAGTTTACACGAATTATAAACGTACCATTTCATTAAAGAAATAGTTTCTACCAAACTTTTTGAAGAACGCTTCACCGGACTTATTGTAGCGAATTTTACACCAGGTCAGTTTAGTGCGCTCTGTTCCATTTTCATCACTGAATGTAGCAGCCACTAACACGGCATCTTCTACATAAGAAATGTCATATACGGCTATTGTCATGTAGAAGCCTAAAGCATAGTAGGCAAACGGTTTTCTGTTTTCTTTGTAAGTTTTCATTTTTGTTCCCTCCTAGTCTGATTGGTTCAGAAGTTCTGAACTTGTTGTACATAGTGTATCAGAAGTTCTGAACTTTGTCAACACATATTTTTAAAATTTTTGAGTATTAATACTCGATTTCCATTTTCTTCATATAATAGCAACAAAAAAAAAATTCCCTTGCAATGGTTCAGAAGTTCTGATATAATAAATACAATAACAAAGGAGGTTCGATAATATGGGAACTGATAAACCGAAATTTACAGTAATAGTGGATGAAGAAGTTTTAGAAATGATTGAGGCGTATAGATACCATAATAAATTACGCAGCAAGTCAGCAGCAGCAGCGGAACTAATCGAAATTGGTTTACGTCAAACACATTACTATAAGAAAACAGAAGAATAGCAGCCAAACAAAAAGCCTACATCATGTTAACATTATGTAACATCATGTAGGCTTTTTCTGTGTGTTTCCAGGTTGATTTTATATGTATTCTATATGTGGCAGAATGATTCCAGGTTGATTCCATATGTATTCCATATGTAGCAAAAAGATAAAACAGATAAAAATTACAGTTATATTTTCATAGGGACACATTTTGTCCCACTAAGTTCTCAGACAATTTAGCACCTGGTACTAATTTTTGCAAAAAAAAAAAACATCGAGTATTAATACTCAATAAGTAAGCAACCAGGAACTAAATGTAAACAATATGTGAACTTTTATTAGTACCGAACGTATAATCATAGTGACTTCCACTGTGTCATCAAACAGTCAATCACTATGCAGCAAGCTAATTCCCGGCTATAATAAGGATAACACCACATTATAACACAAGGTTTCACACTGTTTTCCTCGTGTCCTCGCTGACCTTGGTATTGTGTTTCGCTGCGCTGATTCGTGCAGATGGTTAGCGTATGCTGTCTGATGATGGCAAAATGACACACTAATGGGGGAAAATAGCACGAAAATCTATTTAAATACCCCTTCACAAAATTTTCTACAATTTTTCAATTTAGGAGGTACAAAACAATGTCAACAAAACGTAGAAGAACAAAAGGTGAAGGTTCTATAACCAAACTGGATAACAATAAGTATCGCATAAGGCTCGACTGTGGCTACGTCAATGGTAAACGCAAGCAGCTCTCTGGAACAGCAGATAGCCTTACAGAAGCACGTGTATTACTTCGTGGTTTCATGAAGCTCCGTGATGAAGCAGATGTAGCAGTAAGTATGAACATGACCTTTGAAGCACTTGCTAAGAACTACATTGAGTACAAGCAGTCACGCTCCAATGTCAAGGAAACAACACTCTACCACTACCAAAACCACCTAAAGGTAATTGCTCCTTATCTTGCCACAAAGACCATCTCAAAGATTACCACAAAGGATATTGATGAGTTCATCACAGCAATGCGTAAACAACACAAGGCAGAACGCTCTATAAGAGCCTATCTGACTCTGATACGTATTGTGTTCAACTATGCTATCAAAGTGCTCAAAATCGTTCCTACGAGTCCCACAGAAGGCTGTTTATGGGTGGCTACTAAGTTCCCTAAGAGTGACATAGAAGTCCTCTCAGAAGGTGAATTTGAAGCTCTCAGAGGGGTTCTGAAAGCTGCTTATGATACGAGATTAGAAGAAAAACCACAACACAAACCAGATGCTGCATCTCTACTCTATGTAGCCTTTATGATAGCATATGAAACAGGGATGCGTATCGGTGAAATCTTAGGGTTAAGGTGGTCACGTGTTGATTTCAAGAATCACACTATTCATGTAGATAATCAGCGTGTCACCCTGTCGAAAGGTATTGTGGATTCAACACCAAAAACAGCATCTTCTAATCGCCTTATAGTTATCTCAGAAGGTCTTATTGAAATTCTTACAAAACACAAAGCATCCTTCCAGTTCTCAGACAAGGATGATTATGTATTCTCTAAGGATTTCAATGGTACTAAAATTTTAGCAGGAGGTACTCTTCGAGCGTGTTTTCAAAGATATTTATTAAAAGCAGGTATTACCAGGCACTTCACGTTTCACTCCCTAAGGCATACAAATGCAACGAAACTCATTGAGTTATCCGGTAACGATTACAAAACTGTTAGTGAACGCTTAGGTCATTCAAGTGTGTCTATCACCTTTGATGTGTATGCACACACCATCAAGAAACAGCATCAATTAGCTGCTAATCTCATGGATTGCACCAAGTAAAACGTGTCACAAAAGCTGTCACTATGTAGTCACAAAGTAACAGTAAAGGAAGGGTAAAGATGTGTAAACACAAGCCTTAGAAAGTGCTGCAAAAGGCTTGAAATCAAGGGTTTAGAGGTAATAACAGGTAACAACAGGTAAACACACCATTATAACGATTTGTTATATTTAATATTCCTGTCCGGCCTATATCAAATTCGCCGTTACCGCAGCCTGCAACAGCTTTTATTTCTCTTTAGCTTGCTAAAAACAGGATAATAGCTTATACTATATACTATTATTGTATAAGTAAGGGAGTCGATATGTATTATGGAACGTGAGAGCTTTTCTTCA
>Ga0129314_1000460_pt1 | contig 43177 bp, 33 predicted proteins | sample O1111metagenome_FD_94431 | JGI IMG/M metagenome (GOLD analysis project Ga0129314, IMG submission 94431) | Orangutan individual fecal microbial communities from fecal samples from Wisconsin, USA - O1111 metagenome | ecosystem: Host-associated > Mammals > Digestive system > Large intestine > Fecal... | reverse complement strand
CTCATCACCCTTCATCAGCGTAAGTATAATTGGTACAGATAATAGCGTGAAACATGTTTTGACTGCTGACCTATTTAGTCAACAGCAACAAAGGAGCCGTAATGGTACGATTTGACAAGGAAGCAGATTTTGAGAAGAAGCTGATTCAGGCGCTGCAGAGTAATGGATGGGAAAAGGAAGTCCTGCATCATCCGACTGAGCAGGAGCTGATTCAGAACTGGGCTAATATTCTGTTTGAGAACAATCGTGACATTGACCGTCTGAATGATTGTCCATTGGTTCCGGAGGAAATGGAAGAGCTTTTGGAGCAGATTCGCAGCCTTCGGACCCCTTTGGCATTAAATGGTTTCATCAATGGCAAGACGGTTTCGATCCTTCGGAAAAATCCGAGGGACCAGCTTCATTACGGCAGGGAAGTCAGTCTGAAGATTTATGATCGTCTGGAGATCGCGGGAGGGAAGAGCCGCTATCAGATTGCAGAGCAACCTTTGTTTCCACGACATAGTGAGATCCTTCAGGATCGACGTGGTGATCTTATGCTGCTGATTAACGGAATGCCGGTTTTTCATATTGAGCTTAAGAAATCCGGAGTGCCGGTATCCCAGGCCAGCAATCAGATTCAGAAGTATGCACATGAAGGTGTGTTTACGGGACTGTTTTCACTGGTTCAGATTTTTGTTGCAATGAATCCAGAGGAAACCTTGTATTTTGCCAATCCGGGTCCTGATGGAAAGTTTAATTCGGACTTCTTTTTCCACTGGGCAGATTTTAATAATGATCCGATTAATGACTGGCAGAGGATTGCTTCCACGCTGCTGTCGATTCCGATGGCACATCAGCTGATCGGTTTTTATACGGTAGCAGACGATGCAGATGGCATTCTGAAAGTCATGCGCAGCTATCAGTATTATGCTGCCAACAAGATTTCGGATCGTGTTGCGAAGAATGATTGGGAAGCAGGAAATCAGCTTGGCGGATATATCTGGCACACGACCGGTTCCGGCAAGACAATGACATCGTTCAAATCAGCGCAGCTCATTGCGGCTTCCAAGGACGCAGACAAGGTGATTTTCTTGATGGACCGGATAGAACTTGGTACCCAGTCCCTAAAGGAATATCGTGCTTTTGCAGATAATGCCGATGAAGTCCAGGAAACGGAGGATACCATTGCACTGATCGGGAAGCTGAAAAGTACAGACCCGAAGGATACACTGATCGTCTCCTCCATTCAGAAAATGAGCAACATTAAGGACGATGCGGCAGGTAAACTGCGCTCGAAGGATCTGGAGGAGATGAAGTCCCGGAGACTGGTATTTATTATTGATGAGTGCCACAGATCCACATTTGGTGAAATGCTCATTACCATAAAGAGGACCTTTCCGAATGCGTTATTCTTCGGTTTTACCGGGACACCGGTATTTCAGGAAAATGAACAGGCGCTGAGCACAACTGCTGATATTTTCGGAAATGAATTGCACCGCTACAGCATAGCAGATGGAATTCGCGACAGGAATGTTCTTGGCTTTGATCCGTCGATGGTGATTGTGTATCCGGACAAGAAGCTGCGGCAGGCAGTGGCTTTGCAGGAAGCAAAGGCGTCTACGGTAGAAGAAGCCGTTTCGGATTCGGAAAAGAGCAGGGCGTATTTTCATTTTATGGATTCAAAGGAGATCCCGATGGCCGGGCAGGTCGGCCCGGATGGAAAATATCAAAAGGGAATTGAAGATTATTGCCCGAAGGCTCAGTTTCAGACAGAGGATTACCAGAATGTGGTGGCAGAGGATATTATTGAGAACTGGCTGACCATGAGCCGCAACAATAAGTTTCATGCGATCTTTGCAACGAGCAGCATTCCGGAAGCGATACAGTATTACAGGATTTTCCGAAAGAAAATGCCCGGGTTGAAGGTGACCGGACTTTTCGATCCGAATATCGACAACGAAAGCGGTGTGAAAGCCCTGCAGAAGGAGGACGGACTGCGGGAAATGCTGGAGGACTACAATCAGCTTTATAACCAGCATTTTGATATTGGCGGATATGCCAAATTTAAAAAGGATGCAGCAGCAAGGCTTGCCCATAAGAAGCCTTATGAACGTGTGAAACCGGAGCAGCAGCTGGATCTTCTGATCGTGGTGAATCAGATGCTGACCGGATTTGACTCCAGGTGGGTGAATACGTTGTATCTGGATAAGGTGCTGGTCTACCAGAATCTGATTCAGGCATTTTCGCGGACGAATCGTTTGTTCAACATTAATGAAAAGCCGTTTGGGTCCATACGTTATTACCGGCTGCCGCATACCATGAAACAGAATATTGAGAATGCGGTGAAGTTGTTCTCAGGAGATAAACCCAGGGGGCTGTTTGCAGATCATCTTCCGGAGAACATCCGGCATATGAATGTGACCTTTGAAGAGATGAAGTATCTTTTTGTTAATGCAGGGCAGGAGGATATGCTTCAGCTTCCGGAGGATAAAACGGTATGTGCCCGGTTTGCCAAATTATTCCGAGAATACTCTACCTGCTATCAGGCGGCACAGATTCAGGGCTTTGTCTGGACGAAGACGGATTATGTAGTACCTGTTTCAGAGGACAATTCCGAGGAAGATGAGCCTGAGAAAACAGAGCTTCTTCATGTTCTTCCAACGAGGACAGAGCATGATATTCTTCAGCAGCGATATAAGGAATTGGCGAAGGAACCTGGTTCAGGCTCTGGCTATGAGGTTCCGTTTGAAATTGACCCTTATCTGACGGATCAGAATACGGGAACGATTGATTATGATTACATGAACAGTCGTTTTGATAAGTGGAGGAAGCAGCTGGATCAGCAGGACATAAGCAGGGAAGAGCTGGACGCAACGTTAGAGGAATTGCATAAATCGTTTGCCTTTCTTTCACAGGAGGACCAGAGGCACGCCAATCGTTTTCTGCACGATGTGCAGACCGGCGACATTCATCTGGAAAAGGGAAAGACCATTCAGGATTATATTTCGGAATATGCAGTCAGTGAAAAGAAGGAACAGGTGCATCGGTTGTCTGTTTATCTTGGCTGTGTGGAGGATCTTGTATACAGCATGCTGGATGCTCATGTGACCAGGGAGAATATCAATGAGTATGGGCGGTTTGATGCTTTGAAGAATTCAGTGGTGAAGGAAAAGGCAAGGGAGTACTTTACAGCGATTGATGGAAAACCGCTTCCCATGTTCCGTGTGCATAACAGAGTGGATGCGTTCCTGACAGATTTTATCCTGCAGGGAGGTATGGATGTGCCGGAACCGCCCGAAGAATACCGTGCAGTATGAGATGTCTCTCCATCCGCGTAAGGAAGCTGCGAGGTAAACTTATGGCGGAGATAACAGGCACAACTGGGAAAACAGATTTGTTTGCAGAGTATTATGCGCAGTGGATTACGATTTACAAAGAAGGCGCAATTCGGGAGGTGACGCTTGCCAAGTATCGCATGACACAGTCGTGGCTGGAGAGACTGATTCCATCACTACGATTGTGTGACTTAACGAGAATAGCATATCAACAGCTCATCAATGATTATGCGCAGTATCATGAACGACAGACAACGATGGATTTTCATCATCAGCTTAAAGGTGCGATTCTGGATGCTGTAGACGAGGGGTTTATCGAACGGGATCCGACAAGAAAGGTGATTATCAAGGGAAAGACCCCGTCAGAAAAGAAAATCAGGTATCTGAATCAATTCGAGCTCCATTCGCTGCTCGGCAGCCTGAATCTGGGGAAAGAGGTGAGTTGGGATTGGTTTATACTCCTGGTAGCGAAAACGGGAATGCGATTTTCAGAAGCATTGGCACTCACGCCGGAAGATTTTGATTTCGCGCACCAAACCTTGTCGATCAGTAAAACCTGGAATTACAAGGGGGAGGGAGGCTTTCTTCCGACGAAGAACAAATCCTCGGTTCGAAAAATTCAGATCGACTGGCAGACGGCAATGCAGTTTGCGGAGCTGACGAAAGGGATGGAGCCGGGAAAACCGTTTTTTGTTCGGGGGGATTCGCAGTACCAGCCAGTATACAATTCTACGGTGAACGATATTCTGGCAAGGCATTGTCAGAGAGCGGGGATTTCTGTTATTTCTGTTCATGGCCTGCGGCATACGCATGCTTCTATCCTTTTATTTGCCGGTGTTTCGATAGGAAGCGTGGCAAGAAGACTGGGGCATGCCAGCATGACAACAACACAGAAAACATATCTTCACATCATTCAGGAGCTGGAGAATCAAGACGTTGATCTTGTGATGCGATCATTGGCAAATCTGATCTGATTCGGAGACAGAATTACAAATCAAAAATCATGTACGCGGATGGAGATGCCTCTTGATTTATAAAACACAAAACGCTGAAAAAAACCTTGCATTTCCCCGGGAGCAGCAGTATCATAAGCACAACAATTTGATAACACTTTAAACCGATGAAGCGGAAATAACGCATGCAAAGGAACTCCCAGAGAGCCGGGGATGATGGGAACCCGGCAGTAGCACCTGCCTGCAAATGGACCGCCGAGGGCGCGAGGAAAGCCGTAAGGCAAGTATTTTGCGACGTAAGGCACGCGTAAGCTGCCATGGATATGTTGGTATCCAGTTAAGAGCACAGGGGGGATCCATTCTTTCTTCTGTGAATCAAGGTGGCACCGCGGCTGAGAGCAATGAATTCAGATCGTCCTTGATGGAACTCAAGATGAGTTCTGTCAAGGACGATTTTTTCGTGTTTTACGAAGTCGAGAGAAAGGAAAGAAAGGAGCACCTGCAAAGATGAAGATCAGACCATCCCTGGAGGAAGTACTGCAGTATGCGGCAGGCGGCGAATATCGGAGGGTTCCGGTCAGTACGGAGATCCTTGCCGATCTCTACACGCCGATTCAGATTCTTCGGAAGCTGAAGAATGTTTCCGACCATTGTTATCTTCTGGAGTCCGCGGAGGCACAGGAGCAGTGGGGACGGTATACGTTTCTGGGCTTTGATCCGACTATGGAGATCACGTGTCTGAACGGTCACATGAAGGCAGGCGCACTTTCTTTTGAAACAAAGGACCCGGGGGTTGCGATCCGTCAGATCCTGAAGGAATACCGGTCGCCGAGACTTTCGTTTCTTCCGCCGTTTGCGGGAGGTCTGGTCGGATATTTTTCCTACGATTACCTGAAGTATTCGGAGCCGTCCCTTCATCTGGATGCAGAGGATACGGAGAACTTTAAGGACGTGGACCTGATGCTGTTTGACAAGGTGATTGCTTTTGACAATCTCCGACAGAAGATCATTCTGATCGTCAACATCGATCTTGCGGAAGCAGAAACCGCTTATCGGAAGGCCGAGAGGGAACTGGAGGATCTGATCCGTCTCATCCGGACCGGAAAAGAGAAGGAGGAGACGGCAGGAACGCTCCGATCCGAAATCCGGCCGCTGTTTGACCGGGAGCATTACTGCGAGATGGTCCGCAAGGCGCAGCACCACATCAAGGAAGGCGATATTTTTCAGATCGTTCTTTCGAACCGGCTGGAGGGGGAGTATGAAGGAAGTCTTCTGAACTGCTACCGGATTCTCAGGACTCTGAATCCGTCGCCGTACATGTTCTACTTCTCCGGAACGGATGTGGAGGTTGCAGGTGCATCGCCGGAAACGCTGGTGAAGCTGGAGGACGGCGTGCTTCATACCTTCCCGCTTGCGGGGACGAGAAAGAGAGGAAAGACGAAGGAGGAAGACGACGAGCTGGAAAAGGATCTTCTTGCGGATGAGAAGGAGCTTGCAGAGCACAATATGCTGGTCGATCTGGGGCGAAACGACATCGGAAAGATTTCAAAATTCGGGACGGTTCAGGTGGAGCGTTATCATGAGGTCCTTCGTTTCTCCCACGTCATGCACATCGGCTCGACGGTTCGGGGAGAGATCCGGGAGGATCTGGATGCGCTTGATGCGGTGGATTCGATTCTTCCTGCGGGAACACTTTCGGGAGCCCCGAAGATCCGGGCCTGCCAGCTGATCAACGATCTGGAGAACAACAAGAGGGGCATTTACGGAGGAGCTATCGGATATCTGGATTTCACCGGAAATCTGGACACCTGCATCGCAATCCGGATTGCCTATAAGAAAAACGGAAAGGTCTTCATCCGGAGCGGAGCCGGGATTGTCGCGGATTCGGTGCCGGAAAAGGAATATCAGGAGTGCATCAACAAAGCAAAAGCCGTTGTGACGGCACTGGAGGCGGCCAATGATCTTGCTGATTGATAATTATGACAGCTTCTCCTACAACCTGTATCAGATGGTGGGAGCCCTTCAGCCGGACATCCGGGTGATCCGGAACGATGAGCTGACCGTGAAGGAGATTGAAGAATGGAAGCCGGAGAAGATTATCCTGTCTCCCGGCCCGGGACGCCCTGTGGATGCAGGCATCTGTGAGGATGTGATCCGGGAGCTTCGGACGAAGATCCCGATCCTCGGGGTTTGTCTTGGTGAGCAGGGGATCTGTGAGGCCTACGGCGCGACGGTCGGCTATGCGAAAAGGCTGATGCACGGCAAACAGTCCATGGCGGAGATAGATACGGAAAGCCCGATTTTCAAGGGGCTGCCAAAGGAAATTCCGGTTGCAAGATATCACTCGCTTGCGGCAGTTGAGGAAACACTTCCGGACAACCTTCGCGTCATTGCGAAGACGAAGGATGATGAGGTGATGGCGGTGCAGGATACGGAGTACCCGGTGTTCGGACTGCAGTTCCATCCGGAATCCATTATGACACCGGACGGTGCAAAAATTCTGGCAAACTTTCTGGAGCTGTGAGCGAAAGAAAGCAAAAGGAGCGGAAACAAGGAGGAGAAAGATCATGATTAAGGAATCCATTATCAAACTTGTGAATAAGGAAGATCTCACCTATGACGAGGCCAAGGAAACTATGCTGGAGATCATGCGTGGCGAGACCACTCCGACGCAGAACGCGGCCTTCCTTGCGGCGCTGTCGACAAAATCGACCAAGGCAGAGACCATCGATGAGATTTCGGGCTGTGCCTGTGCGATGCGTTCGCTGGCAACTCCGGTGGAGCATCCCGGGATGGAGGTTCTGGAAATTGTCGGAACCGGCGGAGACGGTGCGCATTCCTTCAATATTTCCACGACAGCAGCAATGGTTGTGGCAGCAGGCGGCGTAAAGGTGGCAAAACACGGAAACCGCGCAGCTTCTTCTCTTTCCGGTACAGCGGATTGCCTGGAGGCACTCGGCGTCAACATTCAGCAGGATCCTGAGCTTTGCCGGAAGATGCTGGAGGAGGCAGGCTTCTGCTTCATGTTTGCACAGAAGTATCATTCCGCGATGAAGTACGTGGGACCGATCCGCAAGGAGCTGGGCTTCCGCACGGTGTTCAATATTCTGGGCCCCTTGACGAACCCTGCAAAGCCGGAGATGTTCCTTCTTGGCGTATACGATGAGTATCTGGTGGAGCCGGTTGCGAAGGTGCTGAGCTCCCTTGGCGTCAAACGAGGCCTGGTTGTTTTCGGGCAGGATCATCTGGATGAAATTTCCGCAAGCGCACCGACAACGATCTGTGAGCTGCGCGACGGCTTTTATCGGACCTCGGTGATTCAGCCGGAGGACTTCGGCCTTGAGAGAGGAACCAAGGATGAAATTGTCGGCGGCACGGCCAAGGAGAATGCGCAGATTACAAGAGGCATCCTGAACGGAACCATCACAGGAACCAGGCGAAACATCGTTCTTCTGAACGCAGGGGCGGCGCTCTATGCCGGCAAGGCGGCAGAGACACTGGAGGAAGGCGTGAAGCTTGCCACCGAGCTGATCGATACCGGAAAAGCACTGGAAACCCTGAACAAGGTGATTGAGGTCAGCGGCCGATGAGTACAATTCTGGACCAGCTGGCGGATTACGCCAGATATCGTGTGGAAAAAGCAAAGGAGAAAAAGCCGCTGGAGGAAATCCGGGAAGAAGCCTTGGCTGCTTCCCGGCAGACGACTCCGGGGCCGGGCACTTCTGCTCCGGATTTCCGGGAACCGTTCCGATTCGAGAAGGCACTGGCAGCAGACGGCGACATTCATTTTATCTGTGAATGCAAAAAAGCCTCGCCCTCCAAGGGCCTCATTGCCCCGGATTTTCCCTATCTGGAAATTGCAAGGCAGTACGAAGAGGCGGGAGCTTCTGCCATCTCGGTTCTTACCGAGCCGAAATGGTTCCTCGGCTCTCCGGAATACCTCCGGGAGATCGCAGAAGAAGTCAAGGTTCCCTGCCTTCGCAAGGATTTTACCGTGGATCCGTACATGATTTATGAGGCAAAGCTCCTCGGAGCCTCTGCCGTTCTCCTGATCTGTGCGATTCTGGATACCGGAACGCTGGCGGAGTACCTTGAAGCTGCGGATTCTCTGGGACTTTCCGCAATTGTGGAAGCGCATGATGAGACAGAGGTTGCCTCGGCCGTTTCGGCGGGAGCAAGAATCATCGGTGTCAACAACCGGAACCTGAAGGATTTCACGGTGGACATTCACAACAGCATCCGGCTTCGCTCCTGTGCACCTGAAGGAACCATCTTTGTTGCAGAGTCCGGGATCCGGACTCCGGAGGATGTGGAGACCCTTCGGCAAAACGGCGTAAACGCGGTCCTTATCGGAGAGCAGCTGATGCGGGCCGGAAGTCCGAAGGAGGAGCTGAACCGGCTTCGAGGGCTGACATGAGAGAAGGAACAGGAGGTCGGAATGAGATCGGCAAATGGTCCTGTAAAAATAAAAATCTGCGGCCTCCGCACCTTATCGGATGTACAGGCCGTCAACGGACAGCTTCCGGAATACACCGGTTTTATCTTCGATCCTTCGAGAAAACGGTACATCTCTCCGGAGCAGGCAGAGGAGCTTCGCAGAAGGCTGGATGCGAGAATCCGGCCGGTCGGCGTATTTGTGAACGCCGGGACCGAAGAAGTCCGGAGGGTGCTGGAAATCTGCCGGCTGGATATGGTACAGCTCCACGGGCAGGAGACGGACGAAGAAATCCGGAGACTCCGGGAAGAATACAAGGGACGAAGCGAGCTCTGCATTGTAAAGGCCTTCCGGATTGAGAACGAAGAGGATGTCCGGAAAGCGGAAAACTCGGCGGCAGATGAGATCCTTCTGGATCACGGAGCAGGCGGTACGGGAGAGAGCTTCGACTGGAGCCTTCTGAAGAACTGCAGAAGACGATTTTTCCTCGCAGGAGGACTGACGCCGGATAACGTGCAGCTCGCCATTGAGGAGGCAAAGCCATATGCAGTGGATGTCAGCTCCTCTCTGGAAACAGATGGGAGGAAGGATCCACAGAAGATAAGAAGATTTGTGACCGCAGTGCGCGGGGAGTGATTGCGGCTCGCGGTGCAGACGGTATGGCCGCCGGATACGGCGCGGATGAAGAATAAGAAAGGATAACAGAGATGACGAACCAGAATGGAAGATTCGGAGTTCACGGAGGACAGTACATTCCGGAAACTCTGATGAATGCAGTGATTGAGCTGGAGGAAGCCTACAGCAAATATAAAAACGATCCGCAGTTCAATGCAGAGCTGACGCAGCTGTTCAATGACTATGCGGGGCGTCCGAGCCGTCTGTATTATGCGGAGAAGATGACGAGGGACCTCGGCGGTGCGAAGATTTACTTAAAACGTGAGGATCTGAACCACACTGGAGCTCATAAAATCAACAACTGTCTCGGTCAGGCACTTCTGGCGAAGAAGATGGGAAAGACCCGTCTGATCGCGGAGACCGGAGCAGGCCAGCACGGCGTGGCAACGGCAACGGTGGCAGCACTTCTTGGAATGGAATGTGTTGTTTTTATGGGAAAGGTGGACACAGAAAGACAGGCGCTGAATGTCTACAAGATGAAGCTTCTCGGCGCGGAGGTAGTCCCGGTTACCGATGGAACCGGAACACTGAAGGATGCGGTTTCGCAGGCAATGCGCGAATGGACGAGCCGGATTGAGGATACGCACTATTGCCTGGGATCGGTCATGGGACCTCACCCGTTCCCGACCATTGTCCGTGATTTTCAGGCAGTGATCTCCAAAGAGATCAAAGAGCAGATGCTGGAGAAGGAGGGAAGACTTCCGGATGCGGTGATCGCCTGTGTCGGCGGCGGCTCCAATGCCATCGGCTCATTCTATCACTTCATTGACGATCCCTCGGTACGGCTGATTGGCTGCGAGGCGGCAGGCCGCGGAATCGATACCTTTGAAACAGCTGCAACGATCAATACAGGACGCCTTGGTATTTTCCATGGAATGAAGTCCTACTTCTGCCAGAACGAATATGGACAGATTGCACCGGTGTATTCCATTTCGGCAGGCCTGGATTATCCGGGAATCGGACCGGAGCATGCGTATCTGCATGACATTGGCCGGGCGGAGTATGTTCCGGTTACAGACGATGAGGCGGTGGAAGCCTTTGAATATACGTCCCGGATGGAAGGCATTATCCCGGCCATCGAGAGCTCTCATGCCATCGCTTATGCCATGAAGCTTGCTCCGAAGCTGGACAAGGATAAGGTGATCGTTATCACGGTTTCCGGAAGAGGCGACAAGGACTGCGCAGCAATTGCAAGATACCGCGGAGAGGAGATTTCAGAATGAGCCGGATAGAGGAAGCATTTCAGAATCATAAAGCATTTATTGCATTCATTACCGTAGGAGATCCGGATCTGGAGACCACGGAAAAGGTGGTTCACGCGGCTGTGGAGAATGGAGCGGATCTGATTGAGCTGGGCATCCCGTTCTCGGATCCGACGGCAGAGGGACCGGTTATCATGGAAGCCGATGAAGTGGCATTAAAGGCCGGGACAACAACGGATAAGGTGTTCGAGCTGACGAAGAAGCTGCGTAAGACCATCACGGTACCGATGGTTTACATGACCTATGCCAATGTGGTCTTCTCCTATGGCTGCGAGAGGTTTGCACAGAAGGCCGCGGATGCAGGAATTGACGGCCTGATTCTTCCGGACGTGCCTTATGAGGAAAAGGAAGAATTCACAGAGGGTTTTGACCGCTATGGGCTGGACCTGATTTCGATGATTGCACCGACCTCTGAGGACCGCATCGCGATGATTGCAAAGGAAGCGAAGGGCTTTATCTATATGGTATCCTCCCTTGGCGTAACCGGCACAAGAAGCGAGATTACAACGGATATTTCAGCAATGACCGATCTGGTCAAGAAAAATACAGAGATTCCCTGCGCCGTAGGCTTTGGAATTTCCACACCGGAGCAGGCAGCAAAAATGGCAGAGCTCTCCGACGGAGCCATCGTGGGATCTGCCATCATCAAGATCATCGCGAAATATGGAAAAGAAGCAGCCGGGCCGGTCGGTGAGTATGTAAAGGAGATGGCGGACGCCGTGCATGGGGTATGAGGAAGCACATGAAGAGAGCTTCCAGAATAGTACGGAATAAGAAATTCAAAGTCTCAGGAAAGGAGAGAACCCGTGACATGAGGGTTCTCTTTTTTGCTTAAGTTAAAACTTGCAGAAATGGCATATATTTGATCTAATAATGTGTATGATAGACATGTATTCGATTGAAAAACGTGCATATCTACCATGTATTCAATTGAAAAACGTGAAAACCTGCAGCTGATCCGGTTGGAAATGCTATGATATCAGGAGGAAGGGGAAGATGGAACGGAATATCTACGAACAGTTCAGAGCCTGGAAAAACAGAAAAAACAGAAAGCCACTTTTGGTCACCGGTGTGCGGCAATGCGGGAAGACATATCTGATCACGGAATTCGGAAAGAAAGAGTTCCAGGATGTGGCTTATTTTAATTTCGATGGAAATGAGGGGCTTTCTTCTATTTTCACACATGACTTCGACATTGAACGGATCATTGGGGAACTGGGGAGCGTCGTGCGCGGGAAGAGGATTATTCCAGGGGAAACTTTGGTATTTCTGGACGAAATACAGGATTGTCCCAGAGCTATTCAGTCGTTGAAGTATTTCTGTGAGAATATGCCGGAACTGCATGTGATTGCAGCGGGCTCTTTGCTGGGAGTTGCTCTCAGGGAGAACGGAATTTCTTTTCCTGTCGGCAAGGTTGACAGAATCGAAATGTACCCGATGAGTTTCGAAGAGTTTGTAGAGGCAGATGGCGGAGCCAAGTATCTGGAGGGGATACGTCGGCTTGAGCTGGGGAAGGAAATTGCATCTCTCTACACAGTCCCTCTGGAAAAATATCTGAAGAATTACTTCATCGTTGGCGGCATGCCGGAAGCCGTCCAGACGTGGGCAGAGACCCACGACTACAAAGAGGTAGAAGTCATTCAGGATGAAATTCTGAGAGATTATGCGGATGATTTTGGAAAACATACGACACCGGATACTGCTATCAAAATCCGGCAGATCTGGGATTCGATTCCCATACAGATCGGCAAGGACAACAATAAATTTGTTTTCTCTCACGTGAGGCAGGGGGCAAGAGCCAGAGATCTGGAGGATGCGCTGGAGTGGCTGGTAAATGCCGGGATTGTCGGAAAACTTGATCTGGTGGAAACACCGGAACTGCCGCTGTCCGCGATGGCGGACGAAACCTATTTCAAGGTTTATCTTTCGGATGTCGGACTGCTGAGAAGAAAAGCCAATGTGAACTACCGGACAATTCTGGAGGGAGATGAAGCCTATATTCGGTTCAAAGGGGCACTGACGGAGAATTATGTATATACGCAGCTAAGGACTATGGGAATTGATACTTATTTCTGGAGAACAAAGGCAGCTGCGGAGTTGGATTTCCTGACTGATTATGAAGGCGTTCTTCTGCCAATCGAAGTGAAATCGGCAGATAATACAAAGGCAAAAAGCCTTCACCTGTTCTGCAACCGGTATCATCCTCGGATGGCGGTGAAAACATCTCTGAAAAATGTGGGAGACAACATGGATGGAGATACGCATGTTTGGTCGATCCCACTGTACGTTTTGTGGTGCCTGAAAAGCTATCTCTACCACGAGATGGGATGGTGATTACAGAAATAGAACAAGCCCATCCGGGATCTCCCGGAGGGGCTTGTTTTATCCAAACTCTAATAGCAGTCAGAAAATCCTGAAAAGAATTCCCAATCAGAACTTGCCCTGCTCTGCAGCAAGTGCGATGGAAACAGCGGTGGAAACCGTTGCGCCAACCATCGGGTTGTTGCCCATTCCGATCAGACCCATCATTTCTACGTGAGCCGGAACAGAAGAGGAACCTGCGAACTGAGCATCGCTGTGCATACGGCCAAGGGTATCCGTGAAGCCATAGGAAGCAGGACCTGCTGCCATGTTGTCCGGATGAAGGGTACGGCCGGTGCCGCCGCCGGATGCAACGGAGAAGTACTTCTTGCCGGCTTCGAGTCTTTCCTTCTTGTAGGTGCCTGCAACCGGGTGCTGGAAACGAGTCGGGTTGGTGGAGTTACCTGTGATGGAGATATCAACGTTCTCCTTCCACATGATGGCAACGCCTTCCTGTACATCGTCAGCGCCGTAGCAGCGAACCTTTGCACGCGGGCTGGAAGGATCCTTGGAGTAGCAGGTCTCGGAGAGAACCTTCAGCTCGCCGGTGAAGTAATCAAACTCAGTCTCAACATAGGTGAAGCCGTTGATACGGGAGATGATCTTGGCAGCATCCTTGCCGAGGCCGTTCAGGATAACACGAAGCGGCTTCGTGCGAACCTTGTTTGCCTTGTCAGCGATACCGATTGCACCCTCAGCTGCAGCGAAGGACTCGTGGCCAGCCAGGAATGCGAAGCACTCGGTGTTCTCTTCCAGAAGCATCTTGCCGAGGTTGCCATGGCCAAGACCTACCTTACGGCGGTCAGCAACGGAACCGGGGATGCAGAAGGACTGAAGGCCTTCGCCGATTGCGGCAGCAGCCTCGTCAGCCTTGCGGCAGTTCTTCTTGATGGCGATGGCAGCGCCGACGGTGTATGCCCACTTCGCGTTCTCGAAGCAGATCGGCTGAATGCCCTCTACCAGATGATAAACGTCCAGACCAGCAGCCTCTGTGATGGTCTTGCATTCCTCAACGGAGGAAATACCATACTTGCTCAGGGTGGCAAGAATCTGGGGCTCTCTTCTCTCATAAGATTCAAATAATGCCATTTCTTTCTCCTCCTTCTGAATTACTGTTTTCTCGGATCGATGAACTTCGCAGCATCAGCGACACGGCCGTACTTGCCGGAAGCCTTCTCCAGAGCGGTAGCTGCATCGTCGCCGGCCTTGATGAAGTCCATCATCTTGCCGAAGTTTACGAACTTGTAGCCGATGATTTCATCGTTCTCGTCCAGAGCAAGGTCGGTGATGTAGCCGTCGGTCAGCTCAAGGTAACGAGGTCCCTTCTCCAGAGTGCCGTAGGTTGTGCCGACCATGGAGCGGGTTCCCTTACCGAGGTCCTCAAGACCTGCACCGATCTGCAGTCCATCCTCAGAGAATGCGCTCTGGGAACGGCCGTAAACGATCTGAAGGAACAGCTCTCTCATTGCAGTGTTGATGGCATCGCAGACAAGGTCTGTGTTCAGAGCCTCCAGAACAGTAAGTCCGGGAAGAATCTCAGCTGCCATAGCTGCAGAGTGGGTCATTCCGGAGCAGCCGATGGTCTCAACCAGAGCTTCCTGAATGATGCCGTCCTTGACGTTCAGAGACAGCTTGCAGGCACCCTGCTGAGGTGCGCACCAGCCAACACCGTGTGTGTAGCCGGAGATGTCCTTGATCTCTCTGGACTTCACCCATTTCGCCTCTTCCGGGATCGGAGCTGCGCCATGGTGTACGCCCTGGTGTACGACGCACATGTTCTTTACTTCCTGTGAGTAAACCATAAATGTTCTCCTTCCTTAATGGATCTATCTATGCCGATATTGTTATAAAAGTAACGTTCAGCCTTTAGAATTATACGGCCTGTGGCAATGGTTAGACAATACTAACAGGCGCTCCGCCGGGCAATCACGGGGATTGCGCAGGAAGTAAGCGGGGATTGCGCAGGAAGTAAGCGGAGATTGTGCCAGATTGTGCAGGGAACGCGGGAATTTCAGAAGATGGGGATTTCTGAAGAATGAACTGGTATAATCAGACAGGTGGCAGAAAATGCATCATGAAGACAAGGAGCATCGCAGCTTCGGAGGGAAAATTGAGAATCTCATTAAGAAAATCCATCGGCATTGTTCTGTTTCTTCTGCTGGTATCGTTATCCGGCATCTTTGCGGTCAGTGACGCCATCGTGCTTCGGTTTGCGAGGGAGCGGATTTATCAGGACACACAGGATACCGCGGTGCTGTATCAGAAGCAGATGGACAATGACCTGGACCGGATTGACAATTACCTGTACACGGTTATGTCACAGAACAGCAGCTTTATCCGCCTTTCTTATATGAAAGGAACGGATCAGGCGTGGTACAGCCCGGTGAGTATTCTGGGACGGGAGCTGACAAATTCGATTTATAACTATAAGGCGGAAGCCTTTTATGATTATATTCCGGCAGAGGACACCCTGATTCTTGGAACGAACAGCACCATTCCGTTTGGAGAGGTGAAGCAGATCGTAAAAGATACGATACGGGCATCGGAGCATTCCTCATGGATGCTGGTGGAGGTCAATGAGGAGTGGTATCTGATGCGGTTTCTGCAATGCGGCAATCAGTATCTGGGCGCATTCGTCCGCATCAGAACGTGGATTGAGGAAAACGGGGAGAAAGGCAGCGAGTCTCATTATTTTTGTCTGACAGGTGAAGACGGACGGATCCTGGGTGATGTAAATTCCGAGATTTATCTGGATGAAGACCAGTTCGATACGCCGTATTCGGTGGAATATGTGGATGAGATGAAGTGCCTGGTGGTGCGCAGAAAGCTGGAGAAGGGACCCTTCTATCTGACCAGCATCACGTCCTATGCTTCCATCGAACAGGTGACGAGAACCCTGAAGCTGGCGCTTGCCGCAGCGGCCGTTCTGGTTGTTCTGATCTGGATCATTCTGTATGTGCTGGTTCGCAAGAGCATCCTGCAGCCGGTGACTACGATTACCGATGCTCTTTCGGAGGTGGCAGCCGGAAACCTGGAGCAGAGGATTCCGGTGCACAGCCAGAGTCAGGAGTTTCAGACAATGGCGAAGACCTATAACATCATGGTCTCGGAGATCAAAGATCTGAAGATCAATGTGTATGAGCAGCAGATCGCACACGAGAAGCTGGAGTCGCAGTACCTGAAGCAGCAGATCACACCGCATTTTATGATCAACTGCCTGAACACGGCAAGCCAGCTGACGGAGTACGGAGAGCCGGAGCTTGCGAGAAGACTTCTCCGGGAACTCAGCGTTCACCTCCGGTATATCCTTTCCTCAGGGAAAACCGTACGGCTTGCGGAGGAGCTCTCTCTTGTGGAAAACTATGTTGCCTTGTCCGGCATTCGGTATCCGGACAGCCTGCGGGCCGAGATTGAATGCCCGGAGGAACTGAAGGAATTGCAGGTAGTACCGCTGATGCTGCTGAACTTTGTGGAGAACTCCATCAAGCATGAGGTAGTCATGGGAGAAACTCTGGAAATTCATATTGGTATTTCAGAGGAAGAACGGCATGGCCGGGCGGGAATCCGATCGGTGGTCTGGGATAGCGGACATGGCTTTGATGAGCAGGTTCTGGAGGAGATTCGAAAGCTGTCCGCGCTTTCGGTAGGAGAAGCTGCCACCGCGCATATCGGAATTACCAATGCCATGCAGCGGACGAAGAAGGAGTTTCCGGGAGCAGAGTTTACTTATTCCAATCATGCCTGCGGAGGGGCGCAGGTTGAAATCTGGATTCCGCAGAGCAGAGAATCCGATGCCTGAAAGGAATGGATCGTTTTGCCATTATGACAGAGACATCTGAAGCGGGAGAAGAGGGAGAAACGCAGTATATGAATTTGCTGATTGTAGATGACGAATACTACAGCGCGCAGAGCACGCGTGCGAAGGTTCTGGAACATACGGATTTGTTTGATGATATCCATTGCTCCTACAGCATGAAACAGGCGCTGGAGTATCTGGAGGGGCAGGAGGCTGCGGTAATCATCAGTGACATTGAAATGCCGGGAGGGAGCGGCCTTGACTTTCTGGAGACCCTGCGGCAGAGGAAGCAGAATGCGGTCTGTATTTTTCTTACGGCTTATTCTAATTTTGAATATGTGACAACAGCGATGCGGCTTGCGAGCATCGATTATCTGTTAAAGCCGGTGGAAACCGATCAGCTGATGGACGCCGTGTTCCGCGCGGTGGATTTATATCGGCAGCAGTCCGAAGACAAAAGAAAGCGAGCAGAGGCCGGCTACTGGCACGACAGCAGGCAATACCTCTATGAGATGTTCTGGGAAAATCTGGGAGCCGGAATCATTGCCGGCGATGAGCGGGAGATCCGCCTGGCTCTGCGAACCAGAAATCTGGAGGAGGAGCTTGCGGAGAAGGAATATCTGCCGCTTATCATTCAGTGCGTGATGCATGACAATCTTCAGCTGGAGAAGAACCTGTATAACTTCACGCTGAAGAACATTACAAGGGAGTATTTTTTCGATAAGAACGAGCTTTCTGCGGTTGTCAGGTATGGAAAGACTGATTTTATCTATTTCCTTCCGATTCCGGCTTCAGAAGATCGCAAGACTCTTCTGGATAAATGTGCAGCATCTTTTCGCGGCTTTGCATCGCACTTCGAGAATTCATTCAATTATTTTGTCGCGGCAAAGCCCTGCCGGATGGAGGAGTTTCAGCAGGTGTTTCATGAAATGCTGGAGTGCGTCGAGAAGAATGTCACGCTGGAGAATCATGTGTTTGATCTGGCAGATGCGTTCCTTACCAACTATGACACGGAGAATCTTCAGCTTCCGATTGAGAAATTCCGGGATTATCTTCTGAAGGATCAGCAGGAGGAGTTCAAGAAAGAAATTTCTCTGTTCCTGCAGCAGATGAAGATGAGCGGGAAGGGAACGAGGGATTCACTGAAGTCGTTCTACTACAGCTTCCTGCAGCTGTGCTTTACCACCATGGAGAATAAAAATCCGGAGGCACTGGCACCGTTTCGCGCACAGGTGATTATGGCATCCCCGGAGGCTGTCTGCGATTCCTTTTATTCTCTTCAGAGCTGGGCGTTTGATACGGTTGACCAGTATAAGAGCTGCATGGCCTCTGTGCTGAATGAGGAGAATACTGTGGCGGCGGTGAAGCGGTATATCAAGGAGCATCTGGCAGAGAATCTGAGCCGCGAGGAGCTGGCAGATACTGTGTATCTGACCTCTGATTATCTGTCTCATCTGTTTAAAAAGGAAACGGGATATTCTCTTACAAATTACATCATTCACGAACGGATTGAGAAGGCGAAGCTCCTTCTTGCACAGAAGAGCATGAGCATCCGGGATGTGGCTTCTGCCTGCGGGTTTGACAATGTGTCTTATTTCTCCAAGCAGTTTCGCAGCATCACAGGGATGACGCCGAGAGAATACCGGAAATGAAGCGGAATCCGGAAGATCCAAAGACAGGAAGAGCGGAGCGACTGCTGATGCAGCGCTCCGCTCTTCCTGTGAGAATAACTCTTTATGAGTAAGGGAATTATGTCAGATTCAATCGGTTTACAAAAAGATTACTTCGCAGCTGCCCATGCATCGAGCTGGCTCTGCTTCTCGTCGATGATGTCCTGCAGGCCGGCTGCCATCATCTTGTCGTCAAGCTCCTTCAGGCCGGTCTCGGGATTCAGGAAGCCATACTCGAGCTGCTTCTGGTACTCGTTGTAAATGTTGGTGCAGGCAGCGAGCTGGGTTGCAACCGGAGTGGAATCAAAGGCAAAGCCTGCCGCTGCAGATTTCTTTGCATTAGTGTTAAACTCCTTGATCCGATCCCAGAGATCCGCGCTGTTGCCGGTGGTGGGAGTCGTCAGGAACTGGTTCGGATACAGCCAGGGAAGTGTTCCGTAGTTACCACTTCCGGATCCCTTTGTGGCATCAATGAGGCCGTCCTCATCGAGCTCATAGTGAGTTCCTTCGATTCCGTAGACAAAGAGGTTTGCGATATCCGGATCGGTGTAAAGCGCCTTCATCAGGACCATAGCGGCCTGAGGGTTTACTGTTGTGATCGGAATTGCCCAAGGATAAGAAGCTACACTGGAACCAGCCATGAAATCTTCCTTTACCTGGAAGATGGTCATGTCACGTCCGTCTCCGAGAGATTCCTGAGCCTTGGAGCCCGGCTTTCCGCCGGTGCCGTATGCCATCAGAACGCCGTCCTTCACAAGCTGACCGACGGAGGTGGTGTCAGTTGCAGCATCCTTGCTGATGTAGCCCTTCTGGTTCCAGTTGTAAACTCTTTCGCAGAAGGTACGGTACTCACCACTGGTGAAGAGATCCTCCACCTTCAGCTCCTGACCATAATTAGTAAGAACACCGAAGTTGGTTCCGCCGATCTGATCGATCACAGACTGCTGAACAAGGTCGTTGTTTGCGGGGCGGTATACCTCAAGATTCGGATAGGTCTCGTGAAGCCTGGCAAAGATGTCCTCCAGCTCCTCGTCCGTAATCTTCAGGATTTCCTCATCGGTATCCGGGAATTCGTAGCCGATTCCTTCCAGATACTCGGTTCCGACGGCAATGCAGCCGCGGCCTGCCGCGTAGTCTCTGGTGTTGGTCAGACCGTACAGAACGCCGCCGACACGGCACATATCCACGAACTCCTGACCAAGGGCATCCACGATACCGTCGCCGTAGGTGGCAAGAAGATCATCCTGCTCGAGATCCATGAGGTAGCCCTGATTGACCAGGTTGGAATAGCCTGCAAACAGTGTGCTGATTACATCAAGCTGCTGACCGCCTGCCAGCTCCAGTGTCAGGTTCTGGCTGTAGGAGCCGGAATCGCCGATCTGCATTTCGATTTCGATGTTGTGCTTCTCCAGAAGGATCTTGTTGATCTCTTCGGTGACCATGTCAAGATCCTTGGGAGCACCCGTCCATGTCGGGAATGCCACGACCAGATGCTGCGTAGTCTCGAAATAATCGGAAGGGGCTGCCGCTTCTCCCTCTGCGGCATCGGTCCCTTCTGCAGCTTCAGAAGCTGTGGCTGATGTGGTATCTGCGGAGCTTCCGGATGAGGATCCGCATGCTGCCAGCGTCCCTGCCATCGCTGCAGCGAGAATAATGGATAATACACGTTTCTTCATTTCTTTCCTCCCTTGTGAGTGAAGTGTTGTGGTGATTGCTCACCGGCGAGAAATCAGCTGCGCCGTTTCTCTTTGATGCTCCCCATCCTATCAGCTTCCGCAATCTCAAATAGCAACGATTCTGTTCTGAATTGTCACTTTCCTGTCCTGTAAAAATCAGGGGACAAGATTGTGTTAGTTTGCAGCAGAATCGTTGTTTCTGAATTCTGCAGGTTTTTTAAGATGAAAGCTGGGATTGCTTATGAAAACGAAAAGCAGTCCGCACAGGGAAATCATCGAAATGAAAAGGAGCGGGAAAATGATACAGAAACAGGAACATTCGGAAGAATATTCAAGCACTCATGCAGGTACTTACAGAAGGACGGAGCTGGGAATTGAGAAAAAAGAGGAGTCGCTGACCATTCTGCAGGACATCACCTTTGCAAGAGTTCCGTACTGGTTTCCAAATTTTCATTATAAGGCATTGAAGATGAATCTGGTCTGCCCGTTTCATCCGGAGGAAGGAAAGAAGTACCCGGTGATTGTATGGATCTGCGGCGGAGCCTGGATCACGATGGAGAAGAGCGCGCATCTTCCCTTCTGGACAGAGCTTGCAAGGAAGGGGTACATCATCGCGAGCGTGGAATACCGGATGTCGAGTACGAAGCATTTCCCGGCGCAGCTCGAGGATGTAAAGTCGGCGATCCGTTATCTGCGAGCACATGCAGAAGAGTTTCACATTGATCCGGAGCGGATTGCGGCGGCCGGAGAGTCAGCGGGAGGACACCTTGCGGCGCTTGCTGGTGTGACGGGCAACAGAAAGGAATTCGATGTCGGTGAGAATCTGGAAATGTCCAGCCGTGTTCAGGCAGTGCTGGATTTCTACGGACCTGCGGATTTCCTCTCTCATGCCGCAGAAGAAAATGAGGAAAAGCCGGAATCTGAGGAAAAACCGGAGTTTCTGATGGGTCCGAGTCCTGTGGAGATGCTTCTTGGATACGCGCCGGAGAAGCAGCCGGAAAAAGCCAGACTTGCAGCGGCTCTTTCCTATGTCAATCCGGACACACCTCCGTTCTATATCATCCACGGAACGGCGGATCCCATTGTGCCTGTGGAAGGAAGCAGAAATCTTGCAAAGAAGCTGGAGGAGAACGGCTGCAGCGTCCGGCTTGTGGAAATCAATGATGCCGTTCATGCGGACCCCCGTATTTATCAGAAGGAAACAAGAGATGAAATCGAAGCTTTCCTGAAGCGCGTTTTTGCAGAGCCTGCACCTCACTTTCAGGAGCACGTCCGCATGGACCGGGCAATTCAGGAGCCTTTCCTTACCATGCTGGAGAACATTGTGTTTGCGCAGACTCCTTACTGGTTCCCCTGTTACAACTACAAGGATCTGGATCTGGACCTGCTTCTTCCGATCCAGGGGAAAGAGGGGGAGAAGCATCCGCTTCTTGTCTGGATCTGCGGCGGAGCCTTCCTCACAATGGAGAAGGCGGCATATCTTCCGTGGCTTATGTACTTTGCCAGAGCGGGCTATGTGATTGCGAGTGTTCAGTACCGGCTTTCAAACGTCGCGAAATTTCCGGCACCTCTCGAGGATGTGAAGAAGGCAATCCGGTTTCTTCATGCGCATGCGGAGGAATTTCACATCGATAAGACGAAGACCGTGGTCGGAGGTGAATCGGCAGGCGGGTACCTTGCTTCCATGACGGGCCTGACCAATGACCGGAAGGAATATGAGGTCGGGGAATATCCGGAGGAGTCCAGTCACGTCGATGCGGTGATTGATTTCTATGGTCCGGCCGCTTTGGATTCCAGCACAAGGGTGACGAAGACGACACCGCCCTTTTTCATGGCACATGGAACAGGGGACACGCTTGTGGACTGCAAGGGCAGTGATGAGTTTTATGAGGAGCTGAAGAAGAACGGAATTCCGGTGGAATACTTTGTCGTCAAGGATGCACCGCATATGGGAATGGAGTTCTATCAGAAGGAAATGGCAGACAGGATCCTGGGGTTCCTGGATCGGAATCTGTGAGCACCGTTTTGCTGCGGAAATGGAGGGGAAAATGAGCGACAGGCAGAAGGTCAGAACAATTTATACCAATGACGGAGAATGCGATGACATGAATACGTTCCTTCATCAGATGCTCTATCTGAATGATCTGGAGCTGGAGGGAATCGTGTATTCATGTTCCTGCTTTCATTATGAAGGAATTCCGGAAAAGGGGATCGAAGCAAAGCGCTGGGCGGAGCCCGAATGGATGTATCGCCACATCGACTCTTATGAGGAGATCTATCCGAACCTGAAAAGACAGGATCCGGATTATCCATCTCCGGAATACCTTCGCAGCATTACGGCGATCGGAAACGTGAAATATGTATCGGAGATGGAGAAAGTGACTCCGGGCTCGGAGCTGATCCGGAAGGCCCTTCTGAAGGAGGATCCAAGGAGGCTTTATGTCCAGATCGGAGGCGGCACGAGCACGGTGGCAAGAGCGCTGAAGTCCATTGAAGAGGAGTACCGCGGCACAAAGGAGTGGGAGGAAATCTACCGCGCGGTGTCGGACAAGCTCGTTATTGTCATGATTGTCACACAGGATGAAACCTATAAGGACTACATTTCGGTCAGCTGGCCCGAGGTGGAGATGATTCACTGCATGCAGATCATGCCGGTTGCCTTTCTTTATGGAGAGAAGGCGGATCCGAAGGATGCCCTGGAGTGCTTTTCCGGCGCATGGATGAAGGAGCATCTTCTGGAGAAGAGCCGCTTTATGGAGCAGTACCACACCTGGATGGACGGACATGAATATCCGGGAGAAGAGTGGGAGTCCCAGTTTGGCTGCAATCCGGAGCTTGCTACAGGCAACTGGTGGGGAAAAGCAAAGCATCAGAAATACGACATGATCTCCGAGGGAGATTCCCCAGCCTTCCTGTACCTCCTGGACCGGGGACTGCGCAGCCTGGAGAATCCTTCCTTCGGCGGCTGGGGCGGAAGATATGAGCTGCGAAAGGAAAATGAATTCCATAATGCCCGCAGGTATTTCCTGAGCTGCGCGGACGAGCCGAAAGACGGCGTGGACGGCGGAGCGCTTGCGATGTCGCGGTGGATCTGCGACTGGATGAATGATTTCGCGGCAAGAGCCTCCTGGACAGTGGAAAAGGAGTATGACGAAGTGAATCACCTGCCGGAGCTTCGGGTTGAAGGCGGCTGCGACAAGACAGCTGTGCCGGGAGAAACGGTGGAAATCAAGGCATTCGCAAAGGATCCGGGAGATACGATGACGCTTACCTGGTGGAGGTACCGGGAGGCGGACACCTGCAAGCAGGAGATTTCTCTTTTGCAGGAGCAGAACGAAGACGGAACCAGCGGAAGCGTTCGCTTCACAGTTCCGGAAAATGCATTAAAGGGAGACACCATTCACCTTGTGCTTACCTGCAGGGACTCTGCACACAACGAGTTTCCGGAGTACATGACGGCGTATGCCAGAGTGATTGTGACAGTTGTATAAGGATCCTGCGCAACACATCCGGATAATGATAGTTCAGCACAGCTTTGTTGTACTTTTGCAAAGCCCGGCTCACTAGAATTGGCAGTATGAAAGAACTGCATTCGCTGTGAAATAAGGAAGGGAGAGTTCGATATGTCAGCAGCAGCTGGAAAAGTAAAAGCATCGCAAAACAAAATGACATGGAAGCGCTTTAAGCGATTCATTCCTGTCTACCTGGTTATGATTCCGGGACTTGTCTATCTGTTTATCAACAATTACATGCCTCTGCCGGGCCTTGTGGTTGCCTTCAAGCAATACAACGCCGGGAAGGGAATCTACAAAAGCCCATGGGTCGGGTTTAAGAATTTCCAATACCTGTTCGCGACCAATGATGCGCTTCTGATCACGAGGAACACGATCCTGTACAACGTGGCCTTCATTGCCATCAACCTGGTATGCGCCATCGCCGTTGCCATTATTCTGAGTGAGCTGACAGGAAAAATCAAAAATGTATATCAGAGCGTCATCCTGCTTCCGCATCTGATCTCCTCCGTTATCATCGGATATCTCGTGTTTGCCTTCTTCAGTGTGGAAAACGGCTTCGTCAACAACAACATTCTGGCTCTCTTCGGAAAGGAAGGGGTGAGCTGGTATTCGGAACCGAAGTACTGGCCGTTCATCATTGTTTTCGTTAACACCTGGAAGTCCATCGGCTTCAACTGCATCATCTATCTTTCGACCCTCCTTGGCTTTGACCGTGCGTTCTATGAATCCGCAGAGATTGACGGAGCGACCAAGTGGCAGCAGATCCGCTACATCACGCTGCCGCTGTTAAAGCCTACGGCGATCATGATGACGCTGATGGCAGTCGGAAGAATGTTCTATTCGGATTTCGGACTTTTCTATCAGGTACCGATGAACCAGGGCGCGCTGTACGCAACAACACAGACCATTGACACCTATGTTTACCGCGGACTTCTCCAGCTTGGCAACATTTCCATGTCGGCCGCTGCCGGTGTATATCAGTCCATCATCGGATTTGTTCTGATTCTTGCCGCGAACCTTCTGGTTAAGAAGCTGGATCGCGATTCTGCACTGTGGTAAAGGAAAAGGAGAGAGGAAAAATGAGAACAAGTGGAGATAAGAAATTTGCCATTCTTGGTCACATTATAATGATCATCCTGTCCCTTGCGGCAGTGATTCCGATCATTCTGATGGTGATCTCGTCGTTAACGGACAACGCAGCCATTCTTAAGAACGGCTATTCATTTCTTCCTGAGAAATGGAGCGCATATGCCTATCAGTGGATCTTCGCCTTCAACGGCGGAATGGTCATCCGGGCATATGGAGTGTCCTTCCTGCTTACGGCAGTCGGCACGCTGTGCAGCGTTCTTCTGACCATCGGCGTGGCTTACGGCCTTTCCAAAAAGGGCCTGCCGGGGAGAGGACTCTTAACCTTCTATGTGGTATTCACCATGCTGTTCAACGGCGGCCTGGTTCCGACCTACATCAACTACACGAATGTATTCCATGTAAAGGATACGTTTTTCGCCCTGCTGGTTCCGTCCCTCCTGATGAATGCCTTCAATGTCCTTCTGATGAAGAGCTACTTCGTCAGCAGCGTGCCGGATGAAATCGTGGAAGCAGCCTTCATTGACGGAGCAGGAGAGATGACCACGCTTTCCCGCATTGTGATCCCGCTCTCCAAGCCGATCATCGCAACCGTCGCACTGTTCTCCGGCATTGCCTACTGGAATGACTGGAACAACGGCTATATCTACCTGGTAAAGCGCACGGATCTGTTCAGTATTCAGAACCTTCTGAACCGTCTGATGCAGAACATCAATGCGCTGACGCAGAACGCCAGTGACATCGGAAGCCAGGCCAATCAGGGCCTGAGCAACATCCCGTCGGTTACCGTCCGAATGGCAATCGCAACACTCGGAATTCTTCCGATCATCGTGGTTTATCCGTTTATCCAGAAGAGCTTTGTAAAGGGTATTACACTCGGCGGCGTAAAGGGATGACCGGACGCTGACGGATACGAAAAACGGCAGGATGGGAAGCATCCTGCCGTTTCATAAAAAAGGAGGGAAAAACATGTCAGGAAAATACAGAACCATTTCAGAAGTGATGGATTACGGCCCGCATATCACCAAGGTGATACTCGACAAGGGGAAAAGGATGGAGGAGGAGCCCTCCGTTGCTGATTTTACTGTTCATGTGGAACGGAAGCTGATTACAGAGGATTTCCCATGGCCCGCCTTTATGGGGGAGCGGCCGAAATTCCCGATGAGCGGTGAGAGAACCGTGGAAGCGGCATATCGCTCGAATGCAGACGGAGAGCCGGATGCAGAAGGAACCTTCATTACTTTGTGCATGCACTGCGATCCCAGGGACGGTCTCGGATCGACGATTCGCTTCAATGGCAAATACAACGTCTCAGTTCAGGGGGAGTACACCATTTCGCAGAAGGACGGGGATGTTTTTGATGAGAACGAAGGAAATACGGAGCTTCTCGGGGATCTCCTTCAGCTCGGCGAGCACAAGGATGAGGAAATCGATCTTCGCTACAGCTACTACGAGCCGGAGACCACAGAGGGCGAAAGGGTTCCTCTGATTATCTGGCTGCATGGCTACGGAGAAGGCGGAAATGAGACGAAGATTGCCGCGACCGGCAACAAGGTTGTGAATTTCATCTCGAAGGAGATTCAGGATATTTTCGGAGGAAAAGCCTTCCTTCTTGCACCGCAGGCTCCGACCATGTGGATGGACAACGGATCCGGGGAGCTGATCACCGACGGTTCCAGTCTTTACATTGAGCCCCTTGAGCGCCTGTTCCGGGATTTTATCCGGGAACACCCGCAGATTGATGAGGACCGCGTATATCTTGGCGGTGATTCCAACGGCGGTTATATGAGCGTCACACTTGCGATCCATGATCCTTCCCTGTACGCAGCGGTTTTCCCGGTGTGTGAGGCAAGAGCAGACAAGCACATTTCCGAGGAGGATCTGAAGAATCTCGCCAGTGTGCCGACCTGGTTTACAGCGGCGAAGACCGACGATGTGGTGCCGGTGGATGAGTACGCAGTGCCTACCTACCTTCGACTGAAGAAAGCAGGGGCCGATACGCATTTCACGCTTTGGGATAAGGTTCTGGACAGAAGCGGAAAATATACAAACGAAGACGGAACGCCGTATGAATATGCAGGACACTGGTCCTGGATTCCCATGCTGAATAATGAGAACCGGCTGGACTATGACGGAACAGAGGTTACCTGGAACGGAAGACCGGTCACGATCTGCGAGTGGCTGGCAGCACAGAAGAGAGGGTAAACGGCCGCACCCTGCGGCAATGAGGTGACAAAATGGATACCAATATCAGAATCGGCTTTGCGCCGACAAGACGCGCAATTTTCAGCGCACCTGCAGCGGTGCGGTTTGCAGATCTCACCAGAAAGAAGCTGGATGAGATGGGGATCTGCTATTCGGACATCAAAGAATTTAATGAGGAAGGTCTTCTGTACGACGACAGGGACCGGATCCGGATTGCAGAGAAGTTCAAGGCAGACCAGGTGGATGGTCTGTTCCTTGCTCATGAAAATTTCGGAACCGAGTATGAGTGCGCAAGACTTGCGAAAGATCTGAACGTTCCGGTGCTCCTCTGGGGACCCAGAGATGAGAGACCGGATGAGAAGGGATCACGCGAAAGAGATTCCCAGTGCGGTCTGTTTGCAACCGGAAAGGTTCTGCGGCGTTTCGGCGTCCCGTTTACTTATCTGACGAACTGCAATCTGGAGGATCCGGAATTCGAGCGGGGGATTCGTGATTTCCTGAAGGTCTGCAACGTGGTGAAGAAATTCCGGAATCTCCGGATTCTTCAGATCGGACCGAGACCCTTTGACTTCTGGTCGACGATGTGCAATGAGGGAGAGCTTCTGGAGAAGTTTAACATTCAGCTGGCTCCTGTGCCGCTTCCGGAGCTGTACAAGGAGATGCACCGGCTGGAGAACGAGGAGCCGGAGAAAATTCAGGAGGTTGTTTCCTACTGCAAGTCCAGCATGATCTGCAAAATCGAGGACACCTATCTGGAGAAGGTGGCGTGTCTGAAATGTGCCATGAAGAATCTGGCGGAGCATTACGGCGCAAGTGCCATTGCCATCCAGTGCTGGAATGCACTGCAGGATGAGATCGGAATCATGCCCTGTGCGGCAAATTCTCTTCTGAATGAGGAGGGGCTGCCGGTGGTATGTGAGACCGACATTCACGGTGCCATCACGCAGGTGATGGCAGAGGCTGCGGATCTTGGCGAGCACCGCGGCATGTTCGCGGACTGGACCGTCCGTCATCCCGACAATGACAACGGTGAGCTTTTACAGCACTGCGGCCCCTGGCCGATCAGCGTAGCAGGCGAGAAGCCGACCATCTGTGTTCCGGTTGCTTTCCCGCAGAACGGCGCGGTTTCCGCAGAGGCGAAGCACGGACAGGTATCGATTGTCCGTTTTGACGGAGACAACGGAGAGTACTCGCTGCTTCTTGGCCACGCGAAGGGAATTGACGGGCCCTTCACCAGAGGAACCTATCTGTGGATTGAGGTGAACAACTGGAAGCGCCTGGAGGCAAAAATTGTAGAAGGACCGTACATTCATCACTGTGTTGCAGTTCATGCAGAGGTGGTTCCTGTTCTGTATGAGGCCTGCAAGTACCTGGGAATTGCACCGGACCTGTATGACCCGATTGAAGAGAAGGTGAAGGCATATCTGCACGGGGAAGACGTGGTCTTTGACGAGGTGTGATGACACTCTGACGGGCAGTAAGACGAAGCAGCTGCGGCATGCGGCAGGAAAGGATCGATATGGAAAATCTGAAAGCAAAGGCCTATGACCTGAGAAGGGACACGGTCGATATCATCATGGCAGGAGGCGGCGGACACATCGGCGGAGACATGTCGGTGATGGACGTTCTGACAGCACTGTATTTTCAGCAGATGAACATTTCTCCGGAGAATCAGGACGATCCGGAGAGGGACTATTTTATCCTGAGCAAGGGACATGCGGTGGAAGCATACTACGCAGTTCTCTGCGCGAAGGGTTTTCTGGATCTTCAGGATGTGAAGGCACGGTTTTCAAAATTCGGCTCTCCGTACATCGGGCACCCGAATAACAAGCTGGCCGGAATGGAGATGAACTCCGGGTCGCTGGGACACGGTCTTCCGGTAGCAGTTGGACTTGCGCTTGGAAACCGCATGAGCGGACGCGCGAACCGTACCTATGTCGTCATGGGAGACGGCGAGCTTGCGGAGGGCTCTGTCTGGGAGGGCTTTATGTCCGGACATATGTATCACCTGGATAATCTCTGCGCTGTCATTGACCGCAATCGCCTTCAGATTTCGGGAAATACCGAGGATGTCATGGCTCAGGACGATCTTGCTGAGAGAGTGCGGGCGTTTGGCTGGCACGTGATCAGTGTCGAGGACGGAAACGATCTGGATCAGCTGAATGCTGCTTTTGAGGAAGCAAAGAACACCAAGGGACAGCCGACCTGTGTCATTGCCAACACCATCAAGGGCAAGGGAAGTGCCGTGATGGAGAACAAAGCATCCTGGCATCATCATGTGCCGAATGCGGAAGAATATGAGCAGATCTGCAAGGATCTGGAAGAGAGAAAGGAGGAGCTTCTCCATGCCGAATAAAATTGCGAATCGTAAGGTAATCTGTGATGTCCTTCTGGAGCATGCAAAGGAGGACAAGGATATTGTGGTTCTGTGCAGTGATTCGAGAGGCTCTGCGTCACTGACGCCCTTCTTCGAGGAGTATCCGGAGCAGGCGGTGGAGATCGGAATTGCGGAGCAGGATCTTGTCGGTGTGGCAGCAGGACTTGCAAAGAGCGGAAAAAAGCCGTATGCGGCGTCTCCTGCAAGCTTTCTCTCCACGAGAAGCTACGAGCAGGCAAAGGTTGACTGTGCGTACTCCAATCAGAACGTGAAGCTGATCGGTATTTCCGGCGGTGTCAGCTACGGCGCTCTTGGAATGAGCCATCACAGTGCGCAGGACATTGCGGCAATGTGTGCCATTCCCAATATGCGAGTTTATCTGCCCTCGGATCGCTTTCAGACAAGAAAGCTCTTTGAAGCGCTGCTTCAGGATGAAAAGCCTGCCTACATCCGCACCGGAAGAAATCCGGTGGAGGACACTTATACGGAAGAGGAATGCCCCTTTGAGATGGATCATGCAACGGTGGTAAGAGAAGGATCAGATGTCACGATTGTTGCCTGCGGCGAGATGGTATACCCGGCGAAAAAGGCGGCAGAGCTTCTTGCTGAGGAGGGAATTCAGGCCGAGGTGCTGGATATGTACTGCCTGAAGCCGTTTGATTCGGCTGCGGTGCTTCGTTCCGCAGAGAAAACAAGAGCGGTCGTGACGGTGGAGGAGCACGCTCCGTTTGGCGGTCTTGGTGCCATGGTGGCACAGGCGGTGTCTGCGAACTGCCCGAAGAAGGTGGTGGAGATTGCACTGCCGGATGCACCGGTCATTACCGGAACCTCGCAGGAGGTGTTTGACCATTACGGAATGAATGCAGAAGGGATTGCAGCAAAGGTCAGAGAGGCGATCGCCTGAGGAAAAGGAACCCATATGAAACGATACGTACTTGGAATTGATCAGAGCACGCAGGGAACCAAGGCACTGCTTTTTGACAATGAAGGAGGTCTGCTCGAACGGGCAGACCTTCCTCATCGGCAGATCATCAACGAGCAGGGATGGGTGAGCCATGACCCGGAGGAAATCTATGCCAATACCCTGCAGGTGATCCGGAATGTGGTGGAAAAGGCGGGAATTTCTCCTTCAGAGATTGCGGCGATGGGGATCAGCAATCAGAGAGAGACCTCGGTCGCCTTTGACCGATCCGGTCATCCTGCTGCAGACGCCATTGTCTGGCAGTGCAGCAGGGCAGAGAAAATCTGCAGACGGGTTCAGGAAGCCGGCTTTTCAGAAGCGATCCGGACCGCAACAGGGCTGCAGCTTTCACCTTATTTTCCGGCCTCCAAATTTGCATGGTTTCTGGAAAATGTTCCGGAAGCGGCAGAGCTTTCGAAGGCAGGAAACCTCCTGTTCGGGACGATGGATACCTATCTGATTTACCGGCTCACGAAGGGCAGAGAATTCCGGACGGATTATTCCAACGCATCCCGCACGCAGCTGTTTAATATTTTTACCCTGGAATGGGATCCGGAAATCTGCAGGATGTTCGGAATTCAGGAAGCCTCTCTCCCGAAGGTGACGGATTCGGATGCGCTTTTCGGGATGACGGATCTGGAGGGGTATCTGCCTGCTCCGATTCCGATCTGCGGGGTTCTCGGAGATTCCCATGCGGCGTTGTTCGGGCAGGGATGTCACGAAAAAGGAATGGTGAAGGCAACCTATGGAACAGGCTCCTCCATCATGATGAACATCGGCAGCGATGCGATTTTGTCTTCTCACGGCGTGGTGACTTCTCTTGCATGGAGAATGCAGGGGAAGACACAGTATGTACTGGAGGGCAACATCAATTATACAGGTGCCGTGATTACCTGGCTGAAGGATGACCTGAAGCTGATTTCCTCAGCGGCCGAGACGGAAGAGCTTGCCAAAGCGGCCAATCCGAAGGACCACTCGTATCTGGTGCCTGCATTTACCGGACTTGGTGCACCTTACTGGGACTCCGAGGCAGAGGGTATCCTCTGCGGAATGACAAGAACCACCGGGCGCAATGAAATTGTCCGCGATGCCCTGCAGTGCATTGTCTATCAGATCACGGACGTACTCCGTGCGATGGAGGAGGATGCAGGTTTTTCCATTGAAGAGCTGCGAACCGACGGAGGACCGACCCGGAATACCTGGCTTATGCAGTTCCAGAGTGATATGATCGGGGTAAGAGTTGGTGTTTCCGAGGTGGAGGAGCTCTCCGGAATGGGGGCTGCATATATGGCAGGTATTTCTGCAGGATTGTATGACAGGGAGAGGATCTTCGAGGGAAGAAAGAGAAATACTTATCGGAACAAAATGTCGGCAGAAGAAGCCGGACGTTTCTATGAAGGATGGAAAAAGGCAGTCGCGAAGGTGCTGAAAACCCCGTGACGCCGGGGGGATGCGAAATGGGAGATCAAACTGCAGCTGACTGTACAAGAACGCGCTCTGCAAAGACAAAAGCCAGGGACATGACACAGGGGCCGATTCTGCGGCAGCTGATTCTGTTTGCACTGCCCCTTTTCTTCGGAAACGTGTTCCAGCAGTTCTACAGTACGGTGGACAGCGTCGTGGTGGGAAATTTTGTCAGTGCGGATGCGCTGGCAGCAGTGACCATGACGGGCTCGGCGGTCAATACGCTGGTTGGACTCTTTATGGGAATGTCAACCGGAGCCAGCGTGGTGATCTCGCATTGCTTTGGAAGAAGGGACCGTGCAGGTCTTCGCAAGGCGGTGCACACCGCTCTTTTTGCGACCTTTCTCCTTGGACTGTTCATGATGGTGGTGGGAGTCGGCATCACTCCGACGCTTCTTCGCTTCATGCAGACGCCGGAGAGCATTGTGCCCCTTGCTTCGGTGTATCTGAGAATTTACTTCCTTGGAATCGAAGGCCTGATGTTTTACAACATGACCTCCGCGATTCTCCGCGCGGTCGGAGATTCGAAGAGGCCGCTCCTGTTTCTGATTATCACGAGCCTTCTGAACGTGGTACTGGATCTTCTGTTCGTCCTGTATTTTCAGCTTGGCGTTGCGGGAGTTGCCTTTGCGACGATCCTGTCGCAGTTTGTATCGGCGTTTCTTGGACTGTTTGTGTTATCCCGGAGCACGGAGGACTATGGGATTTCCTTCCGGGAGATGCGGATTGACCGGTGCTCCCTGTGGAAAATCATCCGGATCGGTCTGCCTGCCGGACTTCAGATGGCGATCATTTCGTTTTCAAATGTATTCGTGCAGGGCTATATCAACAGCTTCGGAAATGCCAGCGCTTCGGGCTGGGGCGCATATGGACGAGTGGATGCCTTTGTCATCCTCCCGCTTCAGAGCATTGCGCTAGGCGTGACTACCTTCACCGGGCAGAATGCCGGTGCCGGCAATGTGAAGAGGATCAAGGAGGGCGTCCGCACTTCCATCCGGCTCGCCATTGTCCTGACGTATGCGATCTGCATTGCAGAATTCATAGCGGCGCCGCAGATTGTAGCGCTGTTCAATCAGGACCCGGAGGTTCTGCGGTACGGAACCCTGTTCATACGCTGCAACTGTCTGTTTGACGGGCTCTGCGCCTCCAATCAGATCCATGCCTGTGTTCTTCGAGGGATCGGTCAGTCGAAGACGCCGATGATCATAATGCTGTTCTCCTTTGTGATTTTCCGCCAGATTTACCTGTATGTGATTTCGCACACTTTTAATTCGGAGGCCTTGATTGCACTGGGATACCCGGCCGGGTGGCTGGTCTGCTCCCTGATTATGGCGATTTATTTCCGGAGAAGCGGCTGGGAGAAGCAGATCGAAGCAGGAAGGCTTTGATTCTGAAAAATTGAATAAGGACAGTATATTAAGCAGATATATACAAAACGGGCGCACAATTAACACGATAATTGTGCGCCTTTTACATGAAACCCTTTTATTCGCCAAACCGGTTTGATACAATAAATGTAGTTTTTATTTTATCCTTATCGGGGAGGTAATTCATATGAGCAAGAACGAAATGCTGGCGATGATTCTGGCCGGCGGACGCGGAAGCCGTCTGAAGGACCTGACGAACAAGGTCGCGAAGCCGGCGGTTTCCTTCGGCGGCAAGTACAGGATTGTGGATTTCCCGCTTTCCAACTGTGCAAACAGCGGCATTGACGTGGTCGGCGTTCTGACGCAGTACGAGTCGGTTTTACTGAATTCCTATGTAGCAGGAGGCAAGAACTGGGGCCTGGATACTCGTGACGGCGGTGTCTATGTACTGCCTCCCCGCGAGAAGGCAGACGCGAATCTGAACGTTTATCGCGGAACGGCAGATGCCATTACGCAGAATATTGACTTCATTGATCAGTATGATCCGGATTATATTCTGATCCTGTCCGGCGATCATATCTACAAGATGAACTATGACAAGATGCTTTCGTTCCACAAGCAGAACAAGGCAGATGCGACCATTGCGGTGATTGGGGTTCCGATGAAGGAGGCCAGCCGTTTCGGGATCATGAATACCGACGGAAACGGTCACATCACGGAGTTTGAGGAGAAGCCGGAGCATCCGAAGTCCAATCTTGCTTCGATGGGTATTTATATTTTCAGCTGGAAGGTTCTCCGGAAGCTTCTGATTGCAGACAGGGATGATCCGAATTCGAGCCATGATTTCGGAAAGGACATCATTCCCCGTCTTCTGGACGATGGGAAGACCCTGATGGCATATGAGTTCAAGGGATACTGGAAGGATGTCGGAACCATCGATTCTCTCTGGGAGGCCAACATGGATCTTCTGGATGAGAAGAGTGCACTGAATCTGGATGATCCTTTCTGGAAGATCTATACCGAGGATGCACCGGAGCTGCCGCAGTACATCGGACCTGAGGCACATGTGGACGAAGCCTACATCACACAGGGCGCGCATATTGAAGGGGATCTGAAGCATTCCGTTGTTTTCACACATGTGGATGTGGAAAAGGGCGCGAAGGTTGTGGATTCCGTGCTGATGCCCGGAGCGGTTGTCGATGAGGGAGCCGTTGTGACAAGAGCCCTTGTTGCCAACAATGTTCACATCGGAAAGGGTGCCGTTGTCGGCAGCGCGGACAGCGAGAACATCCTTCTGGTTGCGAAGAACGTAAAGGGGGTTGAATAAGATGATCAATGCATTTGGAATCGTCACGGCCTCCAATGGCCGTTATCATGTACAGGGAATGGAGGACTACCGGCCGATCGGGGCCTTCTCCTTCCTGGGAAGATACCGCGTGGTGGATTTCCCGGTTTCCAACCTGTCCAACAGCAACATTGACCGCATTCAGGTTTATGTCAGCCAGAATCCCCGCTCTCTTGCAGAGCACTTAAGCTATGGACAGCACTACAACATCAATGCCAAGCGCGGCAAGCTTCAGCTCCTGTTCAATCAGGACAGCCGTGTGAATGCAATTTATAATACGGATGTCGCTGCTTTTATGGACAATATTGAAGTGATCGAGAGAATGCAGCAGCCCTATGTGGTTATTACACCCGGCAACATGGTCTTCAAGCAGGACTTCCAGCAGCTTCTGCAGCAGCATGTGGACAGCGGAGCAGATGTGACGCTTCTTTATCACAAGACCGACAAGGCAGATGACTGGTATCGGAACTGCGCTGTCCTGGATCTGAATCGCCAGAAGGGCGTGAAGTCCATCCATCTCAATGATGGTTCGATCCCGAACCGCAACATCTTTATGGATACCTATGTCATGAAGAAGGAGATGCTGATCAAGCTGATCCGTGATGCGAAGAAGCATTCCTCCATTTTCAATCTGACCGATATCCTGAACCTTGAGCATGACAGTCTGGATATCCGCGGCGCGCAGCACAAGGGCGCATACATGGCAGCCATCTATGACCTTCGGAGCTATTTCCGTGCCAATATGGAGCTTCTGCATTATGATACCGCGCAGCAGCTGTTTTCTTCGGACTGGCCGATTTATACGCAGACGACAGACGCAATTCCGGTTCATTATTACGAAGGAGCCAGGGTTGTGAATTCCATGGTGGCAAACGGCTCTTCTGTTTATGGTACGGTAGAGAATTCGGTGATCGGCCGCGGTGTGGAAATCAAGAAGGGTGCCGTCGTGAAGAATTGCCTGATCCTCGGACACTCTGTCATTGGTGAGAACGTGCATCTGGAGAACCAGATTGTGGACAAGTGGGCGAAGATCATCAATGTGAAGGAACTGACGGCAGAACCGGATTATCCGGGGTATATTCGCAGAAATGATGTCCTGTGATCGGCTTCCGTGAGCTGATCGGATTTCATCGGGCTGGGGTTTTGCAGCATACAGATTTTCATAAAAGGCAGTTTCGTCTTATGGACGGAACTGCTTTTTTTGTACAGGAATATGGATAAAACAGGAGCTGCTGACGCATCAGGATAAAAAAGATGTTTACACCGGCAGCTTATAGTGCTGAACGAATCGGATGAACTGCTCAGTTCGCTGGGATATGAAGGACCCCTTTTTCCAGATGATGCCAAAGTGAGAATGTGCCAGCGGTTCGAGCGGGAGCTGTACGAAATCACGGGGATTCACCGCGATGGAAGAATAAAGGAAGGCCCCGCAGTCGCCGCTCCGGACCGCATTCAGGGTCGTGTACAGCTGACTGTTGTACATGTACACCGTCGGCTTGATGCTGGCAGCATTGTACTTCTCAAGGATCTGCCGGTTTAGTACGGAGTCCGTGTTCAGAAGGATGATGCGCTCGCCCTCCAGCATATCCATTGTGAGCTTCTCCTGATTTGCATAGCGATGGGAGCGGGAGATACAGTAGACGACATGGTTTTCCATGATTTCATGGGCGTTGTACTGATCGAGACTGGAAAAATCCATATTGACGAAGGCGAGATCCAGAAGTTCTGAATCCAGCAGTTTTCGTGCACGGACGCTTCCGTATTCATAGAGCTCCACCGGGATATCATACTTTTCGTGAAAGGCATCGATGACACGTGGAAACAGGACGGTACTGATGAGTGGAGGAATCGCGATCTTCAGTGGACGTGTATTCGATGAGATACTGGAAAACTCGGAATACAGCTCCCGGCTCTGCTGCAGCAGAGCCTCGGCTTTCTGATAAAACAGATTACCTTCGGAAGTGATCGAGATACGATTTCGCTGATGGTTTAAAAGCTTTACATGTAATTCGTTTTCCAGATCCCGGATCGCCATGGAAACCGTCGGCTGGGAAACGAACAGCTCCTCAGCGGCGCGGGAAATGCTGTGATAGCGACAGACTGCGCAGAAATACTCTAATTGATTCAGTGTCATATGATACCTCTCATTTCAGTGCAGATATGCACATTCCGCTTCTATTTATAGTATAAGAAAAACCTATACTGACGCAAGATATATCAAATGTACATTTGACTGGGGGCGCAGCATAATGAAAACAACGAAGAGGAACCGGCCGGTCATCTTCAGGGAGATGGGTGAATGTGATTATTGATTAGGTATTGCCCTTGAGGTGAAAAGGAGAAGTATATGAATCCGGCAATAATAACACTTTTATTTCTGGCATTTGCCATCGTGATGTTTGTGAGTGAGAAGATTCCGCTCGGGCTGACCTCCATGATCGTGTGCGTGGGACTCATCGTTACAGGCGTTCTGGAATGGAAGGATGCCTTCGCAGGCTTCATCGACAGCAATGTCATTCTGTTCGTAGCGATGTTTGTTGTAGGCGGTGCACTGTTTGAAACCGGCATGGCAAGCAAAATCGGCGGTCTCGTTACGAGGTTTGCGAAGACCGAGCGCAGTCTGATTGTCGCCATCATGCTGATCGTCGGGCTGATGAGTGGTGTTCTTTCCAACACAGGAACGGCAGCCATCCTGATTCCGGTCGTGATCGGTATCGCCGCAAAGTCCGGCTTTAAGAGATCGAGACTCCTGATGCCGCTGGTATTTGCAGCAGCCATGGGCGGTAACCTTTCTCTGATAGGTGCACCGGGCAACATGATCGGACAGTCCGTCCTCGAGGAAGCGACCGGACAGAGCTTCGGCTTCTTTGAATATGCCATCGTCGGTTTCCCGATTCTGATTGTCGGCATCCTGTTTTATGCCACCGTTGGCTTCGGGCTGCTCCCGGATCATGAGGTCCGGGAGGGAGGCACGTTTGATGCCGAGAAGGATTTCAGCAATGTTCCGAAGTGGAAGCAGATTCTGTCTCTGGTGATTCTGGTGGCCACACTGCTCGGTATGATTTTTGAGGATCAGATCGGTATCAAGCTCTGCGTCACCGGTTCGATCGGAGCTCTGCTCCTGATTCTGACCGGCGTTATCTCCGAGAAGGATGCGATTCAGTCCATCGATCTGAAGACGATCTTCCTTTTCGGTGGAACCCTTTCTCTGGCAGCAGCGCTCAAAAACACCGGCGCAGGTGAGATGATCGCCTCCGCAGTCATCGGTCTGCTGGGCGAAATTCCTTCGCCGCTGCTCCTTACCTTCGTGGTATTTATCATCTGCGTTGTACTGACGAATTTCATGTCAAACACGGCAACTACCGCGCTGATGGCACCGATCTGTCTCGCCATCGCACAGGGCATGGGCGCTGATCCGAGAGCTGTTCTGATGGCATGTGTCATCGGTGGCTCCTGTGCATATGCAACCCCGATCGGCATGCCGGCGAACACCATGGTTTTAGGTGTCGGAGGTTACCGGTTTAAGGATTATGTACGGTCCGGTTTACCATTGATCGTGATCGTGACGATCGTGAGCATGATCATCCTTCCGATCGCATTTCCGTTCTTCCCTTAAGGGGAAGGATGCAGCATACAACATTTCTTTAACCCTCGCGGACAGGGTCCGCAATTTTTAAAAAGGAGAATTATTATGGCGAATGAAGTACAGGTTAAGAAGTTAACAGACATCATGGCACAGTTTGTAGGGTTCACAGCGAAGAAGCTGCCGGATGATGTCATCGCAAAGCTCGATGAGTTAAGACAGAAGGAAGATTCACCGATGGCAAAGGTCATCTATGATACGATGTTCCGCAACCAGAAACTCGCCGTGGAGCTGGATCGTCCATCCTGCCAGGACACCGGTGTCCTTCAGTTCTGGGTAAAGTGCGGCACGAAGTTCCCGCTCATCGATGAGCTTGAGGTACTTCTCAAGCAGGCTGTCGTGCAGACCACAATTGATACACCGCTTCGTCACAACTCGGTAGAGACCTTCGATGAGTACAACACCGGCAAGAACGTGGGGAAGGGAACACCGACCGTATGGTGGGATATCGTTCCGAATTCCGATCAGTGTGAGATCTATACATACATGGCCGGTGGCGGATGTACCCTTCCGGGCAATGCAACCGTTCTGATGCCGGGTGAAGGCTATGAGGGCATCACAAAGTTCGTTCTTGATCGTATGACCAGCTATGGCCTCAATGCCTGCCCTCCACTTCTCGTGGGAGTCGGTGTCGGTACATCTGTAGAGACAGCTGCATTAAACTCCAAAAAGGCCCTGATGAGACCGATTGGCTCTCATAACGAGAATGAGCGTGCTGCGAAGATGGAGAAGCTGCTTGAGGACGGTATCAACGCGATCGGCCTGGGGCCACAGGGTATGGGCGGAAATTACTCCGTTATGGGCGTAAACATTGAAAATACCGCACGTCATCCCTCGGCCATCGGTGTAGCGGTTAATGTCGGCTGCTGGAGTCATCGACGCGGACACATCGTGTTTGATAAGGATCTGAATTTTACCGTAGATACACATACCGGCTTTGAGTACAAGGAAGCCTGAGCGGCGCAGGAAAGGAGATCAATTATGTCAGTTAGAATGGAAGATGGAAAGAAGATTCTGGTAACTCCGGTCAGTGCAGAGGATCTGAAGGATATTCATATCGGTGATATCGTATACCTTGATGGTGACATCACTACCTGCCGTGACGTGGCACACCGCCGTGTCGTAGAAGAGGGAAGAGCGATTCCGGTCGATGTACGGGATGCAGCCATCCTGCATGCCGGTCCGATCATTCGTCCGCTCGGTGATGAGAAGTATGAGATGGTTTCGGTCGGACCGACCACCTCGATGCGTATGGAGAAGTTCGAGTATGAGTTCGTACAGACCACGGGCGTTCGCGTGATCGTCGGCAAGGGTGGTATGAAGACTAATACCGAGCGTGCATGTAAGGACTTCGGTGCGATTCACTGTGTATTCCCTGCCGGAAACGCTGTTGTCGCAGCTGTCGAGGTGCAGGAGATCGTCGAAGCACAGTGGAAGGATCTCGGCATGCCGGAGACCCTCTGGCACTGTCATGTGAAGGAGTTTGGACCGCTGATCGTTTCCATCGATGCAGAGGGTCGCAACTACTTCGAGGAGAAGAAGGTCGAGTATAACGTGAAGAAGGATGAGCAGTACGAGATCATCTCGAAGCAGGTAGGCTTCATCAGGTAATCGAAACCACAGGTTTTTCCTTAAATGTCCTTGTGATTCCGGCCAATTTCCCTTCAGAATCGAAACCCGGACGCTTACGAAGAAAGGGACTGTCGCATCTGCGACAGCCCCTTTTTGGCAAGAGGAGCTTCGCATCGAAACGGGACCTGCAGACCGGTATCAAGGATGCTGAAAAAGGGGAAGAAAAGCGCTGAGAAATCAGAGAAAAAATCAATGACAGAAGCACAGAAATTCGATAAACTGAAAATCGTCTGCTGACTCAGACAAGCAGGAAATGCTTCCGGGGGAGAAGGGCATATTCCGGCAGAATGATTGATATGGATTGACATTTTCCGGAGAGCAGGGTATCTTGGAAGAAGGCTAGTTAGCGGCCACTAATCACACACTGTCTAACATTCAAAGAGGAGGACATAAAATATGTTACAGAATGAAGCCTGGAACGGGTTTGAGGGCAACATCTGGAGACGCGAGTGCAATGTGCGCGACTTTATCCAGAAGAACTACACACCTTATGAAGGAGATGAGAGCTTCCTGGCAGATCCTACCGAAGCAACGAACAAGCTTTGGGGAAGACTGCAGGAGCTGCAGAAGGAAGAGCGTGAGAAGGGCGGCGTCCTGGATGAGGAGACGGAGGTGGTTTCCTCTCTGACCGCATATGGCCCCGGATATATCGACGAGTCCATGAAGGATCTGGAGCAGGTGGTCGGACTTCAGACCGACAAGCCGCTGAAGCGTGCGTTCATGCCCTTCGGCGGAATCAAGATGGCAGAGGAAGCGTGCGAGATGTACGGATACCATCCGAATCCGCAGCTGCACAAGATTTTTACCGAGTACCACAAGACGCATAACCAGGCAGTATTCGATGCATATACACCTGAGATGCGTGCTGCACGCCACAGCCATATCGTAACCGGACTTCCGGATACCTATGGAAGAGGAAGAATCGTCGGCGATTACCGCAGAGTTGCTCTGTACGGTATTGATCAGCTGATCGCGTGGAAGCAGGAGGATCAGGAGAACTGCGGCGATGGCACAATGACCGACGACATCATCCGTCAGCGCGAGGAAATCTCCGAGCAGATCCGTGCTCTGCAGGGAATGAAGGAGATGGCAAAGGCTTACGGCTATGACATTTCCGCACCGGCACGCAATGCGAAGGAAGCGGTTCAGTGGCTGTACTTCGGCTATCTTGCAGCAATCAAGACTCAGAACGGCGCTGCAATGAGCGTGGGCAGAATTTCCACCTTCCTTGATATTTACATCAATCGTGATCTGGAGGAAGGAACGCTTACAGAGGCTGAGGCACAGGAGCTGATCGATCATATCACCATGAAGTTCCGTATGGTGAAGTTTGCAAGAATCAAGTCCTACAATGAGCTGTTTTCCGGAGATCCGGTATGGGCAACACTGGAGGTTGCCGGCATCGGAATGGACGGCCGTTCCATGGTAACGAAGAACGATTATCGTTTCCTTCATACGCTTGAGAACATGGGACCTTCCCCGGAGCCGAACCTGACGGTTCTCTACAGCAGCCAGCTTCCGGAGAACTTCAAGAAGTATGCGGCTAAGATTTCCGTCACCACCTCCTCCATCCAGTACGAGAACGATGATGTCATGAAGCCGGTATGGGGCGACGACTATTCCATCTGCTGCTGCGTATCCGCAACACAGACCGGTAAGGAGATGCAGTTCTTCGGCGCAAGAGCAAACCTTGCAAAGTGCCTGCTGTACGCCATCAACGGCGGTGTGGACGAGAAGAACGGAAGACAGGTCGGACCGGCTTATGCACCGATTACTTCCGAGTATCTTGACTACGATGAGGTCATGAAGAAGTATGACCTTATGCTGGACTGGCTGGCTGGACTTTATGTCAACATCCTGAACCTGATTCAGTACATGCATGACAAGTACTACTATGAAGCTGCTGAGATGGCTCTGATTGATACCGATGTGCGCCGCACCTTTGCAACCGGTATTGCAGGCTTCTCTCACGTTATCGACTCCCTGAGCGCGATTAAGTACGCGAAGGTAAAGGTCATCCGCGATGAGAACGGCCTTGCACAGGACTATGAGATCGAGGGCGATTTCCCGAAGTACGGAAACGATGATGACCGTGCCGACGAGATCGGTGTATGGCTTCTGCATGCCTTCATCGAGAAGATCAAGAAGCACCACACCTACCGGAATTCGGAGGCCACAACCTCCATTCTTACCATTACCTCCAACGTTGTGTATGGTAAGTACACCGGAAACATGCCGGACGGACGCCGTGCGTGGACACCGCTTGCTCCCGGAGCAAATCCGTCCTATGGCGCAGAGCAGAACGGTCTTCTGGCATCTCTGAACTCTCTGACAAAGCTCCCGTACCACTGGGCACTGGATGGAATTTCCAACACCCAGACCATGAACCCGGGCGCACTCGGACATGATGATGCGGAGAGATCTGCAAATCTGGTCAATGTTCTGGACGGCTATTTTGACCAGGGCGCACATCACCTGAACGTCAACGTCTTTGGACGCGAGAAGCTGATCGATGCCATGGAGCACCCGGAGAAGCCGGAGTATGCAAACTTCACCATTCGTGTATCCGGATATGCGGTGAAGTTCATCTCCCTTACCAGAGAGCAGCAGGAAGATGTCATCTCCAGAACCTTCCACGATCACTTATGATTCAGGGAAATATCAACAGCATAGAGACCTTCGGCGCGGTGGACGGGCCGGGGGTCCGCTATATTGTTTTTCTTCAGGGCTGCCGGATGCGGTGTCAGTACTGCCATAATCCGGAAACCTGGGGAGATTCTGCAGAAGGCTCCTATCGGGAGACGCCTGCGGAAACCTTCCGAAAGGCATGGCGGTACCACAGCTACTGGAAAAACGGCGGCGGCATTACGGTCAGCGGCGGCGAAGCACTGCTGCAGATGGATTATGTGACGGAGCTGTTCCGGCTGTGCAAGGAGAAGGGCGTTCATACCGCGCTGGATACCTCGGGACAGCCGTTTTCAGAAGCGGATCCGGAGCTGCGGAAGTTCGATGAACTGATGAAGGTGACGGACCTGTTTCTTCTGGATCTGAAGCAGATCGATTGTGGGAAGCATAAGAAACTGACCGGATGGGTCAATGACAACATCAGGGATTTTGCCGTCTATCTGGCAGTTCACAGGAAGAAAATGTGGATTCGCCACGTTCTGGTTCCGGGAATCACAACGGACGAAGAGGATCTGAAGAGGCTTCGGAGCTTCCTGGATCATCTGCGGGAGATCTGTCCGGACTGCGTGGAGCGTGTGGAGGTCCTTCCGTATCATACAATGGGCATTGCGAAATATGAAAAGCTTGGAATTCCTTATCCGCTCGAGGGCGTGCAGCCTCCGACGGCGGAGGAAATCCGCAGAGCCGAAGAGATCCTGAAGGGATAAGAAAAAGAGTGTTTCACCGGGAAACCGGATGAAACACTCTTTTTT
>Ga0129314_1000457_pt1 | contig 43206 bp, 58 predicted proteins | sample O1111metagenome_FD_94431 | JGI IMG/M metagenome (GOLD analysis project Ga0129314, IMG submission 94431) | Orangutan individual fecal microbial communities from fecal samples from Wisconsin, USA - O1111 metagenome | ecosystem: Host-associated > Mammals > Digestive system > Large intestine > Fecal... | reverse complement strand
TTCACACTCAAGGGAAGAAGTCAACAGTTTCTTTGGTCGTGTGAAATAAATAATTTATCCTTTGACAGATTCAATTATTCGTGCTATAATAAAACCCTTCCACCGCCGGGATACACCTACTCCTCCACTACCTCGTATTCTGATGGAGCAAAGCTGTAATGCCAGTCACCTTCATCCCCTAATTCTATCTCCCCTGTGTCAGGAAAGAACTTACGGACTGTATGAATACTGCCTACAGGGAACTTCTCAGCATAGCAGCCGTAATCTGTCCCTATGACTCCGTAAGCATCATGATTAAGGATACGTACTTTCATTTACTACCTCCTGTTAATACGTCTAATAAAGTTAAGTCTGCAATCTCTGAAGATTTCATAACTAACCTCACTTAAGTTAGCGAGTCTTATTTCTCCTAGACTCTCATGTCTTCTCCCGATACAGGGACCGCGACGTAGCGGAGGGCGTTAACTTCCTTGTTGGCTATAGCGTCTTGGTTATCAGCGCTACCTTCAGTTGCCAGTACTGCTTCCTTGATGCTTATCTTATCTACTTCGTTACTGCTTGTCAATCTCTTTCTTTCAGCTTCTTATCAACTTATCAGCTCTTCGTATGCTTGCTGACGCTACTGACCGTTTCCGGTTGGCTCCGTGCCTCGTTGATGTGCTTACTATATCTAGGCATCCCTGCCCTGTCAACAACTAATTTAATTAAATTGTGTATTCTTCCTTCAAGCTCTTACCTACTCCTCCCTCGGCAGGGAAGTGAACATCTTTAAGGATACCGAAGTCAGGCCACAGTGCCAGCATCCGGTCACGTGCTCCTTCCATACAGCGCTTAAGCAATGCTGCCGCTTCCTTAGCTGTCTCTTCGTCGGCGCATGATATGTACGCGGCATCATGCACAGTGTTCATTAACTTAATCTTACCGTCCATCCAGTTACACGCCAATCCTGCACGCATAATCATACCCATTGCAATCAGCATAAGCAGGGAACCGGAACCTTGAAAAGGATAGTTAGCCATCTCCGTTGGCTTAAAGTCCATAACCTGCTTACCTTCACGCCACACTGGCTTCTGACGGAAACGGTAGCGCGTACCGCAAGGTGCAGTGAAGTACCCCTCCCGGTAGATGCGCCAGCTTCCATCATCAGACTGCTCGCGTCGGATAGGCTCCAGTAATGCAGTGCGGTTAACCTCGGCTGCAATTACATCACGGTACTTGATAGATTCAGGGAACAGGGCCTCTTCGTTAGCTAAGAACTTCTCAGCATCTTTCAGACTAGCTCCAGAGGCGAACGCCAGTCCTTTAGCTGACGCTCCGTATTGTGCTGCGAAGCTGAAGGTTTTGATTGCTGTACGTTTCTTCTTCCACTCTTTATGGTTCGGTGCATCTGGGTTATGGCAAAGCTCGTAGACTTCTTCATAAGACATACCCTCTTGGAATGCTAAACGGTAGCAGTGCATGTCTGTACCTGCTTCAAGCAGAGATAGCAGCTTCTTGTCACCAGTAAGAACACAGCCCATTACTACTTCCATAGCTGAGTAGTCGCACTGAGCAATCCACCCATCAGGTCCGTAATGGCTCCGGAACATTTCCTTAACTTTACTATCGCGAGGCACTTGCTGCATGTTCGGATTGGAGGCCGACAATCTACCAGTAGTAGTTGAACAGTGGTTAAGGCGGTGATGCACCACTCCGCTGCCATCCGGACGGTCTGGGATTACATACTGCAATGTGCCCGTAGTCTTACGTAGGCTACCATCCTTGTTAAATTCCTTCTTCTCGTAGAAGCCTAAATCTTTCTCACGCAAGGTCATCTCGCTATATGCCTTGAAGAACTCTGATGCGAGCTTACTCATTCTCTTCCATCCTAATAAAATAGTTAGCCAGTTCTTTCATAGCGTCTGTACCAGTACTAAATACAGGAGTACCGTCTGCTAATGTCTGAGCGCCTCGGAACTCTCCGCGCTCTGCATACTTCTCTTGTAGTGCTGCTGGTAAGTCCTGAATGCGAACAAGCCCTTCGAACTTATAGAGGCGCTCGCCCCACTTCATAACCTGCTCTGAACTCTCCAACTTTTTAACTTTAGGTAGACCCTTATTACGCCCAGACTTAAACACTTCACGGCTGTATGTCCAGCTATCCTGCCAATCATTAACGTCTATGTATTGCTGAGTACCATTAACATCAGCCAGGTAGGCATCGAACTTTACATACTTAGGAGGGTCATACGGAACCTTGCACTTGTACTTAACCGTGCCGCCATATACTAAAGCAGACATATGATAGCCACTGTTCCAGTTGAACTCGAAGCCCTCAGGCAATTCTGGCAAGAACGTCTGAAGCAGTTCACGCAGCTTAGCCACAGCATCCTCTTGTTCCTTCTGGTTAGCTTTAGCTGTAGGCATGTCAACGTATACGCCATTGAACTCGCAGTAAGCTAGGGCTATTACACTTTCCATACGTTCCCAGACCATAGGCATCTGCCCACGCTCAGCGAAAAGTGCACACTGCCCGTAGAAGCATAACCCTGTGTTCACGATATCCCCATTCGGCCCTACAAGGTACTCATGCAAAAGCATCGGGTCAATGTCTGCTGTAAGTACCCCCTGATTCCAAAGCAGCTTAACACCGTCTACCTTATGCGAGCCGCCATACTTAGGTGCCGTCTCATCTAATGATGGGTAAAGGTTCTGGAAGTCAGAAGCAATGTACTCGCCCTGCATGGTATCAAAGACACGGCCGCCACGTTTAAGGAAGCTTTCAAACTGCTCCCTAGCAAAGGTCAACGCCCAGCTAATCTCGTATGCGGCGTTATGCATTACCATAAGCCACGTATCATCCTGAATAGGCATCCATTCTAGTGGGTTAGCTGCTAAGAACTCCTCACGTGATTCATAGCGTACGCTGCCTACATCGCTGCATGTCACAGTCCCATCAGTATTTGTTCTATCGATACGAAAACCTGATTCTACGATGTAGTTATCAGGGCAGTACGGAGTTGCTACCCCTCCGTAGTAAGGGTTGTTCTGCGTTTCAATATCCCAAATCAGTATGCTACTCATCGTCTTCAACCTCTTTCAATCAAGGACTGCACACCAGCTTTCCACGCCCGCCACGCAAGACGCGTCTTAACGTTCAGGTACTCTTTCTTTGAACCCTTGTTAACTGGCAGCCCCTCGACGACGGCCCACCGTTCGAATGCTTCTCTCATACCAGAACCTCGCATTCATCCCGATACACGAACAATAACGACCCTTTGTACTCAATCATAAAACCATAATGGTTGCTGCTGAACGCCAGAAAAACATCACCTACCGAGATACCGAAATCGATAAGCCTGCGGTCAGTTATTCGAATTCTCATTGCCAGCCCTCTCTCCGCGCTTTGTTAATTGCTACTCTCATAATCATCTCGCTGCTGTCCAGCGTATAACGTTTAACCTGCTTACGGTTATTAGCTATCGCACGGATAACCTCATAGTCCTGCTCTGTAATGTCTTCCGGCTTTAACATTAATACTTACCCTTGTAGTTATTACCTATTAATTCAAAGGCTCCCTTCTCGAACGTACCTAAGAACCTGCCTCCTAACGCATATACATGCCAATAATCTAAGGCCCCTACGCTGGCCTTAGCAAGAAAGTATGTACCTAATTCACTGCCTTTTACCTTAACTAGATATAACACTATTAGTCCTCCTGCCAGTACTCTTAGTAATCGACAAGCCGCCCTGCTGAGAGGACGGCTTAGCTGTTACCCCTCAGCGAGGGGTGTTTTAAATTCCATGTAAGCCTTCACTGCATCGCTTAACTCTTTAAAGCTCCCTAATGATATCAGCTTACCATCTAAACGGACCCGCGCTTGATAGCTTCCGCTAGTAGTTACCCTGACCCCTGTAGGGAGTTTCCTATCTTTAGTCTGACTGCGGTTGTAATTATTAACTTGCTTAGGTACTGCCCTCAAGTTGCACCATCTATTATCAGCCTTATCCCTGTTAATATGGTCAACAACATATCCTTCAGGGATAGTCTCGCCCATAAGTTTAAAAGCCAACCTATGTGCCTGCATACACTTACCACCATACCAGACAGTTCTATATCCCGCCGAGTTAACGTTATTTGCAGTCTCCTTAGAGTGGTTCTTATAGAGTTTGTAGAACTTTCCTGTTACCGGGTTGTACTCAATCATACTGTTCCATCCTTAAACTGACAACGCCCTCCGTCAAATTCAACCTGAAATTGAACGTAACTCTGACAGCCTGACTTAGTTAACTTAGATTTAGGGGTTGAGATTCCGCGAATGTTTGCCATGTCTGGCTTATCGTTCACGTTCAATCTTCCCATCATAATACAAAGGTCTAGTGCTCCCTGTACCCCGATGCGTGACTGCTTCATAGCAGTCAGCGGGGGGTAGAGCATGTCGTAGCCTTCTGCTGATAACTGCATACTGCCGATGATAATGCAGTCATGTTCGCAACCTAAGATACGCAGCTCCTGCCAAGTACGTTCCAGTGCTTGGTGTTCTGAGTCCGCATTAGCTCCCTTAATGCCGCTCACCATATCTACCACCAAGACAGCAGGCTTCATTTCCTCTAGTAAGGTTGAAATCTGTCCCAGATTCATGCTGTGTGCATCCTTAACGCGAATCTTATCCCAAGTTCCAACCTTCTTGAGATACTTATCAGCGAACTTACCTTCCTTATGTTGCTCTACAATCTGCTGCAACGTAAGCCCAGTAGCTGCCTGATAGATACGCGGCACAGTACGCTTAGCTAATGATTCATTTACAAGCCAGAGGATAGGGCGCTCACCATAAACATCTGGCGCATCCTTCATCTGCTCAGCTAAGCCAACCACTGTAGCGGCTAGCAAAGAAGTCTTCCCAGCGTCAACAGGAGCTGCGACAGCGACACAATCTCCACCGCGCAGGCCTCGTATATTCCTAGACAACTCGCTAAACACATTGAGCTTAAGCCCACCACTTTCATCAGTCGCCGCGAGGATGTCATCTACGCCACCATCTTCCCATTTAAGTAATGAATCGTTAGCTGCTGCTACACCAGAATACTTACGCTCAAGTGCCTTAGCTTCCTGTACGAAATCTATTTCATCACCTGCCTGATACTTACTTACTAGCGCTGCCATTTCACCAGAGTAAGCTAGCTCGTTCAGAGTCTTAACAGTCCCAGCTACTACATCATTCGGCACAGCTTGGATAGTCTTGAGCATGTGCTTCATGATGTCCATCTGTTCCTTCTGAAGATGCCCTCCACGCATATCCAATAAGGTTTGCATTACATCAAAGTTAATCTCGTTAGAGTCTGGATAGGTGTTGTAGTACAGCTGCAACCATCCAATCATCGCCACTGTATCTGGAGCTAACAAACTCTTAGGAGTCTGTTCATACAGTCTATCCATTACTTTACGTTCGCAGAATGCTCTTAAAATATTAAAGTCCATCAAATGCTCCAAGTATCTTGCCGCAATGAGCGGCTTTAGGGTCTACATCCAAATGCCTATCATACACAGGCAGAAAAGGTTTAAGCTGTTTTATTACACTGGCTGTACCATCCCAGCCAGCTCTATCATTATCCAGCATACATACTACGGGCCGGCTTTCACGTATCAGCTTAGCCTTCACCCCAACCGACATTCGCGTCCCAAGCAATGCTATTACCTGCACAGTCCGTGAAGAATATTTCTCCAAGACCTGCTGAACCTTGAGTGCTGATAAATAATCCTCGGTCAGTACTGTCATCGTTCCAGTACCCCCAAGCTGCGCCCATTGTAATGACTTCCCGAGCATCACCCACTTCGGAAACTGATACTCGTGCAATGCTCTCGCTATGTAGCTGTCCGTTGATAATTTCCACACTAACCTCTTGTATTGTTCTGAGTAATAAACATCTCCAGCCATATCAGGCCAGATACCTTTTGATATTAAGAATCCGTAAAGGAACTGCTGAAGCCCTGCATCCAATTCAGGCAGGCGCTTCAGGTCCTGAGGGGCGGGTAACTCGCGACCCAGTACTTCAGGTGCTATTAATTGCGCATACTGCTTACGTTCTACGTGATAGCTCTTGCAACGATAGCAGGAGCAGGACCATTTATCAGTCTCGTTTCTTATTACGGCTGCTGCTGTTCTTCCGCAGCACCTAAAGCGTTCAGTCTGTCCAACAGCCAAGCGCTTTGCCGTCCTGAGCCAGAGTTCATCAGCCATGAGTTGATTAACTCCTTAATGTTATCATCTGTTAGGAATACTGTACCAGCATTAGGACTATCTTCAGGTCCGTGCTTCTGGTCTAGTCTGTAGATACTGCTATAACCTGTCTTGATGGGTGAAATCTTTAAATTATGTTCTACGAAGTTCATTAGATACCTCTATACGATACTTGCCATTCATAATAGTCTAAGCAAGCAGCCTTAAACGCTTGCTTAGCACCTTCATATCCTTTCTGCTGCAACTCCCTTACTACATTAAAGTCTATACGCTGAAGGACTTCTGAAGCCCTCTCATTGTCATAGCTGTAATAACCTACCGGCAGACGCATACCTTCACGATACTGCCAATCAGTGCACCATTTCAAAGGGCAGAGCTTGCGCAGCTCTACCGGTATATCTTGCAGCGTCTTACGGCCTAAGCTGCTTTGAGTTTCAAGCATACGCCAGTACTGCATTATTACTTCATCTACTGGCAACATAAAATCCCCCTATCTTAATTTAATTCCGAAACGCTTAATGTAACTCTCGAAGCTAAGGCCTACACGCTCAGCTTTACCTTTATAATACTCAATCAGCTGCTCCTGCGCATCATATTCTCGTGCTAACTCCTCGATAGTTACTTTATCATTACGCATTACAATCAGTTCAGGGTTAAGGTTAATCATTTCTGCATCTCCAGTTTGAAAAGGGCCATAGCGGCGTTCCAAGCGAAACGTGCGTTGCATTCATTGTTAATCAGAAAGGTGTGATAGTTCTTAGCTAACTGCTGTGCTTTCTGGTGATGTGTCATTGCTGTGTTCCTCTGTAGAAGTAAGTTTGCTGGCTTTGACGCTGCTCGTCAGGGTAGGCGTTAGCTTCGTTAGCTGCACAGCCTGTAAGAGTTCGAAGAGTTTAAACATCTCAGCTTCACGCTGGCGTTCAATCTCTACCGTCTGACTAGTTTGACCTACCATCATTTAACTCCTTATAGGCCTTCCAAGATTCATACATTATTGAACCTGTAGAGAACCAGTATAAACCTAGTTCGTCTGCCTTGTTTACCAGGAACCAATCAAGGAACTGCTCATCATCAATACCATCAATGTGGAACCCTGCCGCCAATGCCGTCTCCGGGATTGTGTCGGTAATTCTACGCACCAGGGCATTATTCGCATAAAGCGAAGCCATAATTGTAGGCGCTTGGTTCTGCAAGCGCCGTAAATCTCACTACCATCACTGCCGCCGAGAAAGGTATTGGCGTAGCTGTCTGTCTTGACCATTTTTTTTTTCTCCAATAAAAGCCCCATGTGGGGCTAGTTTATCACAGCTTTTGTGGTTACTGGTATTTTACTTCGAAATTGATTGTGTCGCATTTCACGTCATCATAATCAAGCTGCTGCACGATATGGCGCACATTTCCGAACTCAACCATGTCAACCTCATGCCCGTTTATGTAATATCTAAGCTTGGGGCTTTTATCGTCGCTATGGGGCATGACTACGCACTCAGTCTCAGTTACAGAATATTCATCCTCGCAATGGAGCTTGAACTTGTGGAATGAATCGTTTTTGATGTAACGGTAAACATCATCATTATCGTAAACCCCAATCCATCCATCCTCAAAATCTTGGATTTTGTATTTCATACCTACTGTGAATCCACAGTCTACATTGCCAACGTTACCAAGATATAATGCCATTGAATCAATTGTCATTATTTAACTCCTTTAGGTGTAGATGCCTTACTGCGGAAATACGAGTTTATGCGCATATCAGTCTTACTGCTAGGGCGGCAAGTACGCTCACCACGTTCGTTGTACTCTTCAGCCTTAGCGCGACGCTGAGATATCTTGCTGCTGTAATCATTGCTAGGGATTGACTGGGTCTTAGTAGTGAAGGTCTGCATCTTACGCAGTGCCTTACGTGCTTCAGTACCTTCAGGCTTGTTAGCCAGCTCTACAAGCTCAACACGACGAGCTTCAGAGTTGTAAGCTGCAAGCTCTATAGCGTACTTACGTTCCATTGTAGCTTCGTCCTCGTCCTGTGCTGCTTCCATCTTCAGGCACGGCATGCTTTTAGTTGTTACCTTAACCAGACCTTTAGCTTCTTTCCAGTTTGAACGGGTAGCTTTCATTTCTTTAACCTCTTAATTCTGCGCCGTACTGTACGACGCTTAACTAAGTAGTCACTTAGCGAACCTTATTTCTCTTAGGTTCTCATGCTTTCCCTCGGTGCAGAGGCCGGAGCGGAACCGGACGGCGTTTACTTCCTTGTAGGCTACGGTGTCTTTTAATCTGCACCGCCTTCAGCTGCCTTAGTGTCTCGCGACTACGTCGCTTAACTTCTCCTTTCAGTGCTTCGTTGCTTTCGCATCGTCGCCCTGTGAGATGAACTATACGTACTTCCCTGTACGTCGTCAACACTTATTTTAATTTATTTTCAAGATAGGCAATATAGCCCCTCAAGATACCTATCTCAGAGTTCTCCAGCCAGACCATATCATCATCAGCGCTGGCTGTACTCTCGTCCAGTGCTTCAAGGATGTAATGCACCTCGCGTTTCATTTCTTTAACAGTGAACATAACTTCCATCTTAATCCCCTTATAATGAATCACTAATAAACCAAGAAAGATACTTGCTTACCATCAATGTCAGTACAGCCGTAGTAGCCGTCACCTTCATTGCTTAGATTCCAAACATGCTTACCGCTGTCCTCTGCAATATGTACAGTGTCCCAGCAAGGGTCGTAGCTGAAGCTGTACTCCTCAAGCAGGGTGAACACCCCGTTAGCCTTAACGCAAGTTGCACTACTCATTGTTAAGCTCCCGCAACATGTTATGAAGGTGATAGGTAAGTGATGTAATAAGTTCACTAGGTGTCGTAGCAGTGAACTGTACTTTATTCAAGGTACACCTCCACATGCCCCGCTCAAATTCAAATATGTAATTGCCTTTTGAGATGGCAGCAAATCCGTCACTGCCTCTAAAATCTATAATCTCCCAGCCACTAGGAGTTACGTTAATTACATCTACCAGTAACATTACAGAGTCTCCATAGATTCAACAAAGCATTGCACAACAATCAGCTTATCATCGTAAGGCATAGCCTCAACGCTGTTAAAGCGTCTAAAAGCGCTTCTAGCTCAATGTTCTGAGCGTATGCCCACTTACCCCAATTGCACAGTTCAATGCTGTTAGGCGCTGCGTGAGCGCCCTTAACGGAGAACATCAGTGCAGTTACTACAACCGCAGCAGAGAACCGGATTTTCAATTCAGTCTTGAAGTTACGCATACATACCTCACACGTTAATCAGGGAGAAGACAGTACTAGCTAATGCAGACAGCAAGGAAGCACCTACAAAAGTAAAGATAACGTAGTCGATGAGTTTCATAATTACCCCAAGAGTTGAGTTAAGCCATAGATGGCAAGGAACGGAAACGCTACTGCTACAAGCAGGTAGCTGATAGTTACTGTATACATAAACAAATTACCGAAGAAGTTAAGCATTCTTCCACTCCTTAGAGGTGGTAGCGGCACGCTTAGCGTTCTCTTTAGCAATCCAGAGTGCTTTAGCTGCATCAGCCTCAGCTATTTGGCGCTGCATATCCGCGTAGCTAGGCATCCCCCTAGTCTCTTTCTCAAACTTAACCTGTGCTGCTACTTCTGCCCAAATCTTCAGAAGGGAGATTACCAGTCCTACTACTGTGATACCCGCCATTGTAATCATATTCAAATCCTCACAGTTTCTTCAGTACTTCAACAACCACGGAATCTACACCTTTATAGACAAGCGCAGCGCGCTTTGCATTAGCTTTAGTGTCGTATACGCCTACTACTACATCATTTAAAGTTACAATCCACATAGTCAAATCCTCTTATACGATATCGAAGTAAGTTTCAAAGGTAGGTAAGCGGTAGCCATTACCGCTCTTCTCTACATCCCAGCAAAGGCCGGAGTGGTAAACCTGCATATCCTCAAGGTCCAGAGTAATTACAGTACCTTTCTTGAAGATGCCTACTGTCATAGTACGGTCGCGATGTGTTACTTTAACTTCAATTTGATTATCCATCTTTAAATCCTCTTAATTCTGTACCAGCACAGCGCTGATACTTAACTAAGAGCATTCAAACTAAACATCTTAGCGGAGCTTTTGTCTCTCAGCAGCTCATTGCTTCCCTCGATGCAGAGGCGGTGCAGTTACCGACGTCGTTCAAGTCCTTTTAGGCTAGGTAGTCTTGGTTATCCGCTACCCCTTCAGCTGCCCTTGTATCTCCTTGCTATGTACTAACTATAACTACTTAAATCAGGTAAGTCAACAACTATTTTCAATTAATTTCAAAAGAGGTAAGTAGCGATTAACTTACTTCAGCTCAAACCTAACATGATTGTATGCTAAGTCCTGCAGCGTCCACCTTACTTCAAACTCCTCCCCGTCTTCCATGTCATACCATGTAGTCTTAATGTAAGCAACCTGCTCAGAGTCCCAGTATACCGGATACTCTATATTCATCTCAAAATCAGCTAGTAATGTGCTCTTAATAAGTACCCTTAAACCCTTCATAGTGTCCTCACTGTCACACGTTAATAGCGCTTCCAATCCCCTTCGGATTGGAACTTATCTTCATTGTAGACCTTGAGCCTTAGCCCTGATAGATCATGCTCTGCCTTTAACCGCCGATAGGCATACTTATTAATATGGTTATGAAACTCTGCCATATCGGCATGTGTCTTATAGCCCTGCCAGTTTGCTTTAGTCATATGTATTCTATTATCCCCTAATGTATTGTTGTGTAGTGTTACGCTGCGTCCAATCAAACAACTCATCCTGTGACCATCTAGGTTGGTGTTCAGTTAAACCTCGCTTATCCTCCTGCTTCTCCCCATATACTGTTACAGCACCTTTACTGTGTATATAAGTAGCTTTATCCTTACTGAGTATCTTACGCTCATACTCCTTACCAGTAAGCTCAGGCTTAGGCTCATTAGCTAAGAAAGCAGCATGCCCAGCATCTAATAATGCATTTATCTCTAAGCTAAGCTCATCCAATGGCTCAGAGTCTATCCAATCTCTATCCTCACACCACGTAGGATTGATATAGAGTGCATCATCCAGATAACGCTTATCCTTCCTAGCATCGTACTGCTTGTACCACGCTGTAGCTACGTTAACTGCTTCCAATACAGTACCAGCACGCTGCATAGTCTTAAGCCCTGCATAGCCCTTACTGCGTCCTTCCATGTACTCATTCATTAAGTTGTAATGCTTAAGCTGGAAGTCATTACTGAATGCCCAAGCTAGCACTACGTCTGGCATTCTAAGCGTTGCATCAGCTACTGCTATTACATTACGCCTAGCTACAGGCTTCTTATCACTACGCATCTTACGCATTACATTCGCCTCTGCTTTAGTGTTGAAGAACTCCCCTGTATCTACATCTATCCAACCACTGCGCACCCTACCATCTATACGCTTACTACTCTTCTTAAGATTACGCTCTTGCATTGTATACGTCCTTCATAGTGTATTCCGATATCCCCTACTATATAGTGTTGAGTAGTGACTCGCTGCACTGCGATGTTGACCTACCTGATTGTTAAAGAGCTATACAACTACTCGCAGCATATTACAGCGCTAGCACTGCGTCAAGCATTGAATGATACAGAGACAAAAGAGGTAAGCCTGTACCTGTACTGCGCCGGCATCTGCCTACGTATCACAGTGCTCGACAAAATAGGCAAGAGCACATCAGAGCGTGCATAAAAATAGGCAAGCATGCGCCCTCTCCTGCCCTCAATAGAGAGCACAGAGAAGCACAGGGGCTTGCCTTGACATGCATTAGCTAGCGTATTGATAGCGCTGCGACACGCAGTGTCCATTAGTACTACACAGAGGTATTGGCACCCCTCCCCTACCACTCCCCTGTAAATTCCCAGGGGCCTACCCCACGGGGGGAGTGAAGCCTTGGTCGGGTGAGGGAGGCTCTTACCTGAGTATATCATTTTTAAGTAACGCGTTTACACGTGCTCTGGCTGGAACTCTCCATGCACTCTACTGCGCTCTCGCTGCACCCACTCGCAGATATACTCGTAAGAACTGTGTTTCTTCATGTAACGCTTACCCTCTTTCCAGAACTCCCCGCGCCAGCAATCTCCAGTGAAGTAAACCCCACGAGGGTACTCACGCTCCTTGCGATGAGCATTACAGTTGTTGTCACTGATACTTGCCAATCTAAGGTTCTCAATGCGGTTGTCGCTACGGTTCTGATTGATGTGGTCTATTGCCTTACCTTCAGGAATAGGGCCGTTCAGAAGTTCCCAGATGAGCCTATGCACTGCCAGCTTCTTACCATCAAGCTGGGCAATCCAGTACCTACGTTTAGAGAGGGAACCTACCGCCTTACCTGCATTACGTCCTGTCAGCCACACTAAGCAGCTAGGGGATGTTGTGTCATATTTGATTTTCATAGACATATCCCTTAAGTTGTGTTATTGCATGCGTATAATAAATATAAGGTGCATGTTTACACCTGCCAGATTAGGAACTACACGTGCAATCTCCCGGAACCCTACAGTGCAATTCCTTAGTAGTCTCAGGGTAAGTTAGGACAAAGTAATGTTACCCGCCCGGATTACACCATCAGTACCCATGCCTTTAATGGTAGCTTGCCCGTTAGAAGTGAACTGCAAGACCAGTTCCCCTGGAACCTCTGGGTTTACACCTACACCTACACCTGCTACAGAAGCCACCTTAATAGCCTTTAAGGAACTGAACGGGCTAGCGTTAGTACCCAGGTTTACTCCGGTACTGGTAGGTACAATATCCTTCTCTCCGCGAGTAATACCATCCAGCCGGATACCGAAGCTGCTGAACTCTACTCCGTTACGCATCTCTTTAACTAGCCAGTCAGAGCGCATAAGCATCCGCTGTATAGCCGGGTTAGCGAGTTGGGACTGCACGTTCCATGTAGCAGTAGGGATGTTCGGGGACGCAGCATAGCTGTACACGTTATGCTCGTACGTGCTACCTACAGCAGTCTGTTCCCAGCTGGCACGGGTATCCTCCTTGCGAGATACAGAAGTACTGTTATCACTATGTACCGTACCTACAGCGCGGGTAACTACGTCAGGGAGCAGTAGGTTGTTACGTTCATAGATAATCCCGTTGTTACGGGTTTCGAAGGCTACAGTACTGGCGCGTACCCGGCAGTCCTGTACATGCACAATCCCGCCGTTAGCTAAGATGCATATACCGCCAGACTCAAGGAAGCTGTTAATGACAGTAACGATAGGAACCGTACCTGATTCTCCCATGACATGTATAAGCGTGTCATTGCACTGCTCAAAGTCCACGGCGGATACAGTAACCCCACCATCCCCATACACTAGAATGCCGTTCTGCATGCGCTCCACGAACGCACCAGACAGGTCAATACCGCTGTTAGGGCCAGATATCAGTAGGCCATAGGAAGGGAAGTCTGCATCACCCCAGCCTCGGAAACCGTTAAGGTTAATAGCGTTGGCCCCTGCACCTAAGGATAGGAAAGCTGTGCGGACGTTATGTACGTACGCATCTATAGTACCGCCCCAGCAGTAGTACTTAGCCCAGATGCCTAATGCGGCGAACTGACTGAACTCACAGGAGATCACGTACCCTGTAATACCTTCCAGGATTAAACCGTTCTGTACACGGTACTGCCCGTCGAACACTACGTCCTTAGTAATCTCTAAGCCTGCATACCCGAAGTTACTTGGGTCATCTGAGGTAGTGCCGTCGTTGAAGTACGCCATGCAATCGTAGCGCTCAGTAGTGCCGCTGGTAACATTACGAAAGGTGATGTCGGATGCAAAGTTAGCAGTTGGGAGTACTCGGCAATAACCTGTAATAGTCATGTTAGAGTAAAGTTTCCATGGGCGGCTAATGCGGTAGTTGTCATTAGACGAGTCACCCATGATAAGAACCCCGCCACCAATCTTACGGATATAGCTGATAGCTAAATCAAACGCTTCGATGTTATCTGTACTGTTATCAGGTACTGCCCCGAAGTTGCGAATATGGTTAACCGGGTAGTCCTTAAGGTAGCCTACACAAATCCAGTCACCAGGAGGAGCGGTGTTAGGTGCGATAACTATAGGGAACGTACTGAATTTAGGAGGTGCATAATACATACCATCAGTGTAGAGTAGTGCCTGATTACCAGCCTGCACATGAGCACCTGCACTAAAGCTGCCGCCCTTCTTGTACTGCTCAGGGACATAACTGCCCTCTACTAAACTTACTAAAGCCATATTAACCTCTTATTTAGGCATAGCAGCTACTGCTGCCTGCATTGATTTGAATTCATTCCCAATAGCCTGTGATTCCCAAACACGGCGCTTCCAGAGGCCGTAGCAGACCTTATTACCCTTAACCGAACAATCATACTTCTTACCACTAACAGTGATATAACGCCACGCTAGGACGGCCTGAGCAGCACCTCTAGTATCGCCTTGCATTAGCTTGCGTTTTACTGTACTGTTCTTGAATCCAGAGATGCCAATGTTATAGGTCAGGTCCAAAGCGCCAAGAAGCTGAACGTCGCTGAGCGTCATAGGAAGCCCGTCAAGAGCCTTAGCATGTTCCCCAGCCGAACGTATCAGTTGCTCCTGACATTGCGTCAGGGTGCGTTTCTGGCCCATCTGTATGCCTTTAGTCTCACCGTAGCAGATAGTAGGTACACCAGCTGAATCTTTGTAGGCCGTCAGAGAAAGCCCTTCGTTATGCTGAATCACCGCAGTAATACTGCCGCCCAGCAGAGTTGCCCCTACCAGTGCAGCCTTAACCTTGTTGCTTATGCTCATAGTATTCCAACCCTTTCTCCAGAACCTTCTCCTTGAGCTTATACTCTTTGTGTTTGTAGTACGCGTTCCATGTGAACGTCAGTACAGCCATGAGCGTACCAACAATGAATGAGATTGTACCCCAGTTCCAAGACATTACGTCTGCCATCCATCCGCCACCCATAGTAGCGACAGATACGTTTGTTCCTACACGGGTGATAGTTTCCCCGTTAATTGGTAGACTCATCGCTCTCATCCTTAGTTCTTCCGAGCTTGCGGAATAACAGGACGATGATGAGGATTGCGATTGGAACCGCTGCACCTGCCAGTCCTGCCAGAATTATGCTAGTACCGTCGTTGTTAACGACCTGTACCCGCTCCGTGTTAATGGTTCCAGTAGTAACTGAACTGGACTGCTTCTTAGTTGAAGTATCCAGTGTGCCTACGTTAGAATCTTTAATAGTTGTTTCGTTGTCCGTGCTGGAGTCGGACTTGCCGTTAAGGCCTACAGTTTGCTTAGTGTTCTCTGCGCCAGCTTGCACAGACAGGTCCGGCTTAGAGCCAATTAGGCCTGTCAATGCAGAGGTCGCTGAGCAGCCTGTAAGAGCCGTAGCGAGGATTAACCCAGCGACCTGTACTCTCATTAGGCTGCTGCTTTAACGGCAGCGATAGCCGCTTCCAGGGCCGGAATCTTAGCGTCGATAGCCGGGCCTGTCTGTTCGATAGCTTTGAACTCAGTCAGGGCAGCGTAAGTATCCTTAGCGAGGATATTCAGCTGACGCAGGAGTTCGTACTGCTGTGCTTGTGTAGCACTTGCGATAGCCATAATTAATCCTTAAGCAGCAGAGAGGGTGATGCCTACAACGCCGTCTACTACAGTAATAGTAGCGACTGTACCAGTACCAGTAACAGCTGGCTTCTGACCGTTAGTAACTACAGCAGTAGTACCACCAGAGCCTGTGCCAGCAGCGGACAGGGTGGCTACCAGAGCCGCAGACTGAGTGTCTACGATAGGACCGAGAGCCAGTACCGGACCAGTTTCTACAGCGGCCTCAACAACCTTACAGGTGTTAACGATGCTGTCACGTACTGCCTGACGTTGCTCTTTAGTTGCGCTTGCAAATGCCATGATTTAATTCCTTACTGATTAAGAGAGAGTAATACCTGTGATAACGCCACCGTCAACCGTAAAGGTAGCAGTGTTAGTATAGGTTCCCGTTACAGGAACAGTTAATGCCTGAGCATTAATTACCGCCGCTACAGTAGCGGGCATATTCAAACGTCCTGCTACACCGTTGGCTACAGTAAGCGTACCACCAGAAGTAATGAGCGTACCAGCAGAGTTCCACAACGGAAGAGTAGCCCCATTGCTTAATGCAGCAGTAGTAGCAGGCAAACGCACAGCAGAGATGACACCTGCTGCAACAATCGCTGTACTACCTACACCGTTAGCCCCTGCTGAGTTTTGTACGGATACAGTGGCAGAGTTAGCCACGATGGTGCTAGTAGCCGGGAGACGTACGTTGTTAAGTGTGTTAGCAGTGACAGTAGCAGTGGCGTTGGTAGCTAACCCGCCGACCGAGTTCTGCACAATCACCGTGCCTCCGTTACTAACTGTGGTATCCGTCTGGGCCAGCTCAATACCTTCGAAGACATTATCTTCTACCAGAGTAGTGCCGGTAGCCAGTACCGTACCGTCGAGTTTAAGTACGGGCGATTCAACCCCACCGTCTACCACGGCCCCACCAGGAGGTAGTCCGCTATAACCAATATCCGCAAGGGCTTCGGACAGGGCAGTACATAGTTCCCCACCTTCTACCCCCTCAGGAGCACCAAGCACCCCACTGCCAACCGTAACGCGGCGCGTCAGGTTAGCTGTCTTCTCAGCCTGACGCAGGAGTTCTACGCGCTGGCTGGATGTACTATCAATGAACGCCATGCGTCCTCCTTTAGTAACGTCCCAGTCGGGACTCTGTGTTACGACGCTTAGGTCGTACGTCTACGTCAGTCCAGCCCATAGGGTTCGCCATGAACTCCAGAGCCTTCTTCTTGATTTCCTTCTCAGCTACAACCTTCTCGTCCTCAACTAAGAAGCCGTTCAGTTCAGCAGTAAGCATAGCTACTGCGTCTGCACGGTCATCCTTAGCTAGGCTTCCTCGGTCATAGGTGATTCCCTGCAACTGCTGGAACGCACTGTACAGCCAGCGCTTATCACGGCTGTACTGCATACAGCTTTGGATATCATCAGTAAGGGCCCTAGAATGCACCACAAAGCGATGACGGCGCGTAACAGGGGAGATAGTATCAATGATACGTTTCTCTTTCTGAGAAGTGTTGTAGCCGCCTCTGACACCAATGCCCGGAAGCCTACGTTCCTTCAAGCGGTTCTGGAACAGCATCTCTACTGTACCGTGCCCCATGTTGCTCTCGATGAAGATATCAGAGATTCCCATCTCGATAGTAAGGTCAATGAGCTTATCCACGTTCTCAGTACTAATGCCGCCTTGGAAGCCGCCTACAGAGAACAGGTGAATGTAGGAGTTAGCAGCACCACCACAGGCGTAGGATACTTCATCCCCACCGCACCCTGCCGGGTCGATTACCATCAGCTTATGCTGGTACGGGAGCATGTGCTCACCATAGCTAGCTGGCTGGTACAGTAGCTGACCACGAATACCCTCATGCTCTTCTGCGAACAGGTAACGCTTATCAGCAATATAGCTTAAGCGATCTGGGGCAGAGTCATGGGAACCAGAGTACACGAGCATATCGGAGAGTTTAATCTTGGTACGCAGCGCATCGGACATAGTTGTATCAAGCATATACTGGAGTTGGAAACCTTCAGGACCGAAGTCCAGTTCCTTCTCAATCAGCGCTTCTTCGTTATAACGTCCTTTATCAGTACATTCGCCTAGCGTACCATCTAACCCAAAGCCAGTCTCTTTATACCCTGCGTCGATGAGGGCGTATATATACGGGGCCAGGGTTTCTCCGTAGCGCTCACGCATCTCTGCGTTAGGTATACGTCCAGGCCAGACTCGAACTTCAAAGCCACGGCCCGGCAGGGTTTTGTAGATACTGTCCTTAGTCTGAGGTGTACCTAAGTACAAGGTATCTCCATGCGTACAGATAGCAGCGAAGTCTTTAGAGATATTCAGCAACTGCTCGCGCATAGTCTGCGTTAAGCCGTTCTTGGTTGTTTCGATATCATCACTGATTAGGAGGTCAGCACGCTTACCCTGCAACTGTGCAGTAATCCCTACACAGGCTACAGAGGCGGACTTATCCAAAGGCTTAAGGTCACAGTGTACATCATAACCTTCATAGGAGGTACGGTCGCCACGGGTACTATCTGCCTTGAGATAGCATAGGAGCGGCCATGTTTCTATCATACGAATCACAAGCGTAGCTACTTCGGATGCCTGCTTCTCACCGCCAGAGACGATAAGGATACGAGTACTCTGGTCCTGAATCAAACGCCATACAGCATACAAAGCAGCCAGCGTAGACTTAGCTTCACCTCGCTGAGCGGCAACCATGCGCTTACGCGGGCCATGCTGCATGAAGTCAGCTATATCCCGCTGCATTTCTGTAAGGTCAAAGCCTAGGAACTTCATACCCAGGTAGGCGAATTCTCGGAAGTCCTTGAGAGTAACAGCCATCATCAGCGCTACTTCCTCGCGCTGGTCCTTAGGGATAGTGCGGGGACTGTCATTCATTACTGTAGTACGTTGAGATATTAGCTTCAATCGGTTCAGTGTAGTTGGACTAATCACCGCATCTTCCTTTATTATAGAATACCTGCTAATGGGTCATCAGGGTCTGCACCAGCCTTAGCCAGCAGCTCCTGCGCCCGTGCCTTACGTTTCTCCGCTAATTCATCCTGGAACTCATCACGCAGGTCCTGCATCTCCGTAGAGTCTGCGTCCGCTGTGATGTTGTTAGCCTTTAGGAAGTTAGCGATAACTGATTTATCAGCAGCAGGCATAGGAAGCTCTTCGTCCTTAGCCTGCTGTAGTTCTGAGATGAGTACCTCGGTGAACATCTTGTGCAGTTCAGCGAGGCGACTCTTTGTAGCCGCCTTAGCCATAGTTATACCTTCTGTACGCCTGCACGCATTGCATCTTCAAGTAGCTTAACACGCTGAGCAATGCGCTTAATCCACGCCGCCGCTGTAGTTAGTTCTGCCTGAGTATATGCAGCGCTGAAAGTTAAAGTAGTATCTGCGTTAAAGGCTGCGGTGTCAGCAGTGCCAGTAGCGGCAGTACCCCCTAAAGCTACAGCCGTTAATCCTAAGTTAGACCTTGCACCTGCTGCTGTAAGTGAGCCTGTACCTCCTGCCGTAACAGGAAGGGCCACAGTAAGTCCAGTAAGGCTAGTAATATCTGAGTTAACCCCAGCTGAAGCCTTACCACCTACTACTGTAGTCAGTGCCTGTAAAGCAGCAAGGTCTTGGTCTACCTCTGAGCTGAGCATGGATAGTTCAGACTCTAAGGAGGTAGTACGGACCTCTACTGTATCTACGCGCAGATTAGTGTTAGCCAGCTGTGCAGCGGTAGCGTAACCCTGGTCATTAGGAACATCCTCACCTAGCCGTGCCATAACATGTGTACCTGCCGGAACAGGGTCAGCCAGCATGATAGTATTATCTACTACCTCGTAGCTGTAACCTGGGGTCTGGCATACACCGTTGATGTAGACTGCTGCCTTAGTGAAGGTGAAGCCCGGGGTCAGTACATCAGTCTCCTCTGAGGTGTTAGTGAACCACGGGTAGGAGCTAGTAGGTACTATGAAGGTCTGCTCAAGCTGGGTTACACGGGTATCTACCTCGTTCAACTGCCCTTTATTAACAGCATCGCCAGGCTCAGTACCTTCTCCAAGATTAGTAATCTTGAATCCGTTCATACTGATGTCGCCGTAGAATCCTTCAATGCTACGGCCCTCTACCATCTCTTGAGCAAGATGCAGGAACTGTGTGTTCTGTGTATCCAAGTTCCCCGAGATGAAAGGAGCACCAGATGCGAATAGAATGAACAAGTACTCCTTCTCAGTGCGACGCACCAGTAGAATTTCAGTACTCTTAGTTAATGGCGTATCCAGACGGATGACGCTGTCACTGGCCCACGTATAGTCAGTAGTGAGCACGCCATCCAGATAGACGTAGATAAACGACTTGTCCAGATAGGTGATACTCACGGTAACATTCTGTGCGCCAGCTGGGTAGATTTGCTGCTCCCAGCTGTATGCCATGTTAATCTCCGAAGTTATTAATGATTGCTCGAGTAGGTGCAAACTCCTGTATAATCGGTAACTGACGCGATAACGCCTTAGCATCCATGTTTCCAGCAGCTGCGTCCTGCAACAAGTTCAAGGTACTGGTTACGTATGCCATGCTAGCCAGGGAGTGCTTAGCCTCAGTGCCAGTAAAGAGTGAGGAGATAAGGGATACACCACCCAGTGCGGACATGTTCATAACTGCGTTAGTGATGAGCTGCTTATCTGAACTCTCCTTACCGTCCAGACCATCCTTAGCCTTCATTACCAGAAGCATTAGTGGGAACTGATACGCCATGATATGCGCTAAGCCAATCCAACCAGCGTCGTTCAACTCATGTCGGAGGATCTTGTTAGTGGCAGCAACAGCAAAGCTGGTGTACCCTACAACTAGTTTACCGACTGGATTGAACTGTGCGAAGTGTGAGGTCTCGCCTGTACGCGGTAACTGAACTACGTAATCCATCATGCGCGTGCCTACCACTTCTAACTGCATTTGCAGCTTAGGAGGAAGCATTTTCTCAGGATTAGCCTGGTAAGCGGCCTGCATCTCTACCGCCACATTCCTGTCCAAGCCCCAACGTTCCAATCTCTTCATGGCATCAGCACTACCTCCCAGCATAGACTTCAGCTCATCAGCAACTAAGCCAGAGTTCAGGTTGACTTGTGCACGGTGTACCATAGACATACCGTTAACGTGCCTAGCAGCCTGCCCGATGTTCTGAGTAATGTTGAACCATTCGCTAGATTTAGTCAGGTCCAAATTATCATCCGCGTAGGTGTTCAACCAACGGAAGCGCATATCCTTCTGGATAGTGCCTCGCAGGATGTTATCTAGTCGGCCCGACATATCTTTATCCTTGAACACAGCAGCACCTTGCTTGAACCACTCCTGCTTACCCATACCTCGTAGTACACGCGCCATGCCAAACTCTTTCATAGCTAAAGCTGCGTCGGTAAGCTGGTACAGCCCTGAGTTCTTAAGCATGGTGGCGTTAGCTAAGTTACCTGCTGCCCTGAAGATTTCAGGAAGGTCTGCATCATTAGGGGAACCGCCAATCAGGAAGTCGATAGTATCATTGACATGCTTCTCCCACTTATCTGGGTTCTTCACGCTGTGCTTACCTGCTTGAATCATATCCCCCAGAACCTTCATGTCCTCGATACCGGCGTAACGCATACCTACCCGACCGGACATACGGTTAGTGTAGCCGTGCATCACTTTAGCTACGTCGGTATCCATTAAGTCACCTAAGCGCATCGCCTTACCATCAACCATGTACTCTTTAGTCATGTTGAAGCGGTTACGGCTACGCAGGTTCTTAATGGTCTTGGTTGCATTACCCCCTTGTACGTTCTGCTTCATAAAGGAAGTGATAGTCTCAGAGTCGACACCAGCATTACGCATAGCACCAGCTAACTCATCGTTAGTCATGCCGCTGATAAGTTGCTTCCACTGCGCACCAGCAGCAGGACTACGTCCCTGATAGATACCTTCCACCATCTCACGGGCTACACGCCCTACGGTATCAGAATCCATCTCAGGGTACAGGTCACGCAGAGCCTGACGGAACAGTTCACGGTACTGCGGAATAGTAGTACCATCACGCAACCCTTGACGTAACTTGTCGTACGAATACTGACGCGGGAAGTACCAGTCGGAGCGGGTAAGCTCGGCGGTCTCGTCAATCATACCAGAGTTCTTCATATGGTCGAACCACTTAGTAGCCCAGCCTGAATCCTTGTACGCCTTAACGATAGGAGCAATGTCATCTGAAGGTACAGGCACAGCACGGCCTGAGACTTCTGCGTCATAAGCGTCATCTAAATACTTAGCCAGCTTATCCTCTACAGCCTTACGTTCATTAATGAACTTACTGCGATGGAAGAAACGGTCTAGCATACCGATACCTGAAGTGTTCTTCAGGTGGCTAACGATAGCGTCCTCTACCACGGAAGCAGCAGCATCCATCTCCAGAGTAAGGTTACGCTTGAAGTCGGTTACGCTAGGCTTACGTGCACCTACCGCTGCACCGTCAGATACGAGCAGGTCAGCAAGGTCCTTGTTACCAGCAGCGATGTTATCGTACAGGGCGAAGTTCTGCTTGAATCCTTCCTTAACCTTAGTTAGTAACTTCTCATTACCGGCAGCAGTATCAGGGATACCTTCCCCGAACTCCATAGCATTACTACGGAAGCGAGTAAGTCCTGCGTCATCAGCAGCTACCTTAAGGATAGACTCGTAAGTCTCCAGTGCTTTAGCCAGTGCAGTGTCACTACCCTTGAAGCCCATAGCTTTAAGGATGCTCTCACCCAACTTACGCAGCGCAGATTTCTCACCGACCTGAACAGTGTCCAAGTACTTACGCCACATTGGAGAGTCAGCTAATCCTGCCAGCATTTCATCAGGGGAGCTTGCAAAGTACTTAAGAGTACCGGGCAAGTCTGAACGATTCTGGATAGCGAACGTCAGGTCTTCTAGCTCCTTGAAAGCTGCATTAGCTTCAGGAGTACCTGAACGCATGGCACGGGCAGTGCCTGCATGTATAAGCTCGTGCACAGCAATCTTAGCAGTGCTAGAGTCCAGTGAGCTTAAAGCATCCTCTACAGTGTTCCAAGTCTTACCTGAGCTGGACTTACCAGCGCGCATAGTAATCTGAGGAGCACTGCCATCAGCAGCATGGCTGAACTTACTGCGTACATTAGTGTCGCCTACCAGATGCATGGGGATATCATCTACGATACCACGCAGGGAACCCAGTAGGGCCTTCTGTGCATCATCCAGCACATTAGACTTAGCAAGATGTTCAAGCACCTCACCAGAACGTACAGTTACCTTAGCCTGCTGTCCCTTCAGTACCTGAATAGGTTTCTTTAAAGGACGTGCAGCTACAGCCTCTGCTGCTTCTACAGTACCAGTGCGTACAGTAGCGATAGTATCAGGAGCAGTACGCTTAGTAGGAGCGTCCGGGTCGAAGCGCGGGACTTCGTCTGTAGGCTTGACGCTAGCAATCACATCAGCGGCTTTAGCACCTGCTTTAGTATATCGGTATACGTCATATAATTGGTCAATCCCAGAGATACCTGCAATGAGTGCAGTAACCCCAGCGCTCTGGCCTAACTGGTCCTGAGCATAATAAGCAGTACCGACATCAGCAGCACGGATACCCGCACGGATAGCTAAGCCTGCTCTACCTGCTACACCAGCAGCAGCGAACGGAGCTAATATAGTAGGGGCATCACCAATAATAGCACCAGCGATACCTACCCCGATATTCGCAGCCATTGTACTGTCACGCTCACGCTGTTCCAGCATTTGGCTAATGCGGTACTTATAATCATCTTGGGACACCGATTGGTGTAGGTACTCAATCTCGTCGTAGTTAGGAGCGAGAGCACGGATAGTAGGGTCAGCTGGGATAGCTTTCTTAGGGTCCCATTTGTAGTCTGTTTCGAAGTCAGGGGAGCTAGCTTTACGTAGAGCAGCAGCAATAATACTGTTACCCATACCTGCTGCGAAGGATTGACCTGCTGTTACTGCCGGAGTCTTACCAGATGCTTGAATAGCTGCACGCTCTAGAGCAGAGACTTGCATATCCGTAGTGTTGTTCCAATCCATAGTAGCCTGAGGCTGGATTGTTGTATTGCCTTTAGCAGAATCCTTTACAGTTGGATTAGCTTCTTGATTCAGGAACTGAGCCATTATGTTTCCTTAAAGGGTTTTGATAAAGGGAATAGATAAGGGAGTCAGGACTTAATTACATAAGGTAGTGCCCTACTGTTTCTGACCTTACTACCTGACTTACACCTTAGAAGAGGGCAGGGATACTGGAGGTGTATCCCGGCGCTGGAAGGGTTTTATTATATCATGGATTTCATGATTCGTCAAACCCTTTCTAAATATTTACATTACTGACCTAGCTTAGTAGCATAAATCCAGTCACGCATGTTCTGCTCTAAGTACTTCTTACGGGAACTCTGAGCAGCTTTATAGGCAGGTTGTCTACGCAGTACGGCGAAGGCTTCAGCCTCTGCCTGAGTAAGTGGGTTATAAGCGTAGCCAGACGCACCTTGCGATGCAGCCTTACGAACCTTAGCCATAGCTTCAGCAACAGGAGCAGAGCTTCCATTACCGCCATGATAGTTCAGGTCCACCATAACCTTCATACCTTCAGCAGACTCGCCTAAGCCATTAGACTTAAGCTGCTTCTTAACTGCCGGGATGTACTGTTTCTCCATACTGGTCTTGAGTACACCTACAGCCGCAGCCGGGGTAAGCTCTTTAGGGACAGGCATACCAGAGTTATCATGCAGGCCAAAGCCTACTGAACCCTTACCTTTCTTAGAGCGGTATCCCTCGAACTGCATAGTGTCCGCCATAATCTCTGCGAAGAGGTCAGGCTTAACGCCAGCTGTGTTAGTGCCGGATACGTTCATACTGATAGTGCGCCCGTTGTCTGCGTCATAGAACGTAGCAGGACGTGAGCCTACAGCCTTAGAACCTTCCTTAACACCAGTAGCCAGAACAGAATCGTATTGCTCCTGAGCTAAGGCCTGTACCTGCGCGTTGTTGATGCTAATGTTATGCATCATACCGTCAGTATCGAGAACAGTAGCTGTAAGGTTCTGACCAGCATTACCAGCAGTACCAGCCTGGATGATTACCCTACCTACCTTACTAGGGTCCACCACGCCTTCTACAGCGCTCTGAACTACCTGAGACAGTGCAGTAGTGTACTGCTGTGTATCACCTTGATAGGAGCCCATCAGCTGCTTAATATTACTACCAGCGGGCAGGTACACGTGCCGAGGCTTACCGGCTACTTCCAGCTCCAGCTTACGGGACTGAATGTTACCAGCCAGCATAGTACTGATATCAGAGGCAGACTTACCTACGAGCAACTCAGGGTTAGTACGGTAGATGTAGCGGTATTCTGCTTCCATAGCTGCACGACCTTCCTGACGCTGAGCATCAGCAGTGTCGCCAAAGCTGAACCAGTTCGCAGTACCTTCAGCATCCAGCATATCCGCAGTAGGGTTTACAGGAAGGTTATTGTAGCGTCCTGAGGCTTTATTCTGAGCAATACGACGTACGTCATCGAACAGGATGTTAGAGGCGTTAGCTGGATTCTGGGAAGCTGCACGTTGAACTACACCTCTCCAGTCAGTAGGTACGGCATCAAGCAGTGCCATCTTACCAACGTCAGTGCTCTGCTGGTACATCTGTACGAATCCAGCGATAGTAGCTTGGTTCTCTTCGGAGATCGTACCGTCCTGCCCTAACTGGTCAAGACTAGCGATAGTATTAGCAATGTTCCGACCCATACGAGTTTGAGCAGTCTGTACAGCCCACGGGTCCTTAGCAGAAGCGCCGTACTGCATAAGCAGGGCGTTACCTTGAACAGTGTCAGGGTACTGCTGTTCCATTACCTTACGTGCTTTATCTACGTCACCGTCGAACATACCTGCCAGAACAGTAGTAGGCTGGTTGGAACTGATAGCAGCTTGTAGTGCATACTTAGCCGTAGCCTCGTCACGAATACTATTAGCCTTGTTCCACATCTCCATCTGAGTACCAGCTGATAGAACGTCCATACTACCGTACTTGATAACCTCGGCACGCAAGGACTGCATAGCAGCTTCCTGCTGCTCAGGAGGCATACCTTGAATAGCACGGATACGGTCATCCATCTCAAAGCGGACAGATGCTTCCAGCTGAGAACCAGCACGCTTAAACTCGGAGTACAAGGCCTTGTTAACTTCAACAGAGTTAACACCAAGTTCCTGAGTAGCCAGTTCCTGTAAGCGGTTAATGACTTCTGGGTCCTGTGTATCCTGGGCTACCGATACAAGGTAGTTCTTAACACGGTCCAGCTTCTTGTCTTTGTCTAAATGCTGTGCACCGAGTACAGCCTGAAAGCCTCCGAGGATAGCAGCCTTAGCAGCCTCACCTTGACCTTCCTGTATACGTGCGTAGAACTCTCCCTTAGAAGAGCTTAAGTTATTATCCAAGGCACGGTCAGCTTGCACTATAGCAAACTCTGCACGACCTTTCTGGAACGCTATTAGGTTAGCGGTACTGGTCTGCTGTAACTGCGACAGCACAGATACCGCGGATTGCTTATCCATATCCGGCAGGAACTGGCCTAGCTTAGTCTGCATCTCTGCAACAGCTTTAGCTTCACTGGCACGGAAGTCTTCATCAGACATACCTTGTTCAGCCGCTGCCTGAGCACGCTTAACAGACTCAGACTTCCAGCGAGCAAGTTCATCTCCTGCCGCTGCTTGAACGTAACCTTCTTTGTAATAATCCTGGTAGAGGAAGCTCTGTTCCTTTACTCGCTCATCCTTCTCTGCTGCTGCATTCAAGGAGAGCTGCGCATCCATTGCGCCCTGTACAGCTGCTTTAGCACCCTGTACTTCCATAGCTTGAGAAGCACCTACGCCTAAGTCCTGAAAGAACTTAGCGGCAGCCTGACGTCTATTCAGGGCAGCGGTGTCAATTGTTGGATTGCTCGCCCCTATCTGAAAGTTAACGTCAGATTGGCTAAGCTGTGCCGGACTAATGTTTACACCAGCGCGCTGCTGGTTCTGTACGATTGGCATAGGTTATCCCGTTTAATATTTCTAGTGTTAGCCTAAGTAACTCTTCCAGCTTTGAATAGCTGTACCTGCTTTACTTCCCCACAGGTCATAGCCAAAGTCAGCCTTACCTACAGCAGGGCCGTCCGACTTAACTGCATCTGTATCAGCTTCATAATCTGCTGCATAGTTAACGGCAGCCTGACCAACAGCCTGACCTACTACGCTCAGTACATTATTGAACAGCTTATCACTACCTGATTCCCAATCCATGCTTGCACGGGTATTAGCAATACCCTGCATCTTCTGCATGTAGAAGCCTTCCTCCTGCGCTGCTTGGGAGCGACGGAGGGCTACTTCATTGCGGTCACTAGCAACCTGTACTGTACTTACTGCGTCCTTAACAGACGCACCAATAGTATCAGAAGCAGTGGATTGCAGCCCCACCTGAGATAGGGCCTGCTGTGTTTGAATCTGGGAGTTGAATAGTGCCTGACTAGTCTTCTGTCTGGACTGCGTAGCTTGCAAGTTAATCTGAGTGATAGTCTCACCTAGTTTAGACATTGCAGCTTTATTCTGAGCCTGTGCAACCTTCATCTGACTACCAGCGTCCCATGCTGATAGAAGAGATTTAGCGGCTACGCCAGCGACGAATCCCCACATGCTTTCTCCTATATGCGCGCGAAACGCTGGTTATGTTTAAGTATATATGATACGTCCAGAACGTTCAGTTCCAGAGTACCGTCAGTAGTAAAACTTACATCCGTAGTACTTGCTACCGTCCTGCAAGGTATAATCAGGTTAGATACGTCCGACTTGATAGAACGTCCCAGCGCTAGCTCCTTCGAGTTCAGTAATACTACTGCATCCTCAAAGTTCTCGTTAACGTCACGGGAAGTGTTCACTACCTTAATCATGAAGTCCCCAGTATTACGCACGGCAGTATCAAGGCGCAGTAAGCGTACGCTGTTAGAACCTACGATGTTATCGTTCTGGTCCTTAAGCATAGGCGGGGTAAGCGTCATGCTGCTAGTGAAGCGCAGGCCTACGTGATATATCCCATCCTTAACACCACGTACACAGGTTACGTTCCAGTTAGAATCAATAGACTCTATACCAGCTTCGGAACCAGCCATACCGTTAGCAGGGAATGCCACAGCTATATCTTCCTTAGTGATACCTGCATAGCGTAAAGCCTGTGGTAACGGGAAGGTGCGATTCTGTACATACACTTCAATAGGACTATCGATGTAAGGTACGTCATATGGAGCACCTGCTACAAACCCTTCACGTGGGTCTATACGCAGCATCTGCACTTTACCTGTACTGCCCTTGACGAACACTACCATACTCTCAGAGAGAGCGTGCAGTGTCAGGACTTCCTGTTTAAATTCCCACGTATGATACGCAGCCTGAGCCTTAGCAGCGTCAGCACCCCACATGTACTCGTACACCAGCAAGGCATTACGATTACCTGAGTAACGTACAAAGCCAATGTTAGTAACAGATGAGACGTGCATCTCCATTACCCGGCCCGGTATGTATCTAGGCAGATGCGCTGTAGCGTCCTGTGTAACATACTGAGACGATGTATATGAGCTAGGAATGAATTCCAGTAAGCCTGCGTATTCAGAGTTCCTACGGTTAGGGTACAGAAGCGTCTGCCCTGTAAGCATAGGACGTACGCGGCTGTCACAGGATACCTCAGAAGTTAAGCTAACGCTAGCATTGCTAGGGGTAACTATACCTGTTCCAGGAATAACTGCCTGCATACTATCACCAAATACAACTAAGTCACGGTTGAATTGCATAGCTGTACGGAAGGTACTGTCCTGCGCAGACGCAGAGGCGATATCAATACGGTCGGTATCTAACAGGCTGGTTACTGTACTGCGGAAGAAGCGCTGATACAGCCCTGAGGCGGACATACTTACACCTGCACCAGAGAGCAGGACTAAGCGGCCTTGAAACGCAGCGATGCCGGTAATGTACCCGTTCTCTACGAAGTAAGGGTTAGCGTTGGTTTCATCGTCGCCTGCTAAACGTCCCTCGAAGTCGCGCACAGTAATGTTATCATCTGCTGCCAGCTCAAGGGGCATGTTCGAGATGCTGCTGATACTCCCGTAAGCCCCTACTTCTTCCCATGAACGGGACGGGTAATTATACTTATACCAAGTAGTATCTGCACCTGCTTGACCTACTGCACACATTAAGTTATTAGCTCCAGACGGGAGCTGTGCAGGAAGGTCCGACTCCTGAGCTACACGGGACTGGTTAGAAGCAGTCACGTACAGCGAGCCCGCGGAGGATGACACCGCTAGGGAGTCAGTAGTAGATACTAAGTAAATTGAGGAGCCTTCACGGGTTGCAGTTACGCCAGGTACAGCAGGGGAGCCGTCCCCATCTGTACCATTAATACGGGCAGTAAGACGTTCTGCTACGTACGCGGCAGTAGATGCAGCGGCGCTGTCCCCCGGGGTAGTGTACTCACGGGTAGCGCCATTAACTATTACAGAATATGATTTATTGAAGGAACCTTGAAGTACACTGATAAATCCTGTAGAAGCTGGATTCTGCTTACCTGTATTACTACGTGCAATAACAGGCTGCTTCTCTGTATTCAGAATATAAGTCAAGCCACCTACGCTAGCAGCCTGAATAGACGTAGCGCCAATGCTGGCCTTAAGGTAATCATTCTGACCTTGAGATACCACTGCTCCAGTAGCCTTAGCCAGAAGCATCCAGCGGCCTGATACAGTATCAATCAGTAGATGCCTACCGTCATTACCACGCTCAATATAAGCGGAGAATAACTTATCATCACCTGAGTAGTCGAGGTCAGTAGTAACAACATTGTAAGCAGGAGGTCGTCTACGGATACTGGTAACGGGGTCGCTAAGCATATTCAGCTGAGCACCTAGTTGACCTGGTTGACGTTCACGTGGTATTTGCTGAGACACCCCTTGCAAGAGCGAGGGGATAGTCCCTTCGAGCATAGGAGACTTAGCCATAATATTCCTTACATGTACAAGCCACGACGGATACGCGCAGCTGCTGTGTTGCGTGAGCTGGAGTACTGCTGGTTACGCAGGTGCTCACGGTAGTTCATTTCCTGATAGTGCTGAGCTTTCTGCATAAGCTGCTGGTAGTTAGCATCACCACCAAGGTCATTCAGATAAACCTCTGCTGCCGCTGCATATGCTACCCACATGGCAGTATACTCAGGAAGGTCCTCGAAGTCCATATTAATAATGACCTTCAGATGCACCTCATGTTCAAATATCTTAGTCTGCTCTACCAGGTCGTACAGTACGCCATCACGTTCACCATACTTCTTCTTGTACTGTCTGCGCATACCCTGCGTAGTCTGGCGGTCATTCCAACGCTCGTACAGGTCTTCCCCGTAGATAGCCAGCTGGTCCCACGGCACATTAATGAAACCGGGATTAGGGACTGGTTTAGCACTACGGTAGATTGTGTTGAACCAGAAACCAGTAGCGAGTACGCCACGTTTAGTACGGTCAATCGCTGCGCGGGCTAAGCCTACGCTAGGATTACTACTTCCTAAATCAACAGTACGTGCTTCGCCTAAGGCTTCCAGTACTGTATTCACGCCATCAATCAAGCGCATAACTTTCTTCCTCTAGAAAAGCACGCTGGAATTAGCGAACTTATGTAGGGGCCAGAAACGACAAAAGCCCCTGCACCCAATTAAGGATACAGGGGCTCAATGTTATGCAGTATTACTCTGCTTTCTTCTCAGCCTTAGCTTTCGCCTTAGGCTTGGACGTTGCTACAGGAGTTGGAATCTTCTTAGCTGAATTAACAGCCTCCTTAATAGCACGCGCACGGTCAGACTGCCCTTGTACGTAGTCCATTCCAATTGTAGCCAGTAATGCCATTTACTTAGTCCTTAGGAGTGAAGGTAAAGCTTACTACCGCAGCAGTATCTGGGCGACGCGCACCAACGGTGTACATTGCATAGCAGTCCAGTACGTTAGAGAACTGTTGCTTGTCATCCCAGATACGGGAAGTGAACGGCTGAGCTTCAACAGTAACCAGGGTCTTGGACTTGCTGAAAGTAACCATACGGCAAGCAGCATCACCATCAGTAACAGTGTAAGCACTGCCCAGCGGATGCACGCCCTGTTCTGGGAACTCAACGCACTCGACAACCGGAATACCGTTCATTACTACAACGCGGCGCTGTTTGTAACCATCGGCGTTGCTGTCACCGAACAGACGGTCGAACAGCTTAGGATGTTCCAGCAGTGCAGAGTAGATTTCAGTACTAGCCAGAGTAACCATATCGTTCAGGGGAACCTTACGCTTAATCAGCTCGTCAATACCTTTCTTGTGTGCAAGGTTGATAGCGTATGCGTTAGCTTCTAAGTCTTCCTGAGTCAGCGCGGTACTAGCACCATCAGATACCTGAGCGCATGCAATTTCAATACCGTCGTTGAACGCAGGCTTCAGGAAATCAGGAGCAGTCCAGTTACGGCCTTTGATAAGCTGAATCAGGTGCGCTTGGTCAAAGACTTCAGCAAACTCAGAGCCGTTGTTCTGACCCATCTCTGCCAGCCAATCTGGTGCAGTCCAGTCATCCTGATAGTCAATCGGGTTACGAATGTACAGGACGGTATCAACTACGATAATCATCTTGTCGTTCGCTACGCGGGTAGGTTCCAGCGCTTCACCAGACTGACGGCCCTTAACGCTAGAGGTGTTCAAGCGGTCAATACGGTAAGTGTTAGAGCGGTCGGCAACAGAGCGCTGTTGAGACAGGCCAAGGAACAGTGCCTGATAGTTAAAACGGCTGTCTACTTCATTATTGTAAATCTCAAGATGAATATCAACATCAGATTGAGCGCCACCCCAATGCGGTCGGCTGGTGTTACCTGCGTAAATAGTATCTGCCATGTTATTAATCCTTATTAATCTTTGAGGACATGCTCTTCAGCGAACATGTGTAGTTTACGTTTAGCTTTCAAGTATGCAGCGCGAGCCTCTTCTTTAGTATTGAAGAATCCTAGCTGCATGCATTTGTAGTTGGGATGAATCTCAGCCCTATACTTACCTTCCCGTTTATCCCAAGAGTAACCGCGCTTGCGCATGTTCTGCAAGTTCTGACCTTGAGTAAGCATCCTTAGATTCGCTATCCGATTATCTAAATGGTCCCCATTCTTATGGCCCACTACATAACCTTCAGGGATATCTCCGTGATGCATGTACCAGATTACACGATGAGCAAACTCCCGCACCCTACCTCTATTACCCCGGTCCCAAGAGACTCGACGATACCCGGCAACGTTAAGATGTGTGTCAGCAATGTTACCTGTTACCTTACTAATCAAGCGACCATCTTTATAGATATAACGTTCAACAAGTTCTTTCAAGAGATTAATCTCCGGAGATATTAACAGGGCTTAGAAGCCCTTCATTTTACCAGCCCGACGGCGAGCCATCAAAGCATCCAGACGAGGCTTGAACTTTGCAGATTCAAGACTCTGGTTCCCTGCCTCCTGACGAAGCTTTGCATACTCCTTGGCGAACCCAGCAGCATCCAGTGCATCATTAATAGCCCCACCGCCTTGCAGCTTAGGAGACAGTTTAGGTACTAAGCCCATGCCTTGAGCAGTCTCAACAACCAGCTTAGCAGCACCCTCAATGTTACCGGAGTCTGCTAATGCCCGGGCTGCTGCTCGCAAGTGCTCTGGTGCTTTCGCATTGAAGACTTGTGTCATAGCATCCCAGTTAGCTTTACCGCCAACCATATCATGTGCAGCCTGCACTGCCCGCTGAGCTTGGCCTACCTGATCTTGGAGGTATGCCTTTGCAAGCATCTCAGCATAAGCCGCGTGCTCACCAAAGCGCTCCTTGATGAAGGCCGTGTCAATCAGGGTTTCGTCACCACGTTCAACCGCCTTACCGATAGCACGGACCATATCCGCATCGTTAAGGCCTGATACTGATTTCAGCATAGCAATACCAGCATCAATAGCTGGGTTGCCAGTAGCTGCCAGTTCTGCCGCTGCTTCTTCAGCTTTAGCTTCTTCTGGCTTGTTCTGTTTTGCTAAGGCTGCTGCCAAAGCCTCTACGTCAAATACAGGCACTTCCTTAGTCAAGTCTTGGACCGGAGCTTGTGCTTCTGGAACTCCGACACGTGACGGCGGTTCAACTGGACCTGCATTCGGAATACGAGGGCCGCCTACGTTAGGGATGTTCTGTGTCTGAATCTCTTGAGACACTTGCGCTGTAGTAGCTTCTGACATTTAAACCTCTTATTGAATTAAACCTAATTGCCGTCCAGCAGTTTCTGGGTCAGCTGCTTGCATTACCTGTTCCTGCTGCTGAACTGCCTGAGCCTGAGCTGCTTCTTCATTCTTAAGCATCTCTTGCATCTGCCGGTCAGTATAGAAGAACTTACTGGTCTGTACCCCGTAACTGTCCATAATACTATCAACCAGCGCGTCAATGTTAGTACGCTTAGTTAACTGCTGAAGGACCGGGGCCACTAGTTGTAGAGCTTGAGATGCTTCAATGAGCCGTTCAGCCTGAGCCGCTTTATTCAGGGATGCTGTACCTACTGTTACTTCCAGCTTAACCACATCCAAGTCCAGTAATGGACGAAGCTGAGGATACAACGCTGTGCAGTACAGATAGGCCAGCTTAGTAAGCCATGAGTCACTAAGGTTAGAGTAAGCATCGCCTAAAGCGTTCTGTGCTTCCTGTGCGTTCTGACGAAGTTCATAAGCAGTAGTACGTTCAGAGTCACGAGCTGCACCAGTGTACATAAATGCACGGGCCAGCTTCTGCTCAAGAGCATTAATCTCTTGCTGCATTACCTGAATCTTATTGTACTCTCCACCCTCATAAGCCCATACGCCCGGATTGGCACCAGCCTGTACTGAGGTCTGGATAATCTCACCTGTCTGCGATTCCGCGAACTGGTCGATATCAATACCTGAAGCTGAGCTGGACACGTTAACGAAACGCATGGCTTCTACTTCGTACAGTGTCAGGGCTTTAGTCAATTCACTTAAGCGGGCGATATCACCTGCATAGGATTCAACTAGGCCTCGCCCATAATGCTCACCTGTAACCAGTTCCCACGTCAGTACGATATAGGGCAGTTGGTTCAGGGGATAGTAGCTAGGCTTGCCGAATGGGAACTGCTCCACCTGCTGAGTAACTTTATAACGGTACGACTGAACTTCCCCAGTCCATACAGATTCACGCTGTACGCCAGTATAAAGACAGAGGTCTTCGTAATCTTCCTTCTGTGCGAAGTGCGCAGCTCGGAAGTCGTCCGGTAAATCCATCACGGAGATACGTTCTTTAAGGACGATACACATTACCTCACCGAAGCCATCACGCTTAACTGCGTAATCGCGGATGCTATAGATGTGCGACTTCTTACGCTCTGCGTCGTAGTACTCAAGAGCATTGCCAGTAATCATGAGAAGCTTAGCTGCACGTAACTTAGCTGCGTAGCCGTCCTTCTGGAATACCTGAGCAGATGCTTCTAGTTCTAACTGTGCTTGAATAGATTGCAGTGAGCCGGTGATACCTAACTCACCTGCTATACCCTGCATATCCTCACTGTCTACCAATCTAAAGAAAGGTGCCCCTTGAGGGAACAGTGCATTCACTACCTTAGTAGCTGCACTGTTAATGAGGATAGCCATCTGGCTCTGATAGTCGTGATGCAGTGCAGCACGCTTACCTTGCAAGCCTTGTAAGTCGCGAGTGAAAACAGACGGAATCGTCCATTTGCTGTAAATCTCACTAGTCCAGATAGCAGCAGGGTCACGCAGGACTTGGAATAATTCCTCTAAGTTCTTCTTCATGCGAACCCTTTAAATGTTAGATGCCGAGGCTGTTAGATACTGAACCTGCTCTTCGTTTCTTTTGAGAAGCCGTAATGCCTGCTGCTGAAGCTGCTGCTGCACCGCCTGAGTCTACCTGAGTAAGGTTCTCACCTGAAGCGTCGTTCTCCAGTTGTGCCTGGGCTTGTTGCATTGCTAGCTGTTCCTTAGCGGCTTTCTGCTGCGCCTCTAAAGCTGCTGTATCTGTCAGACCTACTAAATCTGTTACACTTGATAAAGCCTTTTTGATCCCGCCCAAATGATGTACCTTCTTAAATTAATCCGTGATTGACATGGAAGTCCAAGCCTACTTCAGCCGCCTTACGTGCAGCTACAGCTTCCTCCCAGTTACTGAAGCAGCCTAGGTACTTAGTTACCCCGCCTGTCTTAATACGGGCCTGCCATTTACCTGACTTACTATGCTTATTTACCCCGTACACCCCTGACATATTTGCAGGGGATAGGGTCTTATTCTTACCGTTAACAGACGTGGTTACGCATCTTAAGTTTGCGATAGTATTATCTGAAGGGTCATGGTTAATACGGTCAATCTCCATGCCTTCTGGGATAGGTCCATAGGTCATCTCCCAAGCTATACGATGCACGAAATACTTCTTACCATGTAAGGCTACTTGGATATACCCGCAGTTATGCTTACTCGCAGCGACATGACCTACCTTTACTCGTGAGCTAGTAGGCTTAACCCATACCAGCTTACCAGTTACGGGGTCGTAGTTGAAGTGGTCTTCCCAATTCATACCCTGACCCCCTTCTGCAAATACGCTGTGTCGGACACTGCGCGAGTTAGTATTAACCACTCTGCACCGTTCTCTCGAACGATACGTTTTAAATTCTTGTACAAGGTAGCAACAGCTTTAGGATGGTAAGGTTCGCATACTAAAAATCCTGTAGCTATACTCTTACCTGGGTAATGTGAATTAGATAGTAACTCCGGCAGGATACTTACCCCACCAATCAATTCATCACCGCTAAACACAGCTAGTACACTGTGACCTTGTATCTCCTGCACAACCTTCTGGAAGTGTTCTTCCTCGTCCATTCCTAGGCGAATACCAATACCCCAGACATGCAGCTGCTTAACAATGCTAATGATGTGATCACTAGAGTTGTTCCAGTTGTAGAGTCTGGTTGTGTAGGGAGTATTGCATTGTGTTGTGTTTGTAGTGTTTAAAGGATTGCTCATGTTGGTTGCTACCCCTTACTATACGTCCATCATCATTTAGGTGCAGTGGTTGTTCCTTAACCACTAACAGAAAAAGAACTTGCTATCAAGAACTTGAGTAAGATTCAGACTACCTTTAGCAGGTAACTCTAACCCTTCTAAGTCAGCTCCGCAAGCTGCTGCTGCGTCTGTAATCTCCTGAAGTACGTCATGCTCAGTGTACAGTTTCAAGAACTGCTTCCGGATAGTAGAGTGCATGGCATCTACGTCACACGCATGAGTAGCTACCGAGTCGTGAATTGGCATGATATCGCCGTCGAAGGAGTTGATAATCATACCTAAGTGAGTAGCGTCCAAGCTGTGAATCCAGTTAGGAGAGATTCCAGACTTAGCCTTACGCCTGTTATTCACATCGTAGTTACGGTTGTACACTAACAGCTGCGTTAAGTTCATGCTGCGTACATTCACAGTAGTCTCTTCTGACTCAGTGTAGCGGTGGATAACCAACCCACCTAATGGGGTCTTCCATTGTAAGTGATTAGTAACCGGTACACGGTAGCACAAGGATTGCAAATACTTCATAGCCTCAGTAGCTGCCGGGTTAGCATCCTCTACCGCTGACTTCATACGCGTACTCAGATAACCTGCCAGCTTGAACAGGCTGTACTCCTCAGTACCTTCGTAACCTTCTTCTTGTGCAGATTGTAAGATGTACTCAGAGCATGACCGGACAGTAGCCGAGTAGACGTGCGTCATGCACGGGCGCTTGGTCATACTGCGGGTAATTTCGTTCTCACGCCAGAAATTAGCCTGCACTACGAACTCAGGATTATCCAAGTCCATGATGACCTTAGCATCAGTACGGCGCTTAACATCCATGTACATATCGGCCTTCTCTTCGTTACCTTCCCAGAATAGGTTAACTAAACGACCACCTACCGGGTCACGAAGTATGGCTGCGAAGTGCTGCTGTCCCGAATTGGTTGCATCCATAGCCACCGGAATCCGCGATTCGTAAAGCTCTGGGCTTTCAGAATCAAGGGCAGCAACGAGGTCGATGCAGGCAGCCAGAAAACACCACGGACTGTCTGCACTCTTAAAAGCTTCTGCATTAAACGGACTTGATGCGACAAGTCGAATCTGCTCGATATTAGCATCAGTCCAAGCTGCACGCTTTTCGAATAAGGCTTTATCATAACCATAACAGGTAGCGACGTGTACCTTGAGCCAAAACAAACCCCGCTCTCCCAGAGGCTTTGCCCGACCGAAGGAGAGCAGAGCTTTCTGCATATCAGAACCTTGAGGGTGCAAGCTGGATTTGAAGTACAGGCGGTAACGCCAGTCGACACAGGTAGGGAAGTATAGTTCTTGCTCATCCTTAAACTCCTCACAGATTTGCACCAGCGACACCATACTACGCAGCTTGCTTACGCGAGTACGCTCTTGAATGTACCAGTTACGCATGTTCATCTTCCAAGTCTGGAAGTCATCCATCTGCCGCTCAGTGTACTCTTCCTTAGGTACTCCGTTCAGATACCACTCTGGCTTAGGTGCTGAGTACGAGCTAGGCATACCAGTGGTTACACCAGTACGACGGGCTTCGTTAACCAGTGCAAGAATATCTTTGTTAATTACATACGGAACCGACTGTGCCTTATTTAGCATACCTTGCAACTCAGGAGCTTCCTTGAAAGCTTCAGCTACTTCTCGCAGCATTGCACGAGTAATCTGGTGATTGTGGTACGTGTCGCGCTTGCAGGTACTGCGTAGCAAGTAACCTCCTGAGAACATGTCAGTATGGGGCTGCGGAGGTACAAGCATAGGCGGTTTAATTTCTACAGTATCTGCATCTTCTACTAAGTCTTGCAGGACTTCTGCTAACTCTTCAGAAGGGGCAAGGTACTGAAGCTGAGAAGCATCACTGCCCTTATCCCAAGTGAACAGTCCTGTCTCCCATACAGGCTGGAGGATTAACTTACCTACAGCGATGCATTGGGAAGCAGGCCAAGGCTCATGACCATAATGCACGTTCTCAGCAGAGGCGCGCAGGGTCTTAAGGATGTGGGACTGACTAGTAGTGTTGCGTTCTTTCAAGTACTCATACACACGATTCATGTACGCAGGAGCTACAGTTTCAAGCTGAATACTAAGTACCTCGGCCTGTACCTGACGACCTAAGTTAGCAAGCAGTGCCTGTGCAGATACGCGGCTACCACCGGACTCTTCAACGAATAGGGAATCAATGCACTTTGTAAGCGCCATTACTGCCAGTACATCGGTAGGAACCAGACGGATAACGCTACGGTACTTACCGCCAATGCCTGGTGCTTTCTGTGCCTTCATGGCATCAATGCCTGCTGCTACTGTATCATATGCAGCTGCAATCATGCGGGATACCTTAGGAAGGCTGGAGAGGTTGTTAGCATCAAGTGCTTTCTGTACCAGTTCTCGTGACTTCTTCAAGCTACGAGTGCGGTACTCCTTCTCCAGTTCTAGCTGACGTTCTACGCGCTGTTCTAATGATTCGTGTTTCATTGATTCCCTCTTTCGCTATTCGTGGCGTTATATGAGGTTAGTTCATTCGCTGCAAGGTTTACCTTCGCGACCTTTCCAAATCTCATACATCTCTTGATAATCATTAGCTGCTGCCGTGTCCCCACGTTCAACAGCTTCCCGCCATTTAACTAAACACCACTCTGAATTACTTAATGCAGCTGCTCCCCTGTAGACTCAGTACCTTCCATGAGGTAGAACTTAACGTTGGCATGTACTACACCTTCCTTAGTACCGGCTCGGAACAGGTCTTGCATGAACTGTTCTGCATAGTCAAGGTCTTTAGTATCTAGTTCAATCACTGCGATAATCTTGTTATTCATGTTCAATTACCTCTATCAGTTTACGCATATACCACTGAGCTTTCTTCAGGTCTTCTACGGGGTTAATCTTCTTCTCATACCGCCAGCAATATTTCTGTATGTTTCCCTTAAGGTATCCGCAGAAGGCTTCCTTAGTCATACTGGCCTCAATAGCTTCAATACATTCAATAGCTGCGTCAGCGTAGTGCGGCGGATGGTTTACCATGTCACTCATTTCTTAATCTCCTGTGCTGCCTTACGGGTTGCTCTAGCCTTACGCGCCTTAGCGGCTGCCCTCAGCTTCTTCTCTTCATCCGATAGATGAGTAGGATAAATGTACGGATACGGCTCCTTACGTAGATACGCTGCCATGTTCTCTAGGAACTTACAGATACCTTCAACATCCTGCTGACCATACCCGGCCCAACGGGCGATGGCATTGTACACCTTGCCCTCTGCGCCGTTAGCGCCACGGCTTAGTACTCCTCGCACATGCCCTGTGCGATGGTCGTGGTCAAGGCACATGCTGTTCGCACCAGCCTTAGCGGATATATCAATAGGCTTACCTGTTAAGGCACAGACCCCACCCTGCTCTTTCAGAATCTTAAGTGAGATGCTACGCACCTGACCTCGTGTCAGTTTCCGAGTTACCATAAGCCCTGCTCCTCACCTTCGTCTAGATAGTACTGCTCTGCAATCAAGTCTTCCACCTGCTGGCGAGCACGCTTCGCCGTCTCTGGGGCGTGCTCTGCCAGCTCAAGTAACTTCGCCTCCATACCTGCGAAGTCTTCTTGGAAGTACAGTTCAATTACTTCTTCTACTGCTGCGTTGAAAGTTGCCGTGCTTTGTACTCCTCATTGTAAGCATGGAGGGACTCACACCATTTCTGGAGGTCGCCCTCCAGTAGGGAGTGGATGTATTTGAAAGCTGAGTCATCTGGGCCGCGTCTCAGGAAGAGGCATTCCATCTCAGCTAGGAAGTTCTGGTTAATCTCTGCATAGGCAGCAACTACTTTGTTAGCTGCTCCCTTCTCGGTAGTACAATCCTTGAGGAACTCATAAGCTCCAGCAGGGCCAATGTTCTTCCCCTTGTACTTGGTAAGGCCAGCAACGTTATCCGCGCTGTCACCCATCAGACACTGAGCGAAGAAGAACGCTAGGCCATGACCGACTACCTTACCTCTAGACTTATCGTAATCAATCCAACCGTAAGCGTCGTCGATAGTATCTACAGTACCTAGCTCAGGGTTCCACTTAGGACCTCGGCATAGGCTCATATCCTTATCGAAGCTACTAACTAGACCTCGCTCACCGAAGGCTATGCTATCGGCAATGATAAGGTCGTCAGCTTCCTGCTGGTAGTCGAAGATAATCTCAATCTCTTGAGCAGAGTACTCATAGGGATTAGCGATTAGGTGCGCTTTAAGCGGTGCCTTCAGCGGTACCTCTTCTCGAGTTGCACGCTGACCTTGGTACGGTTTAACCGTAGGGAGTAGGAACCTGCCACACTTAAAGTTATCAGAAGGAGTAATGTAGGCACGTACTTCCTTAGAGTTCGTGTAGAACTTCTCTTCGAGAACTAGTTGATAGAAGCGTCTGATAGCTGTATCCAGTCGCTTAACTGTGCTCACTGCCTTGTAGATATGTTGGTCACTATCTAGCAGCAGCACAGTATCTGAGGGAGCAGGCGGCTCTAACTGAGCGCCTAACTCGTTTAAGTCGATGCCGCCTAATATCATTAGATGTATCCAACCTCTTCCAGAATCAACAAGGTGCCTAGCATTTCGTTGAACACTTCCACAGCCTGCACGCCCTGCTCTACGTCATAGATAACAGAGGCGATGTTACTGAGATGTGCGAACAGGCTGCCCGTGATACGCACATACAGCAGCTCATCGCCCTCCAGCTTAGCAGCCTGAGCCGGAATGTCGTTATGCTCGCGCAGTACCTTCACTACTTCCTCAGCGTTAACTCCGAACTCCTTGCTAAGATACGCTAGGTTACGGGCTATAGGTGCTACGCTTCCTGCTTCCGTCTCAGTGTAGAGGCTAGTAACGAACTCTGATACTGATTCAACGAGCAGGGTGTAAGCGTTCAGAACTGTCTGGTCTTTATCGTTAAGCATTTGTATTCCTCAGTTAGATTAAGAAGTAGTACTGCCCGCTTAGATAGCGGGCGCTGCTGGCATTGCTGGAGCCACTGGAGCGGCAGGTGCTACAGGAGAGGCAACCGGGGCAACAGGTGCGGCAGGGGCCTGTGGAGCTGCTGGCGCGGGGGCCAGAGATTCCGGTGACGGCACATTGCCCATCAGCATTTGCTGCAATGCCGAGCCTTCAAAGTTAACAGCTTGCAGGATATCTTCTTGGATGAAGTTGTTCTTCTCAATGAACAGGCTATCCCAAGTTTCCTTAGTTGGGTTGTCGAACAGGAACAGACGCAGGCCTGATTCATCCAGCGCTGGCAGTTCAATAGGAGCACCAGTGTTCGGGTCAAATTTTGGAAGCTGACGCAGGCTCAGGAAGTCAATCGTGTTAGAAGTCTTGCCAGTCTTAGAAGTGTACTGCTCAACCTCGAACATGAACGCCTGGCCTAAGCGCTGTGCCATGTGCTTCAGAGTACCATCGTAGTTCATCTTATCGAAAACTTGCTTGAACTTAGCTTTCTCGAAGCTGCTGATAGTCATCGGGAACGGGTTAATGCGCTTGATGCTACCGTCTGGTGTATATACGATGAAGCCTAAGCGAACGTTCATTACGGCAGGTTTACCAGTAGGCTTGCCCATGTGCATCGGAATCTTCTTGCCGAGCTCAATGTACTCCATGAATCTTCCGTAGTAAGTGCCGCGAGGCAGTAGTACGTCAGCGAAGTTACCTCCTGACTGAGTTACCGACTGGTCAATGCCTTGCTCAGCTACGGTTGCGTTAACGAGAGAAGACAGTGCGTTCAGATTGATAGTCATATTTTAAATTCCTTAATTGGTTTAGTTCACTCAAGGGGAAATCCGTTTGGGGAAGAACCCTTGCGTGTTGGTTAAACGTTTTTAACGTGCAGATGTAGGGAGGTATCATTATCAGTTGATATGACCTAACTGGATAGTAAAGGTATCAAAGATAGTGCTACGTGGGTCACGTGCTTCTCTCTTAACGTGGAACATTACCAGCTGACTGGCTTCGTTCTGATACCCTAATATGCTGGAGTATTCCCCACCAATAGTATCCGTCCCGAAGAAAGCACCGTTCACTACTAAGCGGTCATTACTGAATCGGCAGATGTTATGCTTGTCGCCCATACGGAACATACTGATATGAACACCTAACTGCTGAGCACGTTGGTCACGTCTCTTCTGCAACCCTGCTTCCGAAGAAGCTACACCGCAGCCATGCTCATACAGAACATGCTGACCGTAAATCTTGTCTAAGTAGAAGGCACCTGCTGGAATATCAAACTGTACTGACTTACCAAAGCGTGCTTCACTGATTAGTTTAGTCGCGTGATACATAGGCCATGATAGATGTTCTTTCCCCGGCATGAAGCTATTGATACCATGACCGTCGTGGTCGTGATTACCCGTCACCATTACTACATGCACAGGTACGCCAACATTAACCAGTTGCCCAATTAACTGTACCATCAACTCAGTAGCCCAACGCATCTGCTCAGCCGTGCCAATATCACAGCCGCGTCCGGAGTTAGCATGCTTCTTGTCTGATTCAATAATATCGCCCAGTACAACCAACTTAATAAGCTCTACATCATAACCATTGTTAATATGCTGCTGTACCTTCTGAACGAGTGCATCACCGTAGGCACGTACACGGTTGACAGCCACCTTACTATTGTAGTTACCGCTCAGCTTCCCGATTTGCAGGTCAGAGAATAGTGCTTCAACTGTCATAGGCTTACCGCCTACGTTACGCTGAGGGATTGGCTTAGGATTAGGATGTACATTAATTGATTTCAGCAGTGTGCGAAAATCTCTCAGTCGCTCATTCTCCTGAATGACTGCCTTGATATCTCGGTTGAGTTTATTGTTCTTAGTGCCCAGCGTGTAGTTGCGTGTCAACTCAGCTGCTCGCTCTGTAGTATCTGGCAGACCGTCGTCCAAGCAGCTTACCCAATAACGTAGCAGCTGACGGGATACCTCTACACCTTTCGCTTCTGATAACGCTTCTGCTGCCTTACGTAGATTGTTGTCGAACTTTCGTACAGTTGAAGAGATTTCGATATCAGTAAACAGGTCGCGAATCTTAGACATTAATAATCCTCTGGTTGTCTGTGCCTAACGTATAACCTTATTCCCCCAAGTTTCACACTCAAGGGAAGAAGTCAACAGTTTCTTTGGTCGTGTGAAATAAATAATTTATCCTTTGACAGATTCAATTATTCGTGCTATAATAAAACCCTTCCACCGCCGGGATACACCTACTCC
>Ga0129314_1000456_pt1 | contig 43297 bp, 47 predicted proteins | sample O1111metagenome_FD_94431 | JGI IMG/M metagenome (GOLD analysis project Ga0129314, IMG submission 94431) | Orangutan individual fecal microbial communities from fecal samples from Wisconsin, USA - O1111 metagenome | ecosystem: Host-associated > Mammals > Digestive system > Large intestine > Fecal... | reverse complement strand
TTTGGCCGGTGCCGATGACGCAGAGGTTCCACCTGTTCCCATTCCGAACACAGAAGTTAAGCTCTGTCGTGCCGAAGATAGTTGGTTGGAGACGACCTGCGAAAATAGGTAGGTGCCGGCTTTTTCTTTTAGGAAATCCACCTTTCCGCAGTGATGCGGGAGGGTGGATTTTTTCGTTTGTGGCGAAGCTTGGACGAAGCGCAGACGGAAGCGTTTGACAACTTTGGAAACAGCCCGTATACTGAAGCCAACGCAATGCAGGATGGAGGTGAAGAAGTTGGCACACGAGGTGGATGAGGAGTATTTTGATGACGGAATCTGGATGGAGTGGATTTCTCCAAAGATGATCGCCGAGCTGAAGGAAAAGTACCGGGAGAACCCTCCTTCTCCGGAACAGCAACAGCAAATGCGGGAGTTTCTAAACATGGTGGCCGAGTACCAGGAGGAGAAACGCCGGAAAAGGTCCGGGAAATAAACGGTCGCCTCTATACATACGTTCGACCGGATGCAGCTGACTACGCGGCACCGGTGCGGACAGCTGCGGACTATGCCAAGCAACGGTTTTGACATCTGCTGAAACCAACGCAATGCAGGATGGAGGTGAAGAAGTTGGCACACGAGGTGGATATGGACGACGACTTCCAAATGGATTGGCTTTCTCCGAAGAGGCTCGCCGAGCTGAGGGAGGAGCGCAAGAGGAACCCCCCCTCGCAGGAAGAATTGGACAAAGTACAAGCGTTTTGGAACAAACTCATGGAAGAGCAGGAGCAGGCGAGGCTGCGCCGGAAAAAGTTCGGGAAATAAACGGTCACCGCTATACATACGTTCAGCCGGATGCAGTTGACTACACGGCACCGGTACGAACGGCGGCGAACTATGCCAAGCAACGGTATGGATTGGATATTGATGTGAGTGACGGCCCTGCTTATGTAGACGGGCGCGAACATAACGACCTTATGTTTACAAAGTGAAATCGGCTGATTTTGAATGGTCAGTCTTTCACAAAAGAACGATGACATCTGTGCTAGTTGGAAAAGCCACCTTTCCGCAGTAATGCTGGAGGGGGCTTTTTTCGTTTGCATAGGATTTTAGGCGTGGGCAGAAAATAGCGGTGCCGCCCTGCCCCCAAAAAATAGAGAATCTCTCTGGCCGGAAAGGCCACTTATCGGCCGCGCCCTCACGAAAGCTTTGCACAAACGCAGCCGAAAATTTGCATAAGGGCTTGATTTCGGCGCCGGTTGCCTTTATCTTATTCTTATATGGAGAAATTTGCTTTTCCTGCGCCCCTGCGCGCTTCGCGCTTTGGGCCGGGCGGCTTGTGAAACAACAAACTGAGCGAAAGAGGTATACCATGAAACTGCACTTTACAAAAATGCACGGCTGCGGCAACGATTACATTTATCTGGACCAGCGCGGCGGCCTGCGGGATGATATTCCGGAACTGGCGAGACGGCTGTCCCGCCGGCACCTGTCTGTCGGGGCGGATGGCGTGATCTGCATCAGCGCGCCCGTTACCCCCGGCGCGGATGCCCGTATGGAGATGTTCAATGCGGACGGAAGCCGGGGCGTTATGTGCGGCAACGGGATTCGCTGTGTGGCCCAGTGGCTGCGCGACCATGGCTGCGAGAAAGAGGTGCTGCACATTGACACGGACGACGGCGTAAAGCTGCTGCGCTGGCAGGGCGACGGCCGGTGGCAGGTGGAGATGGGCAAGGCGCGCTTTTTGCCCGAGCAAATTCCCTGCCGAGGGCTGGGCGATGGTCCGGTGGTGGGCCGTACTCTGAATGTGGACGGAAAAGACTGGACCGTGACCTGCGTTTCCATGGGCAATCCCCATTGCGTGACCCGGGTGGACAATGTGGACGACCTGGATCTGGAAAAGATCGGCCCCAGCTTTGAGCATCATGCCGCCTTTCCGGACCGGGTGAACACCGAATTTATTCAGGTGCTCAATCCCACCCGGCTGCGTATGCGTGTGTGGGAGCGCGGCAGCGGCGAGACGCTGGCCTGCGGCACCGGCACCTGCGCGGCAGTGGCGGCCATGTGCGCGTTGGGCGTGTGCGAAAAGGGCACCAATGTGCAGGTGCAGCTGCGTGGCGGCACCCTGACCATCTGTGTGACCGACGAGGGCATTCTGATGACCGGCCCGGCCGAAACCGCCTACGAGGGCAACGTGGAGGTATGACGGACCAAAGGGGCAAAAGATGCTTTTTGCAGGGGCACTTTTGTGTTATACTGAATACGGTATTAAAAAGGTAAACGCTTCCCGGTGTTTTGTCTGGCTGCCGACGGGAAAGCGGCACTGCCGATGCAAGGCCCCGCAGGATGATTTGGAAAGTGAGGAACCAACCAATGAAAATGAACCATCATTACGAGGAGATCTCCCAGAGCTACCTCTTCAGCACCGTGGCCAAGAAGGCTGCGGATTTCCAGAAAAAGTACCCCGACCGGGAGATGATCAAGCTGAGCATCGGCGATGTGACGCTGCCTCTGGCAGGCGCGGTCATCAAGGCGCTGCACGGCGCAGTGGACGAGATGGGCAAGGCCGAGACCTTCCGCGGCTACGGCCCCGAGCAGGGCTATGCGTTCCTTCAGGAAGCCATTGCCAACTACTACGCCGGCCATGGCGTGCAGCTGGACCCCAATGAAATCTTTGTCAGCGACGGCGCAAAGAGCGACCTGGGCAACATTCTGGACCTGTTCGATCAGGACAATGTGGTGCTGGTGCCCGACCCTGTTTACCCCGTGTATGTGGACACCAACGTGATGGCGGGCCGCAAGGTGCTGTATGCCCCGGCCAACGAGGAGAACGGCTTTTTGCCCATGCCGGATGACAGCGTAAAGGCCGATATCATCTATCTGTGCAGCCCCAACAACCCCACCGGCGCGGTGTACACCCGCGAGCAGCTGGCCCAGTGGGTGGCCTATGCCCGCAAGAACGACGCCATTCTGCTGTTTGACGCCGCCTACGAGTGCTTCGTGACTGACCCCGCCCTGCCCCGCAGCATCTTCGAGATTGAGGGTGCCAAGGAGTGCGCCATTGAGTTCTGCAGCTTTTCCAAGATCGCCGGCTTCACCGGCACTCGCTGCGGCTACACCGTGGTGCCCATGGCCATTGAGCGTGAGGGCATGAACCCCAACAAGATGTGGCTGCGCCGCCAGACCACCAAGTTCAACGGCGTGCCCTACATTGTGCAGCGCGGCGCGGCGGCCGTGTTCACCGAGGACGGCATGGCCGAGATCCAGCACAATCTGGACTACTACCGTGCCAACGCCAAGGTGATCGCCAGCGCGCTGGATGAGTGCGGTGTGTGGTACTGCGGCGGCAAGAACAGCCCCTACATCTGGATGAAATGCCCCGGCGGCATGGACAGCTGGACCTTCTTCGACTGGCTGCTGGAGACCACCGGCGTGGTGGGTACCCCCGGTGTGGGCTTTGGCAGCTGCGGCGAGGGCTTCTTCCGCCTGACCGCGTTCGGCAACGCCGAAAAGACCAAGATCGCGGCTGAGCGTGTGAAGAACGCCATTCTGAGCCTGAACAAGTAAAGTTCAGAGGCTGTTCTGCGGGCCGGACGGCGTAAACGCTGCGGCGAAGTACGGAAGGCACACAGAAATCATCTGAAAAAGAACCTCTGCCGCAGTCGATCGGGCTGCGGCAGAACTATATACTAAAACGAACAGGAGGCTGCGATATGGTAGTTGCCCGCCCTTATGGCGTGACCGCCGATGGCCATGCCGTGACCGAATACACCCTGGAAAATGCCCGTGGAATGCAGGTGAAATGCCTGGACTGGGGCGGCCGGGTCACGTCGATCCGTGTGCCGGACCGGGAGGGGCACCTGGTGGACGTGGTGCTCGGCTTTGACGCGCTGGCCGAATATGAGGCGGATACGCAGAGCATTGGAGCCTTTGTGGGCCGGTATGCCAACCGCATTGAGCGCGCCGTATTTACGCTGGATGGGGTGGAACACCGCCTTCAGGTGAACAATGGCCCGAACCACAACCACGGCCCGTGGGGCAGCCGCCCCATGCAGGCGGATTGGGCCGTGGGCGGCGACCGGCTGATTCTTCGCTACCACAGCCCGGCCGGGGAGGACGATATGCCCGGCACCGTGGATGCCCAGGTGCAGTACATTCTGGAGGAGGACAACACGCTTACCATCCGCTACCATGCGGTGACGGACGCGGCCACCCCCATCAACCTGACCAACCACAGCTACTTCAATCTGGCCGGAAGCGGGGACGTGCTGAACCACACCCTGCGCCTTTGGGCGAAAAACTTTACCCGGGCGGATGAAAACAGCTGCCCCTTCGGCACCATTGACCCGGTGGCGGGCACCCCTATGGATTTCACCGTGGAAAAGCCCATGGGCCGGGACATTGAGGCGGAGTACGACCAGCTGGTCTGGGGAAAAGGCTACGACCACAACTGGTGTGTGGACGGCGAGGCCGGAACCCTGCGCCCTGCGGCGGCGGCTTACAGCCCGGAAACCGGCATTGAAATGGACTGCCTGACCACCCAGCCCGGCGTGCAGTTCTACACCGCCAACTGGCTGCCGGAGGGCCTGCCCGGCAAGGGCGGCCGGCCGATGTTCCCGCGGGCGGGCTTCTGCCTGGAAACGCAGCACTATCCCTGCAGCCCCAACCGGCCGCAGTTCCCCAGCGCCATTCTGCGCCCGGGTGAGGAATACAACGAGACGACCCAATATCGGTTCCGTACCCGGTAAGGGGCGAGCACCAAGGAGGTTTTATTATGGAAGAGATCATGGCGTTTTTGAAAGAGAATCCCACCTTCTATTTTGCCACCGTGGAGGGGTACAAGCCCCGTGTGCGGCCGTTTGGCTTTGCCATGGAGTACAAGGGCCGGCTGTATTTCGCCATCGGCAAGCACAAGGCGGCCTATAAGCAGATTCTGGACAATACCAACATCGAGATCTGCACGGCCAACGACCGGGGCGAGTGGCTGCGCATTCAGGGCACCGTGGATTTTGACAACACCGAAGCCGCGAAAAAGCGCGCCTTTGAGGTAATGCCTCAGCTGGCGGACATTTACAACCCCGAAAGCGGCCTGGAGCTGGGCATGGTGTACATGGACCGGATGAGCGCCAAGCTGTTCAGTATGTCCGGCGTAGTACGGGATCTGGATACGTATTGAAAAGCGGAACCCGGCCATTCCGCCGGAAAAAGCCGATGACAAGTGCCCCATAAAGCGTAAAAAGCGCGTTCCCATAGACGGGAACGCGCTTTTTGTGTGGTTGGTTTGCCAGGTGCCGGGCCTTGCGCGCCCCGGCCGAAGAAGGCTCAGTGCGCAGCGGTGCGCTTCTGTTCATCCTCCAGATGCTGGTAGTGGGTGTGCAGGCCGCTCTCCGAGTCAGGGTCCAGCATACTGGCCCGCTGACTGCTCAGATGCACGTCGTAGCCGGTGCCCTCCATGTCGTGGTCGTGGTGGCCATGGGGCTGCCCGAAGGTGGGCACAAACAGGTACTTGCGCACAAAGAACAGGATAGCCACGCTGATGATGACCAGCAGGTTCTGCTGGGGGGTGGTCTCGTGCACCACCATCTCACGGGCCATGGTGAACATCAGCACCTCAATGACCGCGCCGGTGGAATGCTTGCACAGCATCTTCAGGGCCTCAACGCCCAGGATGAGGGTGAAGATGTCCTCCAGAAAATTGTGGAAGATTTCGGTGTCTCCGTTGATCTCCAGCGAGAACAGGGGCGGAATCATCTGTACGGCGCAGATGAGCAGGGCCACCGCCAGAATGGCCGAGAGAAGAATCTCCAGATAGGTGGCACAGATGGAAAGAAAATAGCGCAGTTTGCCTTTCAGTTTTACGTTCAAATTGGTTCACTCCTGTTTTGTCAAAGGGGGATGGGCGGTCCGGCGCTGTACAAGCCCGGGCGTCATTTGAGGCGGCCGTGGGCGCGGTGTGCACCGGCCGGGCCGCATATATGCCTATTATTATACAGGAATGAAGCAATTTGGTAAAGTGCTTCGGCAAGCGGCACGCGGCGCTTTCGGAGGGGCTCAGGGGCGGCCCAGTTCGGTGCCGGGGAAGTAGTGGGCCAGAATCTCGGCCCAGCTGCTACCGGCGGCGGCCATGGCCCTGGCCCCGTACTGGCTCAGCCCCACGCCGTGGCCATAGCCCCAGGTGGTCAGGGCAAACTGCTCTTCCCCGGGCTGCCATTGGATGGAAAAGCAGGCGCTGCGCAGGGCCAGAACCCGCCGCAGCACCGTGCCCCGCACCCACTGCCCGGCCACCTGAATGCGGGACACGTAGCCGGCGTCGGTGTACTCCTGCGCGCCGAACCAGTCTGCCGGGTCTTGGGGCAATTCATAATCCGGGAAGGCCACCGCCAGCAGGTGCTCCATCTGGGGGCGGGTGAGGTTGAAGCGCGCTTCGCAGTCCGGGTCGGCGCGGTCGGTGTGGGAATCCACCCCCTGCAGATAGGGAAGGGTCTGCTCCCAGACGTTCTGGCTGGCTTCGGTGCGGCCGTTGCTGATGGCATGATAGCAGGCGGCGGCCGGTTCGCCCTCGTACAGCAGAACCTGATCCAGCACCTCGTCCACCAGAGCGGCCAGGCGGGCGTAGTTTTGGTCGTAGGCGTCTGCCCAGTAGCTGTGCAGAACCTCGTCGGTCATGAAGCCCTCCCGGCGGGCGGGGTCAGCGGAGAGAAAGGCACCGGAAAGACTGCGGCGGTCCGCGTGGCTTTTTTGATAGAGGGCATAGCTGTGGCTGGCCACGGCCTGGGCCTTCAGGGCTTCGTCCGGCCAGGTAATGGGCATTTCACTGGCCACCGAACCGAGAACGTAGTCCCGAACCGGCACGGTGAGCACGGTGTTGGTGCCTGTGTCCAGCACCAGAAGCGGCTCTTCCCCGGTTTGGGTTGGCTCCGGCGCGGCCGTCCGTTCCCCGGCGGGGGCTTCCGGTGCAGGTTCCGCCGTGGCGGTGGGGGCCGGTTCGGCGGCCGCCGGCCGGGTGCTGTCCGAGAGAAGAAAACAGGCCAGCGGAATCAAAAAGGAAAGCAGGGCAAACAGGGCAAGTTCAAGCAGCGTTCTGCGCATGGGGCAATCTCCTTCCTGCGGGGGTACGGGCCGCCTTGCAATTTTGCCGGGGGAAGGGTACAATAAACTTTGTCTCCCCTCGGCCGCTGCGGTGGGCGGCGGGTGGCATGAAAACGAATGACCGGGCAGTCGTCCGATAAACAACAGCGCCAATGTGCGCGGAAATAGTGAGGAAGCAACATGAAACGTTTGGCCGCGGGGATTTCTCTGCTGGTGCCGGTGGCAGCGGGTGCGGTGCGCTGGCTGGATCTGGTGAACTTTTGCGACCTGACCACCGGCTTTGTAACGCTGGGGCCGGTTTGGGCGCGGTATCTGTGCATGGCACTGGTGCTGTCGCTGGGGGTGCTGGCCAGCTTTCTGGCGGCCCGGCGGCCCAGCGGCCTGGTGCGGCGCAGCATGAGCCTTGGGCTGCTGTGCCTGCTGGCGGGCGGCGCGTTTGCGGCGCTGGCCGGGGTGCAGCTGGCGGCCCTGCTGGGGGGCAGAGAGGCGGATGTGCTGGAAACCGCGCAGACGGTGCTGTATCTGCTGACGGCGCTGTGGCTGCTTTTGCTGGGCATCAGCCGGGTGGCGGGCAGCACCGTGGCCCCCAGCGGGAGCGCCTGGACCGGGATTCTGGGCACGTTTGCGTTTTATCTGCTGACGGTTCGGCGGTTCTGCTTTAACCCCTCCGGCATCGTGCGCATTGTGCCGACGGTGCAGGTGTTCAGTGCGCTCAGTGCGCTGGTGCTGCTTCAGGGGGCGGTCAAGGCGTTCTACCTGCCGCATCTCCCGGTTGGGCGAGGGCTGTTCTTCCGCGGCTATCTGGCGTTCTTCTTCTGCACCTGCCTGGAAGCGCCCCAGGCGGTGTGCCTGTATCTGGGCGGCCAGTACACTCTGGCCCAGCTGGCGGAGGGCTTGGCCCTCGGCGTGATCGGCCTGATCGGCCTGCGCTGTGCGGCCCTCACCGTTGGGGACGAACAGCCGGAGCAGCCGAAGTCGCAAGAGCAGCCGGAAGCGGCGGAAGATCTGACCCGGTAAGATGGGTTGTACCAGCCGCCCGGTGAAAAAACAGGGGAGAACGGCGGTTGTGCCCGCTTTCGCCGGAATGTTTGCAAACAAGACAGGCTGTGCCGCGGCCCGGAAAAGCCGGGAGCGGGCGGCCGCTTCTCAAAGCCTCAAACACATTGAAGTGAAAAACAAAAACGCGCTCGGAGAGTTTCCAGGCGCGTTTTTCCTTTTGACGATTTACAGATCTATAGTGGATGTTCTGGATGCCTGTAACGATCAGACATCCAGAATGCAGCAGGGGTACAGCAGCGCTGTCGCCATGCCGTAAGGGCCGCCGGGCAGGGCGGGGCAGCGGCCGGGTGCCTGTGCGCAGGGCAGCCAAAGCCCGGCGCAGTTGGCGGCCCCCAGGCCGAAAAACGCCCGCCCGTCGCCTGCCCGGGCGGTAAGCTGCCAGAAGGAGGCCCCGCGGGGCAGAGGGTCTGCCGGGGCGTTCTTGTGAAGAGGCTGCCAGCGGAGGAACAGCGCCGCCCCGCAGCCCTGAGGCCGGACGGAAAGGGCAAGGCCGCCGGTGCCGGCCAGCAGAACCCCGCGGATGAGGTGCAGCAGGGCCGCCCACAGGCATTCGGCAGGCAGGGGCACCGCCAGCGGCCCGGCGGGCAGGCAGAGCGAGACGGCGGACGGGGGCAGCGGGCTGACCTGCCGCAGCTGCTCCACAAAGGCTAAGCACGCCGGGGCCAGCTCGGTGGGGCAGGCGGGGGCGTGCAGCCGGGCCAGGGCCTCCAGCGTGCAGGCGGCCCGAAGCAGCCGATACCCCGGCTCGCGGCGCCCGGCGGCGAACTGTTCGGCGGCAGCCTGCCGCAGGGCAGCGGCGGGTTCGCTCAGCCCCATTTTGACATCCCACCTCTCGCCGGGCACGGCAGGCCACACGGCTGCGCCCGTTTGGATTAGTGTGCTGACGCAGTGGTGCAAAATCCACGAAAAAATGTGGAAAGGATGCAAAACATTGGGCTTTCTGGATTTTTGTGTTAAATTTTTGTCAACTACTTGCAGTTTGCTGCTTTTTGGGATACAATAAAGTCAGTGCAAACCCAAACACAGAGAGCGGATGACAATTTCCCTGCCGCCGCGCTCCTGCACACCAAAACAACTCATTCAGGGAGGAAAATAACAATGGCAGTTAAAGTTGCGATCAATGGTTTCGGCCGCATCGGCCGCCTGGCTTTCCGTCAGATGTTTGAGGCTGAGGGCTACGAGGTTGTGGCCATCAACGACCTGACCAGCCCTGCGATGCTGGCTCACCTGCTGAAGTACGACACCGCTCAGGGCAGCTTCCTGGGCAAGATCGGCGAGAACAAGCACACCGTCGAGGCCGGCGAGGATTACATCGTGGTTGACGGCAAGAAGATCACCATCTATGCCAAGGCCAACGCTGCCGAGCTGCCTTGGGGCGAGATCGGTGTGGACGTGGTGCTGGAGTGCACCGGCTTCTACACCAGCAAGGCCAAGGCTCAGGCTCATATTGAAGCCGGCGCCAAGAAGGTCGTTATCTCCGCTCCTGCCGGCAACGATCTGAAGACCATCGTGTACAGCGTGAACGAGAAGACCCTGACCGCTGAGGATCAGATCATCTCCGCTGCTTCCTGCACCACCAACTGCCTGGCCCCCATGGCCGACACCCTGAACAAGACCTATCCCATCGTCTCCGGCATCATGACCACCGTTCATGCTTACACCGGCGATCAGATGATCTTGGATGGCCCCCAGCGCAAGGGTGACAAGCGTCGTGCCCGCGCCGGCGCCCAGAACATCGTTCCCAACAGCACCGGTGCTGCCAAGGCCATCGGCCTGGTCATCCCCGAGCTGAACGGCAAGCTGATCGGTTCCGCTCAGCGTGTGCCTGTTCCCACCGGCTCCACCACCATTCTGGTGGCCGTTGTCAAGGGCAAGGATGTGACCAAGGAGTCCATCAACGCCGCTATGAAGGCCGCTCAGAGCCAGAGCTTCGGCTACAACGAGGAGGAGATCGTTTCCTCTGACGTGATCGGCATGAAGTACGGCAGCCTGTTCGATGCCACCCAGACCATGGTCACCAAGATCGACGACGACACCTTCCAGGTGCAGGTCGTGTCCTGGTACGACAACGAGAACAGCTACACCAGCCAGATGGTTCGCACCATTAAGTACTTCGCTGAGCTGTAATCAACGCACAGGCTGAAATGCTGCGCAAAACGCCCGGCCCGGCAACCCCGAGCGGGCGATGAGCAAAGGCATAATTTAGGCCCCCCGGCGTGACGCTTTGTCACACCGGGGGGCCTTTGTTTGTGAGTGTATACCTTTGGGTTGTCATCAGCTGTACCGTTCTTTGCGGAGCATTTGGGCTGCGTCCTGATACAAAGAGAGCCCGGCTTTGGCCAGAACCGGGCCGCGGCGGCTGCGGCCGAACCGCTTCACGCCGAGGGAGCCCTCCCGGCGCATGATCGGCTTGATGACCGCCGTAGGCGTTATGCGGCGCGTTTCGGCGGCCTCGCTGAAGCTGCCCGCATCTGCCACACGGAGAAATGCTTCCCGCTGCGGGGCGTTAATCCAAAGAGCCGAGATAGACGGCCAGTAGCGTCAGCGCCGTGGCCTGCTGCTGCGGGGTGCAGCGGTGCAGCCGGGCCAGCAGTTCGCTTTCCGGCAGAGGGGCGTCCAACTTGCTTACCAGAATTTCATCCGGTGTGGCACCGTATACCCGGCAGATGTGCAGCAGAGTTTCCAAACGCATGTTGACGGTGCCGCGTTCAATATCCGCATAGGTGCGGTCCGAAAGGCCGGCCAGTTCCGCCACCTCAGCCTGGGTAAGCCCCCGCTTTTTGCGCATGGCCAACAAGCGGTTGCCGATGGTACGCCGGTCAAAAATAAGCACAAAACCACTCCTTTGTTGCCTCTATATAGGAATTGTAGTTCCGGATAGAGTTGACAAATAGGAGCTTTGCATACATAATTACAGGAAGAAAAGTTCTTAAAATCGAATTTTAAGAAAGGAAACGCACAAAGGTCGGCCCACACAGGGCGGCTGCTGTAAGTGTCGGAATGGAAGAAGGCGGCCTTGCATACTGATTGGCGATGCTTCGTGTGTTTTTGCGGCCTGTTGGCGTGATTGTATAAAAATCAAAGGCAAAATGATAAAAATTAACGTAAAATAATACTTTTGAGCCGAAAATATGGTATAATCACACTGCAGTTTTACATTATAATAAAACAACGAAGAAAGCGGCCCCGACCGGAACGAGCGGGCGAGAAGGTGATGCTGTGGACGTTCAGACGTTTTGTACCCAGGTTTTGAAAGTGATCGAGCCGGATGTACTCCAGCAGTGCATCCGCGCCATTCAGGTGCGGAACCTGCGCAAAGGGCAGGTGCTGCTGGCCTGCGGCGAATCGCCCACGGATGTGTATTTCCTCAAAAAGGGCGTGCTGCGCGGCTACTATTTTGACGAGAACGGCCGGGAGATCACCGAGTGTATTTCCGGCACCCCGGGTATGTCGTTTATGCCCGGCTTCGATTGGCATGAGCCTGCCCGCATCAACATCGGCGCGGCGGCCGCGGGCACTCAGGTGTTTGCCATTCCGGTGGCACTGGCGGATGATATGTTGGCCACCCGGCCCGAGAGTATGCAGGTGTATGTGGAACAGATCAAGCTTGCGGGCGAGATTCACCTGAAGGCGCGCAACGCCCTGCTGGAAGGGGCGGCGCCGCAGCGCTACCAGTGGTTTTTGCAGACGTACCCCGGCGTGGCCGATCAGGTCAGCGGCAAAATCATTGCCTCGTTTCTGGGCATTACGCCGGTCACGCTCAGCCGCCTGCGCCGCAGTATGCGGCAGGAAGCGCAGGAAGCGGGCGGCGGACGGAACGACCCGACGTAACATGGCAGCCGGCGGCTGAATGACTGCGAACACGTTATAAAGATAAAGAGAAAGCGGACGGAACCCATTCCTCGGGGAGGGTTTCGTCCGCTTTTTGTCCATATTTCCGCGGCCGGCGGCCGGTGCGTAGAAACGGGGAGAATTTTGTTAGCCTGTGTTGACAAGCATGGGCCGGAATGCTACACTAAAGCCGTATTGTTAGACAACGCTAACAAATCATAGCTAAGACAATTTAATGAGGAATGTGAAACAAAAATGAAGCTGAGTGAGCTTTCGGTGGGGCGCTGTGCCACCATTCGTGCCGTAGGGGGCACGGGGGCACTGCGCCGCCACCTGCTGGATATGGGCCTTACCCCGGGCACCGCAGTGACTCTGCGCAAAACGGCCCCGATGGGGGACCCGGTGGAACTGGAACTGCGTGGGTACGAGCTGACCCTGCGCCTGGCCGACGCCGAGAACATTGAAATTGCGGATGAACGTGCCCCCGCCCCGCCGGCCGGGCCGCACCACCCCGGCCGCCATGTGCCGCAGGTGCACCCGGGCGCCGGCGAGATGAACGCCCGCCACCGGGAAGAAGAGCACGGCCGGGCCGCCATTCCGGACGGAACCCCGCTGGTGTTTGCCCTTGCAGGCAACCAGAACTGCGGCAAAACCACCCTGTTCAATCAGCTCACCGGTTCCAACCAGCACGTGGGTAACTTCCCCGGCGTGACGGTGGACCGGAAGGACGGCAAGATCCGCGGCCATATGGAGGCCACCGTGGTGGACCTGCCCGGCATTTACAGCCTGTCGCCCTATTCCAATGAAGAGATCGTGACCCGGGACTTCCTGCTGAAGGAAAAGCCCCAGGGCATCATCAACATTGTGGACGCCACCAACATCGAGCGCAACCTCTACCTGACCCTGCAGCTGCTGGAGCTGGGCATTCCCATGGTGCTGGCCCTGAACATGATGGATGAGGTGCGGGCCAACGGCGGCACCGTGATGGTCAACGCGCTGGAGGCGGAGCTGGGCATTCCGGTCATTCCCATCAGCGCGGCCAAAAACGAGGGCATTGATGAGCTGATCCGCCATGCGCTGCACGTGGCCCATTATCAGGAAAAGCCCGCCCGCACGGATTTCTGCCGGGAGGACGGCGACAACGACGGCAGCGATGCGGTGCACCGGTGCATTCACGCCATCATGCACCAGATCGACGACCACGCCAAGCGGGCGGGAATCCCTGTGCGGTTCGCGGCGGCCAAGCTGGTGGAGGGGGATGGCCCCATTCTGGAGAGCCTGTGCCTTTCCGACAACGAAAAGGAGCTGCTGGAGCACGCGCTGGTGCAGCTGGAGGAAGAGACCGGAACCGACCGGGAGAGCGCCCTGTGCGATACCCGATACGATTTCATCAGCCACCTGTGTGAGGACACGGTGGTGAAGCCCCGCGAGAGCAAGGAGCACGCCCGCAGTGTGGCCATTGATAAGGTGCTGACCGGCAAATATTTCGCCATCCCGGTGTTTTTGTGCATCATGGGTCTGGTGTTCTGGCTGACCTTCGGCAGCGTGGGCGCCTTTTTGAGCGACCTGCTCAGCGCCGGCATTGACTGGGTGACCGCCTGTGCCGATCAGGCCCTGACCAATTACGGCATCAACCCGGTGGTGCACAGCCTGGTGATCGACGGCGTGTTTGCGGGCGTGGGCAGCGTGCTCAGCTTCCTGCCGGTCATTCTGGTGCTGTTCTTCTTCCTGTCCATTCTGGAAGATTCCGGCTACATGGCCCGGGTGGCCTTTGTGATGGACAAGCTGCTCCGCCGCATCGGGCTTTCCGGCCGAAGCTTTGTGCCCATGCTCATCGGCTTTGGCTGCAGCGTGCCCGCCATCATGGCCACCCGCACCCTCTCCAGCGAGCGGGACCGGAAAATGACCATTCTGCTCACCCCCTTCATGAGCTGCTCGGCCAAGCTGCCCATCTACGGTATGTTTACCATGGCGTTCTTCCCGCACCATCGGGCGCAGGTGATGATCGGCCTGTATGTGCTGGGCATGGCGGTGGGCGTGCTGTTCGGCCTGCTTTTGAAAAACACCGTGTATCAGGGCGAACCGGTGCCCTTTGTGATGGAGCTGCCCAATTACCGGCTGCCCTCGCCCCGCAGCGTGGCCCAGCTGATGTGGGAAAAGGCTAAGGACTTTTTGACCCGCGCCTTCACCGTGATTTTTGTGGCCACCATCGTCATCTGGTTTTTACAGACCTTCGACACCCGCCTGAACGTAGTGGCGGACAGCAGCCAGAGTCTGCTCGCCCTGCTGGGCGGCCTGATCGCGCCGATCCTGGCCCCGCTGGGCTTTGGCGACTGGCGGGTGAGCACCGCCCTCATCACCGGCTTTACCGCCAAGGAAACGGTGGTGAGCACCCTGGCCGTGCTGACGGGGGCTTCCATCAGCACCCTGCCCCAGACCCTGAGCAGCCTGTTCACCCCGTTCAGCGCGCTGGTGTTCCTGGTGTTTACCCTGCTGTACACGCCCTGCGTGGCCGCCATTGCCGCCGTGCGGCGTGAGGCGGGCACCCGCCGCGCCGCCGTGCAGGTGTGCGTGCTGCAATGCGCTATTGCGTGGGCGGTGGCCTTTGTGGTAAAATTGGTTGGAACACTGATGGGCCTGGCCTGAGCGCCGGGCCGAAGGTTCCCTGCACGGCTGAGGCTGTGCAGACCAGAAAAGAGGGTACGGCAAATGAACATTCAAAGCATTCTGGTGCTGGCAGGGCTGGTTGTATTTTTTGTGCTGGCCATTGCCTGGATCTCGAAAAACGGCGGTTGGCAGAGCGGCGGCTGCGGCGGGGATTGTTCCCACTGCGCCAGCCACTGCGATGACCCCGAAAAGGCCAAGAAGGCAAAATAAAACCACAGAAACAGGCGAGGGGCTTCCCGTTAGGGAGGCCCCTCGCCTGTTTTTTCTTGCAGAAATCACTGACGGCAGGGCAGCGATCCGCTTGCCGAGAAACTCCGATGAACTGGCCGGCAAAACGCTGCATACTGCGCTGAAACGATGATTTATAAATAACTAATTGGAAAAAATATGACGCAATATACAAATCGCAAATGCTTTTGAGCGCTTTGTTTTGGTGCGTTGTATGCGTTGTTGAAAGAATGCGCTTTGAAATGTGCTCTCAGGAACTTATCCGCTCAGGCGCTCCGCCAGCAACGGCGCCCACACGTCCAGCGGAAGGGCGTCGGCGGTGTCGTCGGCATAATGGCTGAACAGCTGCACCAGGGCGACTTCTCGGCCGCGGCGAAGCAGCAGAACCGTGGAAAAGCCATTGTCCCAGGTGAAGGCCTCATCGGCGGCAAGGCCGCTGACCGTCTGCACCTCCGCCCGGGAAAAAGCGCCGAACCGGCGGGCGTGGCGCAGGGCCGTGGCAGCTTGATGGGAAAGCCAGGGCGTAGCCGTGCGGATGTAAGTAATGTCCCAGTCCAGGGTGATGGTGCCCTGAGCGGTGCGCAGGTAGGCCCACTGGTTGGCCTCCCGGTAGGTGAACAGCGGGTCGCTGTGGCTGGTCATCCGGTCGGTGTTGTACTCGGGGCGGAGTTTCGGCTCGGCCCCCAGTTCCTCCGCCAGCGGAGCGGGCATCAGGGGAAAGGCGCTCTCCTCCAGCGGGCGGGTGTAGGCGGCCTCGGAACCCAATTGCAGCCACAGGATGGACGCCAGCATGGCAACGGTGAGAACCGCGCTTGTGCCGCGCCAGACCCACCAGCGGTTCTTTCCGATGCGCCAGTCCTTTTCGTGATCCAGCTCCCGGCCATGGACCAGCTTGCGGCGCTGCCGGGCAAGGCCCCACAGCCGCAGGCCGCAGTCTGCCCACAGAACCGCAAGCCCAAGCAGGATGGGCAGCCCGGCCCAGAGGCCCAGCGCGGCCAGCATAAGAATGGGGCCGCCCTGCACCCAGAACAGAGCCGAACCGAAGAAAAACAGCGAGTTCAGAAGAAGCTGAACCAGATAGCCTGCCATCTGCCCCAGCGTTTGCCGGTTCATCCGCGCCAGCGTCAGGGCCTGCAGGGCGGGGTCGGTGTTCAGTTCCGGGGCGGCGGGGTCCTCGGTGCGCCAGATCTCCAGCCCGCCGCAGCGGTCCACATACTGCCAGCCCAGCGCCTGAGCCAGCTGAACCGCTTCCGGGTCCGGCTGCGGGCCGTTCGTCAGGACACCCCGGCGGCTGTCCGCCGTCAGGCGGTAGCGCGTTGGCTGGGCCGGGCCTGCCTAAAAAGCGGCGAAGTCAAGCAGGCTGTGCATTCGCTTCAGGTGCAGCCCCTGTTCGGCCAGGTCGCCCAGCCAGCTTTCGGTGGCTTCCAGATCCCAGATGGGGCAGGGGGGAATGCGGTAAACGGTGCGCTTTGTCATGGTGTGGTTCCTCCTTCCGCATCGGCAACGCATTGCCGCAGGCGGGCCAGCTCCGCCTCATAGGCGGCCCGGCCCTTGGCCGTGATGGCGTAGGTGCGCTTCCGACCTTCCATTTCTACCTGGGTGATGTACTGTTCTTTTTCAAACTTCCCGAGAATGGTGTAGAGTGTGGCCGGGCCAATAGGCACCCGGCCGCCGGTGCGCTGATGGATGAAGGCGGCGGCATCGGCCCCGCACATGGGGCCTTGGGTGAAGGCCATCAGCACATAGAACATGGTCTCGGTGAGAAGGACGAGCGGCTGTTTCGGCAAGGGGCATCACCTCCGTTTCGGGGAATTTCAGAGAATTTCGGTTTCGTATTGCAATTCCCGCAATGCCAATATCGTGACATGATATCGTCTAATGATATTGTAGCGGGTGGAAAGGGGCGTTGTCAATCCATTTTCGTTCATAAGAGAATTTTACTGTGTGGATTTAGGAAGCTAAGTTCCGGCGCGAGATCGCCCCGGCTGACTGCCGAAGCGCCGCCTGTGCCCGGTGCAGGGCCTGAACAGCGATGGAAAGCGGCGGTTTTGCGGGGCAGGGCAAATGATTTAAACAATTGCAATGAATATATATACAAGTGCGCGCTGAAAATCGCATAAATAGTCATTCTGACCGTGTGGGCACACCGCTTCTTTAACGTCAAAAAGTAACGGTCGGACCCCCCAGATTCCGCATTTGCCGGCTTTGAAGGGGGCGGCCGGGAAGGCCAACGCAGGAAAACCAAAGGAAAAACGCACTTGCGCCGAAAAAAGAGAGACGGAAATGCGTGCAGAAAAAGAAAACTGCGCAAAAGCAGGGGGAACATTGAAGCCTGGTTTGTGCAAAACGCGAAAACTGTGACCAAAAGCATAAAAATTCATTGACAGAGAATAAATATACAGCTATACTAGGAGACAGTTCCACACGGGGCCTGCACCGAATGAGGGTTCGGCGCACAAAGGCCCGGCGGGGAGCGGCAGAATCGGACGGCGCCAGGGCAAACGGGCACGCTTCGGCGGCCCGCTGCTTCAAACGAAGCCGCCGAAGAAGAAAGAGGAGTGTTTTACTTATGAAAAAGTTTGTTGCTTTGATGCTGGGCCTGACCATGGCCCTGAGCCTGGCCGCCTGCGGCGGCAGCGCTTCTTCCAGCGCCGCGGCTTCCTCTGAGGCTGCTTCTTCCGAAGCTGCCGGCAAGCAGACCATCTTCAGCCTGGACGACATGGCCGACAAGACCGTGGGCGTGCAGCTGGGCACCACCGGCGATATCTACATGAGCGACGCCGTGGGCAACGCCGACGACCTGAACATTGCAGGCGTGGAAGAGTACAACAAGGCCGCTGACGCCGTGCAGGCTCTGCTGAGCGGCAAGATCGACGCCGTGTGCATCGACGACCAGGTGGCCAAGAACTTTGTGGCCGCCAACCCGGACAGTCTGGTGGTTCTGGACACCCCCTACGCCACCGAGGACTATGCTGCCTGTGTTGCTAAGGGCAACGATCAGCTGACCGAGGCCATGAATGCGGCCATCGCCGAGCTGAAGAACAACGGCACCCTGGACGCCATCCTGGATAAGTACATCAACAAGACCGAGGGTGCAGTCGGTTACGTTACCCCCGAGGGCACTGAGTACCCCAACGGTGAGCTGACCATGGCCACCAACGCCACCTTCGAGCCCTACGAGTACATCGAGAACGGCGAGGTCATCGGCCTGGATGTGGACTTCGCCAAGGCCATCTGCGATCAGATGGGCTACAAGCTGGTTGTGGAGGATATGGAGTTTGACGCCATCATCCCCGCTGTGCAGTCCGGCAAGGCTGACTTCGGCATGGCTGGCATGACCGTGACTCCCGAGCGTGCCGAGAGCATCAACTTCACCGACAGCTACTGCACCGGCGTTCAGAGCATCATCGTGCGGAAGTAACCTTATTAAAAAGAGACAGGGCCAGGGCGCTTTCGGCGCTCTGCCCCTTTTTCTGTTCTTATCACAAAGGCACTGCCGCAGATGAACGACTCCCGCATACGGATGGTAAAATTTGCGCGGTTCCGCCCAAAACAAAGGAGGATGCCCGTCATGCAGGATCTAATGCCCGCCATGCAGGATCTATGGCAAAACTTGGTGAAGCAGTTCACCGCTACCTTTATCACAGAGCAGCGCTACATGCTGTTCCTGAATGGTTTGAAAACCACGCTGACCATCACGTTCTGCGCGGCGCTTCTGGGCATCGTGCTGGGGTTCCTGATTGCGTATTGCCGCACCACCTATGAGCGCACCCTGCGCCGTGGCCCGCTGCTGAAATTCCTGAACTTTCTGTGCAATGTGTACCTGACGGTCATCCGCGGTACCCCCACCATGATTCAGGTGCTGATCATGTATTTTGTCATCTTCGGCTCGGTCAAGATCGACAAAGTGCCGGTTGCGGTGCTGGCCTTCGGTATGAACAGCGGCGCCTATGTGGCCGAGATTTTCCGCGGCGGCATCATGAGCATTGACTACGGCCAGATGGAGGCCGCCCGCAGCCTGGGGCTGAATTACACCCAGGCCACCTGGCGGGTCATTCTGCCCCAGACCATCAAGAACGTGTTCCCTTCGCTGGGCAACGAACTGATCGTGCTTTTGAAGGAAACTTCCATCAGCGGCTACATTGCCCTGCAGGACCTGACCAAGGCCGGCGACATTGTGCGAAGCCGCACCTACCTTCCTTTCTTCCCCTACATTTCGGTGGCGGCGATCTATCTGGTGCTGGTTCTGATTTTGGAGAAGATTCTGGGCAACATTGAAGGGAGGCTGGCTGCAAGTGACCGATAATATTTTGCAGGTCCGCGGGCTGAAAAAGACCTATGGCGGCGAAAAGAAAAAGGGCGTCAAGGGCCTTACCCCCAAGCTGGACGTACTGCGGGGCATTGACATTGACATCCAGCGCGGCGATGTGATCTGCCTGATCGGCCCTTCCGGCTGCGGCAAATCCACCTTCCTGCGCTGCCTGAACCGGCTGGAGATTCCCACCGAGGGCACCGTAACCTTTGAGGGCGAAGAGGTCAACGATAAGGACATTGACCGCATCCGCCGCAAGATGGGCATGGTGTTCCAGCATTTCAACCTGTTCCCCCACATGACCGTGAAGCAGAACCTGTGCATGGCTCCGGTGCTTCTGAAGCTGAAAACGCAGGAAGAAGCTGAAAAGCGGGCGGACGAGCTGCTGGCACGGGTGGGCCTTTCGGAAAAGGCGGATGTGTACCCCAACAGCCTGTCCGGCGGCCAGAAGCAGCGCATTGCCATTGCCCGTGCGCTGGCCATGGACCCGGATGTGATCCTGTTTGACGAGCCCACCAGCGCCCTGGACCCCGAGATGGTGGGCGAGGTGCTGGAGCTGATGAAGCAGCTGGCGAAAGACGGCATGACCATGGTGGTGGTCACCCACGAGATGGGCTTTGCCCGGGAAGTGGCCAGCCGGGTCATCTTCATTGACGAGGGCAAGATTCAGGAGGACGAGCCGCCGCAGGAGTTCTTCACGAACCCCAAGCATCCCCGGCTGAAGGCTTTCCTTTCCAAGCTGCTGTAAAAACTTAAACAATGCGATACGCCCCCCGGCAGGCCATGGCGGTTCTGCCGAGGGGCGTATTTTTATACGAATAATAAGGTTGTACGCGAGTTGAGTACAATTCTTGCAAAAATTCCGAGAAAAGAGTAAGCTTTAGAAAAAAACAAGGAAAAGTGAGGTACAGCGGTGAACATTTTTGACATCATCGGCCCCGTTATGATCGGCCCGTCCAGCAGCCATACTGCCGGTGCAGCCCGCATTGGGTATGTGGCCCGCAAAATTCTGGCCCAGGAACCGGTGGAGGCCGAGATCGGCCTGGCGGGCAGCTTTGCCCAAACCTATAAGGGCCACGGCACCGACCGGGCGCTGATCGCGGGTATTCTGGGAATGCGGCCGGACGATGAGCGGCTGCCCCACAGCCTGGAACTGGCGAAAGAACAGGGCCTGCGCTTTTCCTTCCGCACGGTGCAGCTGCCCAAGTGCCACCCCAATACGGCGGTGATCAAGCTGACCGGCAAAGAGGGCGCGGTGGCCCAGGTGGAAGGGGCCTCCGTGGGCGGCGGAAACATCCTGATCACCCGGCTGAACGGCATGGAAAGCGCCTTCACCGGCCAGTGCGATACCCTCATTATTCCCCACCGGGATACCCCCGGCGTGATTGCCACCGTGACCCAGGCGCTGGCGCTGTACAAGGTGAACATCGGCAACTTTAAGCTGACCCGGCCCATCAAAGGCGACATGGCCATTATGACCATTGAGCTGGACGGCCAGCTGGACAGCGAGGTGGTGGAGCTGCTGAAAAAGCAGCCCAATGTGGCCGGTGTGGTTTACCTGCGGGCCAATTAAAGGGGAGGACACCATGAGGATTGCATACGATTCCATTGAAGAATTGGCCCGCCTGGCGGCCAGTGAAACCGTGACCATCGGCCAGCTGGTGCTGGAAGAGCAGGCCGAACAGCTGGGCCGTACCAAAGAGCAGCTTCTGGCCGTGCTGGACGAGGACCTGACGGTGATGGAGCAGGCGGCCCGGCGGGGCGGCCGGAAGGACGTGCGTTCCCACAGCGGGCTGACCGGGGGCGACGGCTGGCGCATGAGCCAGTACGCCCAGGCGGGGCAGACGCTTTCCGGCCCGCTGGCGGCCTGCGCCATGGCCATTGCCATTTCGGTGGCAGAGTACAACGCGGCCATGGGCCGCATCGTTGCCAGCCCCACCGCGGGCAGCTGCGGCATTCTGCCCGGGGCGGTGCTGGCCATGATGGAACAGCGCGGCGCCAGCCGCCAGCAGGCCTGTGAGGCGCTGGCGGCGGCGGGCGGCATTGGCCTGGTTCTGGCCCAGCAGGCCAGCATTGCCGGGGCAGAGGGCGGCTGCCAGGCCGAGTGCGGCAGTGCGGCGGCCATGGCAGCGGCGGCTTTGGTGGAGCTGAACGGCGGCACGCCGGAGATGGCGGCCAACGCGGCGGCTATGGCCATTAAAAACCAGCTGGGGCTGGTGTGCGACCCGGTGGCCGGGCTGGTGGAAGTGCCTTGCATCAAGCGCAACGGGGGCGGTGTGATGTGCGCCCTGTGCGCGGCGGATATGGCGCTGGCGGGCATTCGCAGCGTGATTCCGGTGGATGAGGTGGTCAGCGCCATGCGGGAGGTGGGCGAGAGCCTGCCCTGTGCCCTGCGGGAGACGGCTCAGGGCGGCCTTGCGGCCACCCCCACCGGCCAGGCGCTGGCACGGAAGATCTTCGGCGCAGGCTGAGAGAGCGGGCGGCCCGGCCTAAAGACGGCACAGGCAAATAGTACAAAATAGTAAAAGCGAAAATAAATAAAAGCGGCACACCGCGTAAAAACCGAACAACGGCTTTTGCGGCGGTGTGCCGCTTGGCTTTACGTGAAAACATTTTACCTCATCTGTGAGAGGCAGGCTTTGAAGCACTCCTACTTACGGAATGAGTTCTTTCAGCGCTTTTTGCAAAGCGTCAATTGCTTTCAGTAATTAGATTGCTTGCGATATTGGGATTCTCCTGGAACAGCTGCAGAAGCCGACACGCCGATCCACTCGGTTTGCGCATACCTTGCTCCCAAGCCTCAACCGCTTTGGCGGAAACGCCAAGGAGCGATGCAAATACAGCCTGTGTGACACCGAGATTTGAACGGACTCCTTTAATCTCGCGCACGTCAAATGTGGGGACTGGCTGAATCGAACAATGATGGACGTTTGCCTCCGGGCATTGTCCCTCCGCGTATGCAACAGCTTCCTTCAATCCTTGCAGGATACTATCATATACGCGCATAGAGAATACCTCTTCATAAGCTTTTGTAAGGACATCGCCCCAAAAGCGAACGCTCAGGATTTGTGCGCCGCGTTTTCTTTCGGAGAAAAGCCTTGCCCGGGTGCAACCGAAAGCCCGCGGAAAACCAGCGGTTCCGGCTGCGATTCCGGGTCGTCCAGCTGGAAAAACTCCGGCTCCACCGGGGTGTAGGGCGGATCTGCCTCGTCCTCTTCATCGGCTTCGGCGGCCAGGGCACGCAGTGCGTCCTGATGGGCCTTTTGATGCTCGGCCGATTGATGGGCACTGCGGCGGGAATCCCGTGCCAGCAGGGCAAACTCGCCCCAGATGAAAATCAGCAGAAGCACGGCCAGCGCCTGCATCAGGCGCAGAATGCCGGGGGAGAGAAAGTCACTGTCGGTGAGCAGATACACCGCATAACCGGCCGGTACGCTCAGCGCGAGACTGACCAGCAGGGAAACCAGGAGCTTTTTTTGCATGGAAGCGGTCCTTTCCGGAAATTATTTCGTGCCGAAGATACGGTCGCCTGCATCGCCCAAACCGGGAACGATGTAGCCCTTCTCGTTCAGCTTCTCATCCAGAGCGGCCACGTAGATGTCCACATCGGGATGGGCCTCATGCAGGGCCTTCAGGCCTTCGGGAGCGGCGATGATGCCGATGAACTTGATGCTGCGGGCGCCGCGCTTCTTGATCTGGGTGATGGCGTCACGGGCGCTGCCGCCGGTGGCCAGCATGGGATCCAGCACGATTACGTCACGCTCGGCAATGTCGCTGGGCAGCTTGCAGTAGTATTCCACAGGCTCCAGGGTCTCTTCGTTGCGGTACAGGCCGATGTGGCCAACCTTGGCGGCGGGCAGCAGGGTCAGCATACCGTCCACCATGCCCAGGCCGGCGCGCAGAATGGGCACCAGGGCCAGCTTGCGGCCGGACAGCACCTTGGTGTGGGCCACGGCGATGGGAGTCTCGATCTCCACCTCTTCCAGGGGCAGGTCACGGGTGGCCTCGTAGCACAGCAGGGTTGCTAGCTCGCTCACCAGCTCCTTGAATTCCTTGGTGCCGGTGGCTTTGTTGCGCAGCAGGCTGACCTTGTGCTGCACCAGGGGATGGTCGAGAATCATAGGCTGTTTGCTCATTTTGTTCAACGCTCCTCAATGTTCATTTCGCGTGGTTCAAACAAACCGGACGGCAGAACTGCCCCCGGCTCAAAACGGCAGAAAATACGGCTCAGCCGCGGGCTTCCAGCGCGGTGAGCTTGTCAATGCGGCGCTGATGGCGGCCGCCCTCAAAGGGCGTGTTCAGAAACAGGTCCACCAGCTGAATGGCCAGGCCGGGGCCCACCACACGGCCGCCCAGGCACAGGGCGTTGGCGTCGTTGTGGCGGCGGGTGTACTCCGCGCTGAAGGAATCGCTGCAGCAGCAAGCGCGGATGCCGTGGATCTTGTTGGCGGACATGGAAATGCCCACGCCGGTGCCGCAGAACAGCAGGGCACAGCGGCAGTCGCCGGCCACAACGGCGTCACAGGCAGGGGCAGCCATATCGGGGTAATCGCAGGAAGCGCCGTCCAGCGTGCCGAAATCGGTGTAAGCCTCGCCGATTTCATCCAGGTGCTTGCGCACGGCTTCCTTCAGTTCAAAACCGCCGTGGTCGGCGGCAAGGGCGATGGGTTTCATGGTTTTGTTCCTCCTCTTATTCCTTCCGGGCGGCCAGGCGTTCCGCCCGTTCCCGCTCGGCCTGGCTCAAGCGCAGATACTGCGGGCGCAGAGCTTCCGGGAGGCAGGCCTCGCCATCCGCCTGCATCCGCAGGGCGGCCAGGCAGATGCCCAGCGCGCGGGGAGCCTGCAAACTGGGCGGGCAGGAAAGCACGCCCGGCTGTGCGCCGAACCTATTATAGCACAGCTGGGCCCCGTCACCAACAAAAAACAAAGGTTTTTTGCAATTTGCAACAAAATCCGTCAGCGCGTCCACCGGCTGGGCGGCATCCGGGGTCAGGCGGGCGTGGGTGGCCAGGTCAAAGGCGGCCCAGTATACCTCGCCGCGGCGCGCATCCAGCGCACACAGCACGGTGCCTTCCCCCTGCTGGGGCAGGGCCAGGGCTTCCAGCGTGGAGACCCCGGCGCAGGGCGTGTTGTTTACAAAGGCCAGCCCCTTCACGGTGGCCAGGCCGATGCGCAGGCCGGTAAAGCTGCCCGGCCCGGCGCACACGCCGTACAGGTCCAGGTCGGCCGGGGTCAGGCCGGTGGCCTTGAACGCGCCGTCCACCAGGCCCATCAGGGTCTCGCTGTGGGACAGCCCGCCGTTTACAAAGCACTCATAAAGCAGCTGGCCGTCTTTGGTCAGGGCCACGCCTGCGGTGCGGCCGGCTGCATCAATGCCCATACAAATCAAAAGGTTACCCCCTCAATGGTAATTTTTCGGTCATCGCCGCCCAGATGCTGAATGTCCACCCGGATGGGGTGCTCCAGCGCAAGAAGATCGGCCAGGTTCTCGCTCCATTCGGCGGCAACAATGGCCCCCTCGTCCAGATAATCGTAGAAGCCGGAGGTGCACAGATCCTCTTCGGTGGAGATGCGGTACAGATCAAAATGAGCCAGGGGCTTCGGCCCCCGGTAGTAGTTTACAATGGCAAAGGTGGGGCTGCTCACCGGGTCGGTGCAGCCCAGGCCCTGGGCCAGCCCCTCGCAAAAGGCGGTTTTGCCCGCGCCCAGCCCGCCGGTGAAGGCCACCAGGCTGCCGGGGCTGAGCACGGCGGCCATCCGCTTGCCCAGCGCAACGGTTTCGGCCCGGCTGTGTGTAATGGTTTCCATGGGCAAAACGCTCCTTTCCGCCCGAAGGCGCGGGCGGCGGCCGTCGAAACCCGGCGCAGCTGCCCATATTTGGTCCTAGTATAGCATATGCGGCGGTGATTTGCAAAAGAGGCCGGGAGACGATATAATGAAAAAGCCGGAAAAAGTCTGCCTGTGTGAAAGAAACGGCGGCTCCGGCTCGTATTAAACATGCAGGGCCTTGCTCCTGCGGGAAAACACTGCGACCAATACGAGGAACACTATGGGAAAACTCATCAAAGAATACAGCCGCGCCACCGACTGGGTGTATCTGGCCCTTTGTGTGGCCTGCTCGGTGCTCAGCGTGCTCACGCTGATCTCCATCGGCACCTACAATCTGGGCGGCTTTGACACGGATATGGGCAGCATCACCGGCCTGGGCGGCTACCGCGGGGCGCTGGTGCAGGCCATTGCCAGCCTGCTGGGGGTGGCGTGCGCCATCCTGCTCAGCTGCATTGACTATCGGGCCATGGTGGATGCCTGGCCTTTCCATGTGGCGGGCGCCTGGGGCCTGGTGGCTCTCACCTTTTTAAAGGTAAATCTGGGGCCGGTTTCGCTGGGCTACGCCCCCGGCAGCACGGACAATTACAGCTGGATTCGGGTGGGGCCGCTGTCGCTTCAGCCCACCGAGCTGGCCAAGATCAGCTTCATCCTCACCTTTGCCATGCATCTGGACATGGTGAAAAACGAACTGAACGAGCCCAAAACGCTGGCCAAACTTCTGGCCCATATGGCGGTGCCGGTGCTGCTGGTGCACATTCAGGGCGATGACGGAACCGCCATCGTGTTTGCCTGCATCGGCTGCATGATGATGTTTGTGGCCGGGCTTTCCTGGCGGTACATCGCCGGGGCCGTGTGCGCCGGCGTCACCGCGCTGGCGGTGGCCGTGGGATTCTTCCCAGATAAGATCTTCAAAAACTACCAGTATCAGCGCATTATGGCGCTGTTTCATATGGAAGACCCCGCCTATGCGGACATTACCCTGCAGCAGAACAAGGGCCTGATCTCCATCGGCGCAGGGCGCATTTTCGGCCGCGGGCTGTTCAACGAATACCACAACTATGTGCCGAAGACCGAGAACGACTTCATCTTCAGCTACATCGCCGAATCCATCGGGTTTGTGGGCTGTGTGCTGGTGTTGGGGGCGCTGTTTGCCGTGGCCATCAAAACCCTGACCACCGGCCTGCGCAGCCAGGACAAATTGGGCACATACATCTGCACCGGCGTGTTTGCGGCCATGGCCTGGCAGATCATCATCAACCTGGGCATGAACCTGGCGGTGCTGCCGGTCATCGGCGTGACGCTGCCCTTCTTCTCGGGCGGCGGCACCAGTGCCCTGATGATGTATCTGTGTGTGGGGCTGGTGCTCAGCGTGTACATGCACAACAAAAAGAGCCTGTTCGATCATTGATCGGCACGGCCAAAAGCAAGAACGAATGCCGGCCCGGCGGGTGCGCAATGCGCCTGCCGGGCCGCTTTTTTGTGCCGGAATGCCGCCCTGTGAACTTTTGCGCAGAGCGGCCGGGGGCCTTTGTTGCCCAAGAACGGCTTGTGTGTTATAATAATACGGTTATTATGGATTTGCAGGCAAAAAATGTGGCCTTGCAGGCAAACGGCAACACGGAAGAGGAAGAAAGGCAGGGTGCTTGTGCGGGTATTGGGCATTGACCCCGGCTACGCCATCGTTGGTTGGGGCGTGCTGGATTATCAGGGCAACCGGTTTCAGCCGGCGGGCTTCGGCGCGGTGACCACGAAGGCCGGGGTGCCGCTGGAACGGCGGCTGGCGCAGGTATATGACGGGGTAGCGGAAGTGCTCGACCAGTACCGGCCCGAGGCGCTCTCCATCGAAAAGCTGTTTTACCAGCACAACCAGACCACCGTCATCGGGGTGGCCGAGGCCCGCGGGGTCATTCTGCTGGCGGCAGCCCAGCGGGGCGTGCCCATTTTTGAATACACCCCCATGCAGGTGAAGCAGTCGGTCAGCGGGTACGGCATGGCCAACAAAAAGCAGGTGCAGGAGATGACCCGCATTCTGCTGCATCTGGACAAGGTGCCCAAACCCGATGACACGGCCGACGCCCTGGCCATGGCCATCACCCACTGCCATTGCAGCCGCAGCCGCATTCAGGGGCTGCCCATTCGATAAATATAGGAGGAACGGACCGTTGATTTACAGCTTGACCGGCAAGGTGTTGAAAAAATCGTTGGACCGGGTGGTCCTCTCCTGCGCAGGGGTGGGCTATCTGGTGCAGACCCCGGCCAGCGTGGCAGGGGCACTGCCCGGCGTGGGCGGCGAAGGCACCCTGTATACGGTGATGAATGTCACGGAAAACGACATCAGCCTGTATGGCTTTGCCAGCGAAGAGCAGCAGACCTGCTTTGAGATGCTCACGGCCGTTTCCGGCGTAGGGCCGAAGGTGGGCCTGGCCATTCTGAACGTGCTCAGCCCGGAGCGGGTGGCCCTGGCCATCTCCTCCGGCGACCACAAGGCCCTCACGGCGGCCAACGGCGTTGGCCCCAAGTTGGCCCAGCGCATTACGCTGGAACTGAAGGACAAGGTGGGCAAGGGCCTGGCCGAGGGCATTGGACTGGAGGATGTGGCCGCCGCCCGGGTGGCAGGCAGCGCACCCCAAGCCATTGCGGCGCTGGTCAGCCTGGGATATGGGCAGAGCGAGGCCGCCGCAGCGGTGGCCAAGCTGGACACCAGCCTGCCGGTGGAAGAACTGATCAAGCTGGCGCTGCGCGGCATGGCGGCGGGGAGGTAACGGATGGACGACTACGAAATTGCCCAGCAGCGGCTGGTAAGCCCGCAGGAAACCAGCGCCGATGGGGAAGAGAACAACCTTCGCCCCCGCACCCTTGAGGACTATGTGGGTCAGGAGAAGGTGAAGGAGAACCTTCGCATTTATCTGGAAGCCGCCCGCCGTCGGGGCGAACCCATGGACCACGTGCTGCTTTACGGCCCGCCGGGCTTGGGCAAAACCACTCTGGCCGGCATTGTGGCCCAGGAGATGGGGGTGCAGATCCGCATCACCAGCGGCCCGGCCATTGAAAAGCCCGGCGATCTGGCGGCCCTGCTGACCAATCTGCAGGAGGGCGACGTGCTGTTCATTGATGAGATCCACCGTCTGTCCCGTCAGGTGGAGGAGGTGCTCTATCCGGCGCTGGAGGATTTCGCGCTGGACATCATGATCGGCAAAGGCCCGGCGGCCCAGAGCATCCGCATCAACCTGCCGCGCTTTACGCTGGTGGGCGCCACCACGCGGGCGGGCCAGCTGACCGGCCCTCTGCGGGACCGCTTCGGCGTTTTGCTGAAGCTGGAGCTGTACAGCCCGGAAGAGCTGGCGCGCATCATTCAGCGCTCGGCGGGAATTCTCGGCCAGCCCTGCACCCCCGAGGGGGCCTATGAGCTGGCGAAGTGCAGCCGGGGCACCCCCCGTGTGGCCAACCGGCTGCTCAAGCGGGTGCGGGACTTTGCAGTGGTGCTGGGCGACGGCAACATTGACCAGAAAACCGCCAAGCTGGCCCTGAAGCGCATGGACATCGACGCGCTGGGGCTGGACGAACTGGACCGGAGCCTGCTGCGGGCGGTAATCGAGCTGTACGGCGGCGGGCCGGTGGGCCTGGATACGCTGGCGGCGGCGCTGGGCGAAGAGGCGGTGACGCTGGAGGACATCTGCGAGCCGTACCTGATGCAGATGGGCTTCCTCACCCGCACGCCCCGAGGCCGCTGTGTGACCCGCCTTGCCTACCAGCACCTGGGCATGACCCCGCCGGAGCCGCCTCAGGGCAAAAACGGCCAGACGGACGGGCAGATGAGCCTGTTTGAATAAGCCGGGACCCGGCAAAACCGGAAAAGTTCCGATTATTCACAATTTGTCTCTGGAAATGTGGGACGAATGTGCATATAATTTGAACGCAGCGTGGAAACCCGGGCGGAAAACAGAACCGCTCATTTTAAATATTGATTTCATGTAAACTGCTTCAGCCGAAGCAGCAGAAAGCAACCGATACAACCTCGACAACTCAAAACTAGGGAGGAACTTCTTATGGGCAAATTGTTTGGTACCGACGGCGTGCGCGGCGTGGCCGGGGAAGACCTGAGCTGTGAGCTGGCCATGAAGATCGGCCGCAGCGCGGCGGCGGTTCTCACCCAGAACACCGGCCGCAAGCCCCGCATTCTCATCGGCAAGGACACCCGCATCTCCGGCGATATGCTGGAGTGCGCGCTGGCTGCCGGCCTGTGCAGCGTGGGCGCAGACGTGGAGCTGCTGGGCGTGATCCCTACCCCCGCGGTGGCCCATCTGGTGGGCAAGTACGGCGCGGATGCCGGTGTGGTCATCTCCGCCAGCCACAACCCCATGGAGTTTAACGGCATCAAGATCTTCTCCGGCGACGGCTACAAGCTGCCGGACCAGGTGGAGAACGAGATCGAGGACTACGTGCTGGGCAAAGCCGAAGTGACCCTGTGCACCGGCGCGGCGGTGGGCCGTGTGACCCGCCGGGACAATGCGGTGGACGACTATGTGGATTACCTGGCCGAGCACATCGGTGCCGACCTGACCGGCCTGAACATCGCGGTGGACTGCGCCAACGGTGCTTCCGCCGAGGTAGCGCCCAAGCTGTTCCCCCGCCTGGGCGCCGCCTGCACCTTCCTGGGGGCGGAGCCGGACGGCTGCAACATCAACGACGGCTGCGGCAGCACCCATCTGGATAAGCTGGCAAAATTCGTGAAGGAGGGCGGCTTTGACTGCGGCATTGCCTTTGACGGCGACGCCGACCGCTGCCTGGCCTGCGACGAAAAGGGCGCGGAGATCGACGGCGACAAGATCATTGCCCTGCTGGCCTGCGACATGAAGAAGCGCGGCCGGCTGGACGGCGACACCGCGGTGGTGACGGTTATGTCCAACCTGGGCTTTATGCAGTATATGCAGCGCCAGGGCATCAACACCGCCCGCACCGCCGTGGGTGACCGGTATGTGCTGGAGGAAATGCGGGAGAAGGGCTACGCCATCGGCGGCGAGCAGAGCGGCCATGTGATCCTGCTGCACCACTCCACCACCGGTGACGGTGAGCTGACCGCCGGCAAGCTGCTGAAGCTGCTGGCCGCCAGCAAGTGCCCCATGAGCCAGCTGAACAACGTATACGAGAAGTTCCCCCAGGTCATGCTGAACCTGGTGGCCAACGCAGCCCAGAAGGCGGCCTACAAAGAGGATGAGTACATTGCGGGCTTCATTGAGAGCCAGCAGCAGAACCTGATGGGCATGGGCCGTGTACTGGTGCGTGTGTCCGGCACCGAGCCGAAGATCCGCGTGATGGTGGAAGGCAAGGACGAGGCGGCCATTGAGGCCAGCGCCCAGCGCATTGCCGATATGATCACCAAGCGGGTGCTCAGCTGAGCAGATTTGAAGAAAACCATTGGCCGGGGCTGTGCAAAGGCCCCGGCCAAATCGGCGGGCCGATGTGTCGGCCCAAACGTAAAACCCTCTGTTTTCGGGGCAGAAGGCGGGGCTGGCACAGCCGCGGTTTTGCGGTGCGGCGGTGCCGTTCCCGGGGCGGACAAGACCGCCGGCCCGGCGGCCCAGGAAAACAGCGTTTGTGTATGAGAGAGGAGAACGGCCATGCGCCCGGCAGACAGCTGGAAAGACTATGAATTGATCGATGCTACCGGCGGCAACCGGCTGGAACGGTGGGGCAGCACACTGCTGGTGCGGCCGGACCCCCAGGTGGTGTGGAAGAGCGAGCCCACGTCTCAGCTGTGGGCCAAGGCAGATGCGGTGTACCACCGCTCCAACCAGGGCGGCGGCCAGTGGGAATACCGCCGCCGCCTGCCGGAAAAGTGGAAGATCCACTGGGAAGAGCTGACCATGGTGGTCAGCCCCACCGGCTTCAAGCACACCGGTGTGTTCCCCGAGCAGGCCGTCAACTGGGCTTGGTATAAGAAGAAGATCGCCGCGGCAGGCCGGCCCATCAAGGTGCTGAACCTGTTCGGCTACACCGGCGGTGCCACGCTGGCCTGTGCGGCGGCCGGGGCACAGGTGTGCCATGTGGATGCCTCCAAGGGCATTGTGGCCTGGGCCCGCGAGAACGCGCAGGCCAGCCATCTGGAAGCAAAGCCCGTGCGCTGGATCGTGGACGACTGTGCCAAGTTTGTGGCGCGGGAGATCCGCCGCGGTCAGAAGTACGACGGCATCATTATGGACCCGCCCAGCTACGGCCGCGGCCCCGGCGGCGAGGTGTGGAAGCTGGAGGACAACATTTACGACCTCATTGCCCTGTGTGCAGGCGTGCTCAGCGAGCAGCCCCTGTTTGTGGCGGTGAACAGCTACACCACCGGCCTTTCTCCCGCGGTGATGGAGTACATTCTCAAAACCACGCTGGGGCCGGTGTACGGCGGCGTGACCCACTGCGATGAGATCGGCCTGCCGGTGAGTGCCACCGGCGGCGTGGTGCCCTGCGGCGCCACGGCCATCTGGGAAGAGGTCTGAACGGAAGAGACGGGCAGCGAGGGGCTGCCTGCTGAATGGGAACAAAGCGCCCTGCGGGGCACACCGGGCAAAGCGGCCCGGGAAGGATGCGAGGAAACACCATGGAAAATACCCCGATGATCTGCGCCGATCAGGTGCGGTTCCGCTACGATGACCAGAAGGACGTCTGGGCCGTGAACGGAGCCAGCATGACCGTGAAAAAAGGTGAATTTGTGGCGGTGCTGGGGGCCAATGGCTGCGGCAAAAGCACGCTGGCCAAGCACTTCAACGCCATTCTGCTGCCGGAGAGCGGCACCGTGACGGTGGAGGGTATGTCCACCGCCGATGAGGCGCATCTGTACGACATCCGCCAGCGGGTGGGCATGGTGTTTCAGAACCCGGACAACCAGATCGTGGCCACGGTGGTGGAAGAGGATGTGGCCTTTGCCCTGGAAAACCTGGGCGTGCCGCCGGAGGAGATCCGCCGCCGGGTGGACGAGGCCATGCGGATGACCGGCATCTACAAGCACCGCTTGAAAGGCCCCCACAAGCTCAGCGGCGGCCAGAAGCAGCGGGTGGCCATCGCAGGTGTCATCGCCATGCGGCCGGACTGCCTGGTGCTGGATGAATCCACCGCCATGCTGGACCCCCGCGGCCGGGAAAAGGTGATGAGCACCATCGGCCACCTGAACCGGGATTTCGGCATTACGGTGGTGGCCATCACCCACTATATGGAAGAGGCCGCACAGGCCGACCGGGTGCTGGTGATGAGCGAGGGCCGCGTGGTGATGGAGGGCACGCCCCGCCAGGTGTTCAGCCAGGCGGACAAGCTGCACAGCCTGCATCTGGACGTGCCGCAGGCCGTGGAGCTTCGGGACGAGCTGGTGAAGGCCGGTGTGCCCATGCCGGAAGGCATCATTGACGAGGGCAGCTGTGCCAAAGCGCTGTACGATCTGCTGAAATGACCCGGCCCGGTGCCGAATGGACAAAGGACGTGAACGAGACAAACTATGGCTGCAATCATTGAAACCCAGCATTTGACCCATATTTACGGCGCGGGTATGCCCGATGCAACGGTGGCCCTGGAGGACGTGAGCTTCTCGGTGGAGGCCGGCGACTTTGTGGGCATCATCGGCTCCACCGGCAGCGGCAAATCCACCCTGATCTCGCATTTTAACGGGCTGCTCAAGCCCACCAGCGGCAAGATTCTGGTGGACGGCGAGGACATCTGGGCCGACCCGTCGCAGATCCGCAAGTTCCGCTTTCTGGTGGGCATGGTCATGCAGTACCCGGAGTACCAGCTGTTTGAAGAGACCGTGTATAAGGACATTGCTTTCGGCCCCAAAAACATGGGCCTGTCGGAGCAGGAGATCGACCGCCGGGTGCACCGGGCGGCCGAGTTTTGCGGCCTGCCCGCCGATTATCTGAATCGCAGCCCCTTTGAGCTTTCCGGTGGGCAGAAGCGCCGGGTGGCCATTGCGGGCGTTCTGGCCATGGAGCCGCGCATTCTGGTGCTGGATGAGCCTGCCGCCGGGCTGGACCCGGAGGGCCGGGACACCATCCTGAGCCAGATCCGCCAGTATCATCAGGACACCGGCACCACCGTGCTGCTGGTGAGCCATTCCATGGAGGACATTGCCCGCTACGCCAACCGGGTGCTGGTGATGGACCAGCGCAAGGTGGCCATGTACGACGATGTGGAAAAGGTGTTTGCCCGCGCGCCGGAGCTGCTGGAGCTGGGGCTTTCGGTGCCGCAGGTGACCAAGATCTTCCTGAAGCTCCGGGAGATGGGGCTGGACATTCCCACCGATGTGTACACCACGCCCTATGCCGTGAAAACCGTGCTCAAGGCACTGGAAGCCAAAAAGGAGGCCGCAGGATGCTGAGAGACATTACCATTGGCCAGCACTTCCCCGGCAACTCGGTGGTGCACCGGATGGACCCCCGCATGAAGCTGCTGGTCACGGTGCTGTACATCGTGGTGCTGTTTGCCGCTTCGAACCCTCTGGGCCTGGCGCTGAGCATCGGCCTGCTGGCCCTGCTGTATGTGGCGGCTAAAATTCCCCTGAAGCTCATCACCAAAAGCCTGAAGCCCATCATGCCGGTGGTGCTGTTTACGGCGATTCTGAACCTGTTTTTCATCACCGGCCAGGGGCAGCCGCTGTTCCACTGGTGGTTCTTCAAAATTTATGCGGAGGGTGTGCGCTATGCCGTTCTGATGGCGGTGCGCGTGCTGGCGCTCATTGCGGGCACCAGCCTGCTGACCTACACCACCAGCCCCATTGTGCTGACCGACGCCATTGAGCGGGTGCTGAACCCGCTGGCCAAACTGCACCTGCCGGTGCACGAGCTGGCCATGATGATGACCATTGCCCTGCGGTTTATCCCAACCTTGATCGAGGAGACCGACAAGATCATGAACGCCCAGAAGGCCCGCGGCGCTCAGCTGGACAGCGGCACCCTGAAGCAGCGCATTCAGGCGCTGGTGCCGGTGCTCATCCCGCTGTTTATCTCGGCGTTCCGCCGGGCGGATGAGCTGGCCATGGCCATGGAGTGCCGCTGCTACCGGGGCGGCGAGGGCCGCACCCGCTTGAAGGTGCTGCACTGCGGCGCGCGGGACTGGCTGTGCCTGGCCGTGTGCCTGGCGGCCTTCGCGGTTGTGCTCTCCACCCGGTGGATCTGGCAGGGGATCGCCCTATGAACATCCTGTGTACCATTGCCTACCGGGGCACGGCCTATCATGGCTTTCAGGTGCAGAAAAACGGCCTGACCGTCTGTGAGGTGTTTCAGGATGCGCTGGAGGCGGTGCTGGGCACCCGCCCGGATGTAAAGGGGTGCAGCCGCACCGACGCAGGCGTGCACGCGGCGGCGTTCTGCCTGAACTTCCACGCCGAGACCAGAATCCCGCTGGAAAAACTGCCGCTGGCGCTGAACAGCCGCCTGCCCGCAGATGTGCGGGTGTTGGAGGCCCGGCAGGTGCCGGAGGAGTTTCATGCCCGGTACTCGGCCCACGCCAAAACCTATTGCTACCGCATCCGCAACAGCGCCATTGACAGCCCCTTCAGCCAGGAGTATTACTACCGGGTGCCGGGGGAACTGGACACCGCGGCCATGGACCGGGCGGCCGAGCAGTTTGTGGGTACGCACGATTTCACGGCCCTGTGCAGCGCCGGAAGCGAGATCGCGGCCCGGGGCGACACGGTGCGCACCATCACGGCCTGCAGCGCAGAGCAGCAGGGGGAGATGGTGGTCATCACCGTCACCGCCGACGGTTACCTGTACAACATGGTGCGCATTCTGGCGGGCACCCTGCTGGAGGTAGGGCAGCACCGGCTCAAACCGGAGGACATCCCCCGCATTCTGGAAGGCCGGGACCGCAGCAAGGCCGGCCCGACATTGCCGGCCAAGGGGCTGTTTTTGCAGCGGGTGGAGTATCCGCAGCCGGAAAACGCCTGAAAAGTACTTACTGGAAGTAATTAAAACACAGAAATATTCTTACAGTAAACTCACAACAAAGAATATAGCAAAGAAAAAACGCCGCCGGAACTGCGCTTGAAACGCTGACGGCAGCAACCGCACAGCGACCAGACCGCACAAAAGGAGGTGCGCACGGAATGGAATTGTATACGCCGCCGGCTTCACCACAGCCGGAAAATCAGCCGCCGCAGAACCTGCAGCAGGCCCGGGCCGTGCGCCTTTCGGAGGTGCGGCGGCGCCGCCAGCGCAAAAAGCGCCGGATGCTCGCCCTGCTGGCCCTGCTTGTGGTAGTGGCCGTTGCGGCGCTGGCCGGGGTGTTCCGCAGTTCAGTAACGGCCCTGGCGGACCTGGGCGACAGCATTCGCATCGGGCTGACCCCCGGCGGCAGCTACCCGGTAAAAACCGGCATCGGCCAGCTGTACCAGGTGGAAAAGCTGGCGGGCGGCTTTGTGGAGCTGGGCGAAAAGGATGTGGTGCTGGCCAGCGCCTCGGGTCTGAAGCTGCGTACCATTCAGCACGGCTATGCCCGGCCCGCCCTTGCGGTGGGGGGCAATCGGTTCTGCGTGTACAACCGGGCCGGGTACGCCCTGCGGGTGGAAAGCCGAAGCCAGAACCTCTACACCCAGACGTTGGACAACGCCATTCTGGTGTGTGGCATGAGCCAGAACGGCAGCCTGGCGGTGGCCACCCGCTCCAACCGGTACACCGCAGAGGTGAAGGTGTACAGCCCGAACTTTGTGTACCGCTACGGCTGGAACACCACCGACAATGAGGGCACCCCCATCCGGATCGCCTTTGCGCCGGACAACAAGCGCCTGGCGGTGGCCTGCCTGCGGGCCGACGCAGGCCAGATGACCACCGGCATTTACCTGCTGGATACCCGCAAGGATGCGGTGGGCGCGGACATTCAGGCGGAGGGAAGCACGCTGCTGCAGCTCTCCTGGGTGGGTTCCTCCCAGCTTCTGGCGGTGTATGACAATTACACGGCCCTGTACGACGCGGCCACCGGCAAGGAGCGGGCCCGCTTCGAGTACGGCGACCGCCTGCTGGACGCTTCGATCAGCGGCAAGTATGTGGGCCTGCTGCTGGGCACAAAAGGCGGGGCCACCCAGCTGGTAACGCTGGGCACCAACCTGAACCAACTGGCCCAGGTGAGCGGCTCCGGCGCGGTGGGCGTGACCGTAACCGGCACCGCTGTTTATCAGCTGGATCAGAGCGGCGTGACCTGCCTGACCCTGAAAGGGGTGGAAAAGTGGCGCGCCGAGCTGGGGGTGCAGCCGCAGGCGGTGGTAAGCGCCAAAAAGCTGCTGGTGTTCACCGGCAGCGAGGCGGCACTGCTGACGGCCCCGGAGCAGAACGGCTGACCCGCGCCGCAAAGCGGGAACGCGATCTCCCCGCCCGGCGAAACCTGCCGGGCGCGAAACGGAAAAGAGAGAACCATGGAAGCAACGTTGAAACCTTCGCTTATTTTCGATCTGATCTTGCTGGCTGTGCTGCTGGTTTCGGCCATGGCCAGCTACCGCAAGGGCCTGCTGACGGCCATTGTGCAGTTTGCCGGTCGGCTGTTCAGCCTGGCGGGGGCCTGGTTTGTCAGCCGGGAGGTATCCCCCTATCTGTTTGAGAACTTTCTGGAGCGCAGCTTTGTTACGCGGGTGCAGGGCACCATCAGCCAGCAGGGGGTAGTGGACCTGACCGCTCTGGTGGACAAGTATGCGGGCTTCCTGCCCCAGTCCATCCAAAACAGCATCATTCAGTCTGTGTCGCAAACGCTGGACACCGGGGCGCCGGATGTGGCCCAGACCATCGTCACTCAGGTGGTGGAGCCGCTGTTTACCCCAATCATCGCCGTGGTGGTGTTCTTCATCGCCTTTGCCCTGTGTAAGCTGTTGGTGAGTTTTCTCTCCGCCGTGTTTACCGGCTTCAACCACCTGCCGGTGCTGGGCGGGGCCAACCGCAGTCTGGGCTTCCTGTTCGGTCTGCTCACCGGCCTGCTGGATGTGTGCCTGGTGATGTGCATTGTGTGGGCGGTGATGATCGTGACCAGCGGGCAGCTGCCCTTCCTGAACGAGGCCACGCTGGCCGGCAGCTTCGGCTATCGGCTGTTCAGCGCCATCAACCCCTTTATGATGTGAGAACCATGTCAAATCCACGCCGTAGGGCGTGTTTTCATAGAGCCGTATGGCTCAAATTTCAGAGAAGGCGCACCGCAGCGCCAACCCCAATGAGAGGAGTGGGATTCCATGTTGTGTACCCGATGCAAAAAACGACAGGCGATCGTATTCGTCCAGCGGATGGAGGGCAACGAGACCAAGAACGAGGGCTATTGCCTCACCTGTGCCCGTGAGCTGCACATCAAGCCTCTGGACGATATGATGCAGCGCTTCGGCGTGTCTGACCAGGACCTGGAGGGCATGGAGGAGCGCATGAACGACTTCATGAAGGAAATGGGCGAGAACGGCCAGATGCCTGAGGGGATGTTCCCCATGCCGATGGAAGCACCGGACGGGGACGAAGAGGACGGCGAGGACGGCTTCACCCCCGGCGGCAGCCCGGTGTTCCCCTTCGGCTTTGGCAGCCGCCAGAAGAAAGAGGACGAGGAAGGCGAAAAGGGCAAGAAGGGTGACCGCAAGCCCAAGAAGCGCAAGTTCCTCACCAACTACTGCGAGGACCTGACCGGCAAGGCCAGGGCAGGCAAGCTGGACGCCATCATCGGCCGGGACGCGGAGATTTACCGCACCATTCAGATCCTCTGCCGCCGCCAGAAGAACAACCCTTGCCTCATCGGTGAGGCAGGCGTGGGCAAAACGGCCATTGCCGAGGGCATTGCCCAGCGCATTGCCAGCGGCAATGTGCCCGCCCGCCTGCGGGATAAGGAGCTGTTCCTGCTGGACCTGACCGCCCTGGTGGCGGGCACCCAGTTCCGCGGCCAGTTCGAACAGCGGGTGAAGGGCCTGATCAGCGAAGTAAAGGCTGCGGGCAACATCATCCTGTTCATTGACGAGATTCACAACATCACCGGCGCAGGGGATTCCGAGGGCGCGATGAACGCCGCCAACATCTTGAAGCCGGCCCTGTCCCGCGGGGAGATTCAGGTGATCGGCGCCACCACCTTTACCGAGTACCGCAAGTACATCGAAAAGGATCAGGCTCTGGAGCGCCGCTTCCAGCCCGTGAAGGTGGAGGAGCCCAGCATTGCCGATACCATTACCCTGATGCAGGGCATCAAGGGCTATTACGAGAGCTACCACAAGGTGAAGGTTCCCGCCGATGTGCTGAACGCGACGGTGAGCCTGTCGGAGCGGTACATCACCGACCGCTTCCTGCCCGATAAGGCCATTGACCTGCTGGACGAGGCCTGTGCCTGCTGCAACCTGCGCCATCCGGAGCTGACCCGCTGGCAGGAGACCCAGGAGAAGGTGGCCGAGCTGGAAAAGCAGCAGATGAGCCTGGAGCAGACGCCCACTGATGAGCCGCTGGACTATGAGCAGCTGGCCAACCTGCGCACCGAGCTGGCCCGCCTGAAGGACGAACTGCCTGCGCTGGAGGCCCAGGTGCAGAACATCGCCGTGAGCATGGAGGATGTGGCCCGGGTCATCGAGCTGTGGACCGGCATCCCCGCGGTGAAGATCAAGGAGAGCGAGTTCACCAAGCTGCAGGGCCTGGAGGGCGCGCTCAAAGCCAAGATCATCGGCCAGGATGAGGCCGTGGAGCTGGTGGCCAAGGCCATCAAGCGCACCCGCGCTGACCTGACCGGCCGCCGCCGCCCGGCCAGCTTCATCTTCGTCGGCCCCACCGGCGTGGGCAAAACCGAGCTGGTGAAGCGGCTGGCCAACCAGCTGTTTGACACGGTGGACCCGCTGATCCGTCTGGACATGAGTGAGTTCATGGAGAAGCACGCGGTCAGCCGCCTGATCGGTTCGCCTCCGGGCTATGTGGGCTACGATGAGGCCGGCCAGCTCACCGAAAAGGTGCGCCGCAAGCCCTACAGCGTGGTGCTGTTCGACGAGATCGAGAAGGCCCACCCGGATGTGATGAACATCCTGCTGCAGATTCTGGACGAGGGCAAGATCAACGACGCCCAGGGCCGCACGGTGGATTTCTCCAACACGGTGATCTGTATGACCTCCAACGCGGGCAGCACCGACCGGGGCGGGGAGACCGGCTTCAACAAAACCGTGGCCCAGATGAGCAAGGACAAGGTGATGAAGGCCCTGGGCGAGTTCCTGCGGCCGGAGTTCCTGGGCCGTGTGGACGAAGTGATCGCCTTCAACCCGCTGGACACCGCCGCACTGGAAAAGATTGCGGCGCTGATGCTGGAGGAGTACCGCCAGCCCATGGCCGACAAGGGCGTGACCTTCAAGTACACGCCGGCGGCCCTGACGGCGCTGGTGGAAAAGGCCAGCGGCGGCAAGTTCGGTGCCCGTGACCTGCGCCGTACCATCCGCAAGCAGGTGGAGGACCCGCTGGCGGAGCGGCTGGTGGATGGTGCGCTGGGCTTGGATGTGACCGTGGATGCCCAGGACGGCCAGATCGTGCTGCGGTAAACCATCCCTGTGATCAAAAATGCGCTGTCTGCGCTGCCGGTTCGGCAGGCGGACGGCGCATTTTTTGCGGAAAACGCCTGGAACGAATAAACGATACAAGACCTTTGCACAATAAAGTGAAAAAGAAACGAAACGCACAAAAGATTCAGCAATAAAGTGCGCAGACTTTGCACAGAACATAGAACTTCCCGAATTTTGTTTGAAAAATGAAAAAAACAGTTCCATTTTCCGGATGTGGTGCTATAATGACGGATACACCATGGTAAAGTTATGGGTGCTTTCGCAAAAGACTGCCGGGAAAGTGCGTACCCGGCAGCACCCCGCAAGCGGCGGGGCAAAGGAAAAGGAGCGTATCGAAATGTCTTATCAGTATCTGTTGACGCTGTGTTTGATTCTGGCGTCTACCAAGGTGCTCAGCCTTGTCACCGGGCGGCTTCAGTTGCCGCAGGTGGTTGGCTCGCTGCTGGCGGGCCTGCTGCTGGGGCCTGCGGTGTTCGGCATCATTCAGCCCAACGACCTGCTCAACCAGCTGGCCGAACTGGGCGTGATCGTGATCATGTTCAGTGCCGGCATGGGCACCAACATTCAGGACCTGAAGGCCAGCGGCAAATCCGGCTTTCTGGTGGCGCTGTGCGGCGTGCTGGTCCCTCTGGGGCTGGGCACCGTGCTGATGTACGCCTTCACCGGCGGCGAGCTGAGCAGCGGCGGCCCCCGCGTGCTGCAGGGCCTGTTCCTGGGCACCGTGCTGACCGCCACCTCCGTGAGCATTACCGTGGAGACGCTGCGTGAAATCGGCAAGCTGACCACCAAGGCGGGCAATACCATTCTGGCGGCGGCCCTCATCGACGACGTGCTGGGTCTGGTCTGCCTGACCATTGTTACCTCCATGGCGGGCGGCGACGCCGACATTGTGATGGTGCTGGTCAAAATCGTACTCTTCTTTGTGTTTGCGGGCGTGATGGCCTTTGCCACCCATAAGTTTTATGTGTGGTACGACCGCCGCGTGAAGGACCGGAACCTGCATCGGTTCCCGGTGTCGGCGTTCGTGCTCTGCCTGTTCATGGCGTGGGCGGCGGAAGAGATGTTCGGCGTGGCCGACATCATCGGCGCGTTTGCAGCCGGCCTGATCATCGCCGCTTCGCCCAAGGGCAGCTACATCCAGAGCAAGTTCTCGCCGCTGTCCTACCTGCTGCTGACCCCCATCTTCTTCGCCAACATCGGCATTAAGGTAACGCTGCCCCATCTGGACGGCGTGGTGCTGCTGTTCACGGTTCTGCTGGTGGTGGCGGCCATCCTTTCCAAGATCATCGGCTGCGGCCTGGGCGCAAAGATCTGCGGCTTTCAGGGCCGGCAGTGCCTGCAGATCGGCTGCGGCATGGCCTGCCGTGGTGAGGTGGCCCTGATCGTGGCCAACAAGGGCGCGGCCATGGGGCTGGTTTCGGAAGAGCTGTTTGGACCCATTATCATCATGGTGGTGTGCTGTGCCATCTTTACCCCCATCATGCTGAAGGCAGCGTTCAAGGGCGAGGGCGTGTACGACAACATGGAGAGCAGTTCTCTGCTGGACGACTACGAGCGCAGCCGCCGTTTGGATTATGTGACGGCCAGCCTGCTGCGGCGGGATAAAGAAATGATGAAGCCAAAGACCGACAAAAAGGCCTGACTTCCGGTGCACTTCCCCGTGCTCTGCAGCCCAAAACAGGGCTGACGGGCACCGGGTGCATCGCTGAAACAGAACAACGCAAAGCCGGGGCCGACGTGGTGCGGGATGCTTTTGAGAGCACCGCCCATGCATGGCCCCGGCTTTGCTCGTTTTGCGGGCCGCCGAAAAACAAGGAGAATGTGAATGCTTTGTGTAAAATGCCCGTAAACCGCGGACAGAATCGGCGGCTTTTTTGACAAGGCGCAGAAAATGTACCGATGGCCGGAAAAACCTGTTGCTTTTTGTCAATCTGTGATAGAATCTAACTGTAATTGTGATATAAGGACAGCTATGCCATTTTGAGTAACGGCATGGCGGCGGCGCTTTGCGGACGGTGTGTGAAGCGCATCAAAGACAAACGAAAACACAATGAATGAGGAGTGTATGAGAAACATGGCTAAGGCAATGAGCGCGAATGACTTTTTCGGCGTTGAGACTCAGGTGGCGGACATCGGCCTGATCGTAGTCCCCGGCGCGGAAGAGCTGGCAAACAAGATTGATGCACATCTGGTGCGCTGGGCACACGAACTGGGAATGAAGAAGGACACCTTCATCATCCCCAGCATCTGCCCCCGCTTCCAGTCCGGTGACGCAAAGGGTCTCATCCAGGAAAGTCTGCGCGGCGATGACCTGTATTTTGTGGTGGACCCCGGCAACTACAGCCTGACCTACAAGCTGTTTGGCTGCGTGAACCATATGTCTCCCGACGATCATTTCGCCAACCTGAAGCGTCTGATCCAGGCGGCTTCCGGTAAGGGTTACCGCTGCACCGTCATCATGCCTAGCCTGTACGGCGGCCGTCAGCATCGCCGCACCGCCCGTGAGAGCCTGGACTGCGCTGTGGCCCTGCAGGAGCTGCAGGCCATGGGCGTGAACAACGTGATCACCTTTGACGCCCACGACCCCCGCGTGCAGAACGCGGTGCCTCTGATGGGCTTCGACAACGTGATGCCCACCTATCAGGTGCTGAAGGCCATGCTGAAGCATATGCCCGACCTGAAGCTGGATGCGGAGCACTTCATGGTCATCAGCCCCGATGAGGGCGCCATGCAGCGCAACATGTACTACTCCAGCGTGCTGGGCGTCAACCTGGGCATGTTCTACAAGCGCCGCGACTATTCCCGCGTGGTGGACGGCCGCAACCCCATCGTGGCCCATGAGTACCTGGGTGAGTCCGTGGAAGGCAAGGACGTGTTCATTGCCGACGACATCATCGCTTCCGGCGAGAGCATGCTGGACATCGCCTATGAGCTGAAGAAGCGCGGTGCCCGCCGCATCTTCGCCAACGCCACCTACGCCCTGTTCACCTCCGGTCTGGAGAAGTTCGACAAGGCCTATGAGGAGGGCGCCATCAGCGCGGTGCTGGGTACCAACCTGACCTACCGCAACCCCGAGCTGTGCGCTCGTGAGTGGTTCTTTGAGGTGGACGTGTCCAAGTACATCGCCTACTTCATCGCCGCCATCAACCACAACATGTCTGTCAGCAGCATCATCGATCCTCATGAGAAGATCAGCGCCCTGCTGAGCAACCGTGCCGCCCAGTAAGGCACACGGAACCTGCAAGCGCAAAGCGCCCCGGCCCAATGGGCGGGGGTCATAAGAAAGTAATATCGTATTCTCTAAGAAACGGCGTGGCTTCGGTCACGCCGTTTCCTGTTTCAGCAGTTCTTCCTCGGGGATAAAGCCCACAAGGTCATAGGAAATGCGGATGCCCTGATGCCGCTTACCCCGTATGCGCTGCGGGAGTTTGTCAAGGCGATCTACAGCCCCGGATAAGTCCAGCAGCAAGGGGGGCAGCCCCTTGTTCGGAACGGTGTGACACAAAACAGCCCGGACATTCAAGTGTCCGGGCTGTTCGCCTCGCAGAGCGCACATACAGGGCTTGCCCCTGTATAGAAGTGCGCCCTTGTTGCCAAGGGATAATTCCGGTTCCACTTAGTTGAAACTTCCGTCCCATGTTGGCATATTGGAAATATAGGTGCCTTCCACCGCAGGAACATAAAATGCTCCGTAGTCTTTTAATCCATTTTCGTGTTCAGCTTCCGGCAGTTCAACATAGAAGCGATAGTATGGCATATAGTACGCTTCATATCCGCCTGTCCGGTAGATGAGTTCG
>Ga0129314_1000454_pt1 | contig 43347 bp, 39 predicted proteins | sample O1111metagenome_FD_94431 | JGI IMG/M metagenome (GOLD analysis project Ga0129314, IMG submission 94431) | Orangutan individual fecal microbial communities from fecal samples from Wisconsin, USA - O1111 metagenome | ecosystem: Host-associated > Mammals > Digestive system > Large intestine > Fecal... | reverse complement strand
GGACCGTTTAAAAGCCGCTGAAATTTTTCCGCCTGCACCGCCCGTATTTTTCAGTGTAAAAGGGCGGCCGCAGGCCGCCCTTTGTTCTTGTTTCCCTGCCCGCTCCCGCCCGCACGCCGCGGCGGAAGCCGCGGAGCGGCCTGCACAAAAGATGCTGCGTGCCGAGGGGAGAACGCTTGCGGCTGGACCGGTGGGCCAAGGCCATCGCGGGGCGGCCTGCACCCAAAGGACACGCGCGGCCGGGCAGACAGTGCGAAGTGGTTCGCCGACCTCGGGGTGGATCTCGTCACAAAGGACACGCGCGGCCGGACAGGCGGTGCGAAGGCGGCCTTTTGCGGAAAAAGAGGAACGGCGTTGCGGGCGCGCTTCGATTTTTAAAGAAAAATCGGAGCAAGCTTTGTATCGCTTGCTCCGATGTGGCGGAAGCGGTGGGATTCGAACCCACGGTCCCTTTTACAGGATTACTCGATTTCGAGTCGAGGCCGTTATGACCACTTCGATACGCTTCCATCAAACACTGCGGGGCATATTCCACCACAATGCCAAATAATTATATAATGGCGCAGGGGAAAAGTCAACTGTTTTTTTGTTCCAAAGGCGGAGGGCGGCGCATCCGGGCGCCGCCCTCCGCCGGGGCTTTCCGGAATGCGCCGCCCGCTGCCGGAACGTTTTTGTGTGCGGCGCGGATCATCTTCGAGTGCGCGGCCCACGGTCCGAGCGGCCGCGCTCAGGAAGCGGGCGCGGCGCTCTGTGTCTCCGCGGGAGGCGCGGAGGCAGGAAAAGCCAGCCCCTGCAGGAAGCCGTCAAGCCCCATCGAGCAGACATCCCCGCCGATGATCTTGCCTGAACAAACCAGAAGATTCAGCCGCACGTGTTCGTCCCCGCTCGGGTGGTTGTACACCATATAGGAATAGCGCCTGCACCGTTTGCCGCGGTAACGGGTCAGATCAAGCCCCTGGTCGGTCTGGATTTTGTTGTAGTTCTGGTAGGTTTCATCAAATTCCTTGGGGATGATCACCTCGAGCACCTCGCACGGCTCCGGATCGGCCGACCAGCCGAGCGCGGCGAGAAAGGCCTGACGCTGTTCCTCGGTTTTGCCGGGCTGGCGCTTGATGTTGGAAGCGGATACAGCCGCATCCGAACCGGGGAGCATCCAGAGCACCGCCCGTCCGGCGGCCATCACCGCGAGCAGCAGCAGGAGCAGCAGCGTCGAGCGGCGGAGCCTTCTTCCGAAAGAAAAGGAGTACATCATCATCTCACATTCACCTCGGTGATAGATATGCGGGAAAATCCGCCGAAAGAACGCTGAAAACGCCATCTGCCCGTCCCTTTTCCGGTGGGACAGGCGAATTTTGGGGATTTGGCCCGCCCGGCGCGTCCAACTCCGCAAAGCGGCCCGGGCGCAGACCCTTGTTGACCAAAAACGACAGAAACAGCAAAGCGAAATCGGAATATTTTGTGCAGGGTACTTGTCAACCCGGCCAAATCATACTATAATTAACCATAAGCGATGGGCGTTTTTCATCCATTGCTATGCAAAATACACAATATATCTGAGCATTTTTAGATATATTGAAAGGGGCAGATGTAAATTGAAACAGTATCTTGCGGATAAGATCAGAAACATTGCGCTGGTCGGGCACGGTTCCTGCGGAAAGACCTCGCTTGCGGAGGCTCTTCTGTTTCGCGCCGGCGCCGCCGATCGTCTGGGCAAGGTCGAGAACGGGACGACCGTCTGTGACTATGATCCCGAGGAGATCAAGCGTGTGGCGTCGGTTTCGCTGTCGCTTGCCCCTCTGGAATGGAATAATACCAAGATCAACATCATCGACACCCCCGGTGCGTTTGACTTTGCCACCGGCCTGATGGAAGGCACCCGCGCCGCGGGCAGCGTCATCATCGTGGTTTCGGCCCGCAGCGGCGTGACGGTGGGCACCGAAAAGGCCTATAAGCTCGCCTGCGAGCAGAACAAGTCGATCATGTTCTTCATCAACAAGATGGATGCCGACCACGCCGACTTTTATAAGGTGCTCGGACAGCTGCGCGAGAAATTCGGCTCCCACGTCTGCCCCATCGTCGTTCCCTACTCCGAGGGAGCCGGCGTGGAGTGCTATATTGACCTGGTCGCCAACAAAGCGTTTGTCCATGACAACGGCAGCCGCCGTCAGGGCTCGATGCCGAACGTCGGCGGCTTTGTGGAGGAATGCCGCAACATCATCTCCGAGGCGGTTGCCGAAACCGAAGAGGATCTGATGGAAAAGTTTTTCGGCGGCGGCACCTTCACCACCGAGGAAATGGTCCGCGGCATCAACGAGGGCCTGCGCACCCGGCAGATCTTCCCGGTGCTCTGCGGCTCGTCGCTCACCCTCGACGGCATCGACGCGCTGCTTGACGCCATTGTGAACCATCTGCCTTCCGCCAAGAACGCGGCCAATGAGGTCGGCGTTACCGCCGAGGGCGAAGAGGTTGAGGTCAGCTGCGACGTTCTGGAGCCGCTGGCGGCCTACGTGTTCAAAACCATCGCCGATCCTTTCATCGGCAAGCTCTCCTATGTGAAGGTCATCTCCGGCAAGCTGTCGGGTGAGATCACCCCGATCAACTCCCGCACCGGAAATCCCGAGCGGCTCGGCAAGCTGCTCTATATCACCGGCAAAAAGCAGGAAGATGTCTCGGCCGTTCCGGCGGGCGACATCTGCGCGGTGGCAAAGCTCGGCGAGACGCTCACCGGCGATACCCTCTGCGATCCCAAACGGGTGCTCACCCTGCGCGAAGTCGGCTATCCGATGGCGACCCTGACGATGGCGGTTGTCGCCAAGAAGAAGGGCGAGGAGGGCAAGATCGCTCAGGGCCTCGCGCGCCTGATCGAAGAGGACCCGGTCGTTACCTTTGTGCAGGACCCCGAAACCAAGCAGCAGCTGATCTCCGGACTCGGCGACCAGCACCTCGATGTTATCGTTTCCCGCCTGAAGAGCAAGTTCGGCACCGAGGTCACCCTCGAAAAACCGCGTGTCGCCTACCGCGAGACAATCCGCAAGAAGGTCAAGGTGCAGGGACGGCATAAAAAGCAGTCGGGCGGCCACGGGCAGTTCGGCGATGTTTGGATCGAATTTGAGCCGTGCGATTCCGATGGGCTTGAGTTCTGCGAAAATGTCTTCGGCGGCTCAGTTCCGAAGAACTTCTTCCCGGCGGTCGAAAAGGGCCTGCAGGACGCCATCAAGCACGGCATGCTCGCGGGCTATCCGATGGTCGGCCTCAAGGCCACTCTGGTGGACGGCTCCTATCACCCGGTCGATTCCTCCGAAATGGCCTTCAAAACCGCCGCGTCCCTCGCCTATAAGGCGGGCATCCCGCAGGCGAGCCCGGTCATCCTTGAGCCGATCGGCAGCCTGAAGGTCTACGTTCCGGACAGCTACACCGGCGACATCATCGGCGACCTCAACAAGCGCCGCGGCCGCATCCTCGGCATGAATCCGTGGGGCGACGGAACCCAGGAGATCGTCGCGGAGGTGCCGATCAGCGAGATGTACGACTTCACCACCACCCTGCGCTCAATGACCCAGGGCCGCGGCAGCTTCGTGCTTACCTTCGAACGGTATGAGCAGCTTCCCGGCCAGCTGGAAGCTTCGGTCATTGCCGAGGCCAAGGCGCTGGCGGACGAAGAATAATTTGAATTCCTGTTTGGAAAGAGGAGATTTGGCGCGCCTGACATTTGTCAGGCGCGCCAAACAGTTGGATCGCTTTCGGGGACAGCGCCGCCGGTTCCGCCGGCGCGGGAAAAGCTTTGCTCCGGACACAGGCCAGGCGGTCTGCCCACGGCAATCCCCGGATGTGGAGCGCTGCCGTCAAAACGGCAGCGCTCCGTTTCGGTGCTGTAAAGAGCAGGCGCGGGCGACAACCCCCGGCGCTGCATGGACCGCGCCGGATATCATGCCCTCCGGCGGCTTGTCCGGGCGCGCGGGTTAAGTGAAATACAAAACTTAATAAATATTCTCGATTTATCTTGACAAACAGACGGCGGAATGCGATACTGTTTCCATACGATAACAGTATGAAAAGGAGGGCGCCTGTGTGCTGCGTGGGAACCAAAAACCTGCTGCGTGACTACGACTACCTTGTGAGAAGGTTTATCGACTGCGGGGCGACCGCAAAGGAGTCCGCCGTTCCCTATGAGGCGCTCGGGGTCGATGAGGCCGAACACCTCTTTGCCCGGGACAATTTTATGAGTCTGCTCTTTTCCGGGGATATCCGCCGCGCGCGGGGCGGCTACTATCTGAAGAACCTGAAAAGTCCTCATTTTGCCCGCTGTCCGCTTGCGCAGCAGGCCCTGCGGGAACAATAACCGCCTTCCCCGCGCTGTTTTCTGAACGATTTTTAAATTCCCGGGGCCTTGAAAAATTTTCCCTTCCGGTTTATCATAGCAGAGAAAACCACCGCGGGGAAAGCGAGGCCATGGCCGATGATTGAACAGATGCTTGCCTATAACCGGGAATTTGTAAAAAGCGAGGGCTACCGCAGGTTTTCCTCGAGCAAATATCCGGATAAAAAAATTGCCATCCTGACCTGTATGGACACCCGTCTTGTCGAGCTGCTGCCCGCCGCGCTCGGCATCCGCAACGGGGACGTCAAGATGATCAAAAATGCGGGCGGTATGATCACCGGACCGTTCGACAGCGCGGTGCGCAGCCTGTTGGTCGGCATCGTCGAGCTGGGGGTCGGGGAGGTCATGGTAATCGGCCACACCGACTGCGGCGTGTCGGGCATCAACGCGGAAATGATGATCCGCCACCTCATCGAGCGCGGCGTTTCACAGGACCATATCGATATGATGCGCTATTGCGGCATTGATTTTGAGGCGTGGCTCCGGGGCTTCGATACGGTGGAAAGCTCGGTGGCTGAGACGGTGGAGCTGTTGCGGCACCACCCGCTGATGCCCAGGGATGTGACCATCCGGGGATATGTCATCAACACAGAAACGGGGGAGCTGCTGCCGCTGGCGCAGCCCGCCTGCGTCTGAGCTTCCAAGGGCTGGCGCGCCCTCGCAGGGAATTCCCCGGCGGGACGCGCGTTTTGTTTTGCTGGTAAAAAGGCGGCCCCGGCTGCGGGAAGCCGCTGCCGGAGACGGAAGCCCGCGCTGTCATCAAACACTATGGGAGGGCGCGATGCCCTGCCGAGGGGAGCGGCGAAGGAGGGATTTCTCATGCCGCGCTGCACGGTTACTTTGAGCGCCAACGCGGGCGCCGTGCTGGAGCTCAACCGGGTTCGCATCTGGCTCGATCTCCTGCACACCGAAAAAACGGAGAATTTTTCCACGGTCGGTCCGGAATTGCAGCGCCGGATGCTGCAATGTGAGGCGTTCGCCCATCCGGATCTGATCTTTTTTACCCATTGCCATCCCGACCACTACTCCCGGGCGCTGACCGGGCAGGCGCTGAAGCTCTGGCCCGATGCAAAGCTTGTGCTTCCGCGGCAGGAATTTGCCCGGCAGATTACCCTATCCCGCCCTGTTGAGCGGCTGGATCTGCCGGGCTGTTCGGTTCGCTTCGGCAGGCTTCCGCATGAAGGGGCGCGGTACGCCGGGGTGCCGCACTACGGATGCGTCATCGAGGCGGAGGGCTTTGCCGCGCTGATTGCCGGTGACTGCGAGGTGGCAAGCCCCCTGCTTGCGCAGCTCATCGGAGATACCCCCATCGATCTCGCGCTTCTGGACTTTCCATGGGTGACGCTGCGAAAAGGACGGGAGTTTCTGGAACGGGAGATCCGGCCCCGGCACCTGTTGGTTTTTCATCTTCCCTTTGCCGGGGACGACCGCGCGGGCTACCGGGCCGCCGCTGCCCGGATGATCGGCCGGCTCGAAGGAATTCCCGATGTCAGGCTTTTACAGGACCCCCTGCAGCGGGAAGAGATCCTTTCGCCGCCGTAATCCCTGTGAGGCGCCGCGTGGATTCAGGGACCTTGCGCGGAACGGTGCGAAATCTCCGCGTGGATAGACTGTTCCTGCTTTTTGTGTTATAATGGCCGTAATAATCCCGCGGCCTTGTTTGAGCCGTTTCTCCACGGTCATCCCCCGGGAACGCGGAAAAGAACCGGCGCGTCCGCGCCGGACGGGGGCGCCCGCCGGAGCAGAACAACAGAAAAGAGGAGACGCCATGAAAATCAAGAAGCTGTACGCCGTCTATTTCAGCGCGACCGGCACCACCGAAAAAATTGTCCGCCGGATCGCCGATGGAGCCGGGGCCGTCCTTGGGCTTGCGGCCGAAACAGTTGACTTTACCCTGCCCGCCGCCCGCAAGGAGCATTACAGCTTCGGGGAGGGTGATCTGGTCATCTTCGGCGTGCCGGTCTATGCCGGGCGGGTGCCGAACCTGTTGCTTCCCTTTGTCCAGAGCGGATTTTCGGGCGGCGGCGCCCTTGCCGTCCCGGTCGTGCTTTATGGCAACCGCAACTACGATGACGGCCTGATCGAGCTGCGCAACACCCTCGAGGCGGACGGCTTCCACACGGTGGCCGGAGCCGCTTTTATCGGCGAACACTCCTTCTCCTACACCCTGGCCGCCCATCGCCCCGACGAGCAGGATCTCGCGGTTGCCGACCGGTTCGCCCGCCAGCTTGCGGAAAAGGCGGCGGCTCTCCCGGCGGCGCCGTCCGAACCGGCGCATGTCAACGGCTGCGACCCGATCCGGCCCTACTACACCCCCCGCGACCGCAAGGGCAATCCGGTCAACATCCTTAAGGTCAAGCCCAAGACAAGCGACGCCTGCGTCAAATGCGGCCTCTGTGTGAAAAAATGCCCCATGGGAGCGATCGACCCCGCCGACCCCTCGAACGTCCCGGGAATCTGCATCAAGTGCGGCGCCTGCGTGAAGAAATGTCCCAAGGGCGCAAAGTACTACGATGATGAGAAGTACCTCTATCACCAGCACGAGCTGGAGGAGGGCTTCGCCCGCCGGGCCGAGCCGGAAACCTTCCTCGGCTGAGCGCGGGGCGGGAGTTCGGGTACATATTGGACCCGCTCACTCCTTGGGCGGTATTTTCTGATCGGCTTGCCCCTTTTCTCTAAAATCCATTTGACGCGCCGCATCGCTGACGATGCGGCGCGTCCTTTTTTGTTAACGGAAACCACCATCGGCTCTGCCGGCGGGAGCACCCAGTAAAAAGCTTTCGCTGCAAGCATCGGGCAAAGCGAGCGGTTGGCGGCAGACATGGGGGACGGGAAGGGCTGCTGTTAGAAGATGGATTCGCCCCTCTGCGAGCTTGTGAGACAAGGGATGCGGCGGCTTCGCCCTCCGCCCGGGCACGCCGGGTGCCGGACGGTCGGAAAAGAAGGAAACGGGAGAGAAAGGGCGGCCTGCGGGCCGCATGTGATGTGGGTGAAAGAAATTTCGGCGCGTCTCGAAGAAGCCTGCCGGTGCCCGACCCTGACAGGACTGAATCAAGCTGTCGACCGGAGGCCATGACCGTGGGACCGTTTGCAAAGCAAGTGCGGCGAGCGGCTGTTGACGGCGGAAAAATACGCGCCGCTCCCGGCGTGCAATCAAAATTTACAGTCTCGTAGAAATTGCAGAAAAATTTTGACGAAAATTACAAACTTGGAAAAGGCTGCATGAAAGGGATTGACATTCGTTGGAGGGAAAATTATAATGCAATTATAATAAAAAAATATTATTATAATAAATAATTAAGGATCAATATGAAAAAGAGACAGATTACAAATTCAGAAATCGTCCAGTCCTATTGTCCCATCGTAAAGTTTATCACCGAAATTCTGGGACCGCACTGCGAGGTGGTTCTGCACGATTATGCGACGCCGGATCATTCCGTCGTGGCGATCGAAAACGGTCACCTGAGCGGACGCCAAATCGGAAGCCCTGTCAGCGACATGGGCATGAAGCGGCTGAGAAAAAACGCCAGCCAGGTTTATATCGCCAATTACATATCAACCGCGGCCACCGGAAAACGCTTTCGCTCTGCAAGCTATGCGATCCGCAACTTTGATGGGGAGTTGATCGGGAGCCTGTGCGTCAATATCGATATTGCCTATCTCGATAAAGCGACCGAATTCCTGAATTTCTTCACCCATATTGACCCCATTGAGGAAAACCCGCAGGAAGGAGAAGCCGCCAAGGTCGGGGATCGGTTTAAGCCCATCGAGAATCTCAATGTTTCGGTTGCCGACGCGGTCAGCCTTGTGTTTGACATGGTGACGGAGAAAATACAGGCGGATCCAATGCATATGACGGTGGGCGAAAAGCAATATGCCATTAAACTGCTGAACGACGAAGGTATTTTTGTTCTCAAAGGGAGTGTCGCGGAGGTGGCGCGGCGGCTTAACGTTTCGGAGCCGACGGTGTATCGTTATCTGAAAATCGTCCGGGAGGCAAATGGATAAGCCCTGCCGGCGGCGCAAAGACAAAATTCACTTTGGTTAGGAAGCGGCTGACCGCCCCGTGATGTACGGGGGAGGTCACGTTTTCATAAAACTTTCCGAAAGAAGGAGAATACGGATGATTGAAGCAATTTCGACGCCGGGCATCCCCGGAGGAATCGGCCCCAATTCGCAGGGCATCAAGGCGGGCGGCTTTTTGTTCCTGTCCGGACAAACCCCTGTCAACCCCGCGACAAAGGAACTCAATGGCGATTCCATTGAACCGCAGGCGGAACAGATCATGCAGAATATCCGCGCGATTCTTTCGCATCAGGGCCTTGAGTTTACAGATGTCGTAAAGACAACCTGTTTCCTGTCTGATATGAAGGACTACGCCGGATTCAACGCGGTCTACGCGAAGTATTTTGTCGGCAAGCCTGCCAGATCCTGCTTTGCCGTTAAGGAACTGCCCCGCGGTTCACTGTGCGAAGTGGAACTGATCGCATTGCTCAAATAGGTGCGAATTTTCTGTGCCAAGCGGTATGTCACAGCCGAAAGGTCTGATATACCGATTAAGCTACATTGATTCCCGGTAAATAATGAGGCAAAGGAGTATAAAAATGAAAAAGACGTTAACCCTGATTCTTTCTCTCATCATGATCCTCTCCATGGTGACCGGCTGCCAGAAGGTGGCGCAGGCTTCCTCGTCCGCCGCTCCCTCCTCCGCGGGAGCTCCCGCCGCGGAAGGCGAAAAGAAAACCGAGGGAGATCAGAAGACCACTGAAATTTCGATCCCCACCAGCAACCTGACCGGAACCTGGTATATTTGGGGCAGCGCCCTGAGCAAGGTTATCAACGATTATGTTGACGGCTACACTGCCAGCCCTCAGGTCACCGACGGACCTCTGGCGGATATCCAGATGATCGAAGATGACGAAGCGATCCTCACCCTTGGCAACTCGGCCGTCTGCTATGAGGCGTGGAACGGCGAAGGCATTGCCTCCCCCGACGGCACGAAGTATCAGAAGCAGCGCGCCCTGTTTATGGCTTACCCCAGCTACTTCCACAATATCACCACCACCAAAACCGGCGTCAAGAATATCGCTGACCTGGAAGGCAGGGTCGTTGCGTGCGCACCCGCCGGCTCCGGCCCGAACTATTCGATCGAGTACAGCATGAAGGCGCTCAACATCACGCCTAAGGAAAAGATCTACGGCGGCGTTGACGCGGCCTATGAGCTGCTCAAGGACAACAACATTGCAAACGTTGTTCTTGCGATGGGAATCCCGGTCGGCACCGTTACCGATTTTGCGCTCAACTATGACATGGCGTTTGTCGAGTACACCGATGAACAGCTCAAGACCGTCTGCGATACCTATCCCTTCCTGACGCCCGCCGTCATCCCTGCCGGTACCTACAACGGACAGGATCACGACGTCAATACCGTTTCCTTCGGCAATATGATCATCGCCCATCAGGACATGGATGCCGATCTGGCCTATGAGATCACCAAGGCCTGCTTTGAGCATCAGGATTACTTCATCAACGCGCACTCCACCGGCAACGACATGACCGAAGAGGCTTTCGTCAACTGCTCGGTGCCTCTGCATCCCGGCGCCATCCGTTACTTCGAAGAGAAGGGCTATGAGATTCCTGAAAAGCTGATCCCCCCGGAGATGAAGTAGGAATCTGAATCGTCTCTCAACAGGAGGTTAATATGTTCTCCGAGCTCAAAGCTTATTTTCAGGACATGTCGGTGTATAAGAAAATCATCTGTGTCCTGTGCGTGTTCCTGTCGGGATATGATCTGCTGGCGGCCACGGTCATCCGGATCAATTACTGGGTCCATTACCCGATGAATCTGCTGATTGCCGCGCTGGTAATCTGCCTGACTTCCATGGAGAAGCGCGGCAAGGTCTCCATAGGATATATCTTTGACGCCGCGATCGGTCTTGCCGCGGTCTTCTCGATTGGGTATTACATGCTCAATTACAGCGAGATGCTGTTCCGCACAACCAAGCCCACCGACTATGATACATTTTTCGGCATTATCTGTATCATTGTCTGCCTGACCATCACGAGAAAAGCGACCGGCAGCGGCCTGTTCATTGTAACGGCAACGTTTCTGACCTATGGCTTTTTCGGTCAATATCTTCCCGCGCCGTTCGGCCATGCGGGGTTCAAGGTGTCTCGTTTGGTGCGTATGATCTTCGGTGAGGTCGGCATTTTCGGCTCTCCGCTGACCGCGACCGCGACGTTTGTGTTCCTGTTCTGCCTGTTCGGAGCGTTTCTGCAGAACTTTGCCGGAGGACAGTTCTTTATTGATCTGGCGACCGGCGCTGCGGGAAAATTCCGGGGCGGTCCGGCAAAAGTCGCCGTAATCTCCAGCGCGTTGTTCGGCACTGTGTCGGGCAGCGCAATCGCCAATGTGGTCACAACGGGCACCTTTACGATTCCTCTGATGAAGAAAACCGGCTATAAGGATTACTTTGCCGGCGCGGTGGAGGCTGTCGCCTCCACCGGCGGACAGATCATGCCTCCTGTTATGGGTGCCACGGCGTTCATCATGGCTGAAATGACCGGAATTCCCTACTCTGAGATCTGTATCGCGGCGCTGATTCCGGCCGCTCTGTTTTTCTTCTCTGTCTTCGTTATGATTGACCTTGAGGCGGTAAAGCTGAACCTGAAAGGGCTTGATCCGGAGCAGGTTCCCGATATCAAGCAGATCCTCCGGGATAAATGGCCGCTGCTTTCCCCGCTGATTGGAATTATTCTGATGCTGCTTGTTTTCAAAATGAGCTCTTCCAGAACGGCTGTCGTTGCAATTCTGATCACGATCATTGCGCCGCTGATTAAACGCAACATTAAGATCACACTGACGAAGGTCATCGACGCGCTCTATGACGGTGCTCACAGCTGTGTCAGCATTCTGGCGTCCTGCACCTGCGCCGGCATCATCATTGCCGTTCTGGCGGTGACCGGTCTCGGCGTTAAGCTGGGCAGCCTCCTGATCAGTCTCTCCGGCGGTTACATGTGGGGTCTGCTCTTCCTGACGATGCTCATCACGATCATTCTGGGAATGGGTCTTCCGACGCCTTCGGCCTACATCGTCTGTGTGTCGGTCGTTGGCCAGACCCTGATTGAAGCCGGCATTCCGCTGATGGCTGCGCACCTCTTTATCTTCTACTATGCAATCCTTTCCACGGTGACTCCTCCCGTCGCCATGTCTGCCTACACCGCGGCCGGGATTGCAAAATCCAACCCCAACAAGACCGGTTGGCAGGGCTTGGGACTTGGGTTGGTCGCGTTCATCGTCCCCTATATGTTCGTGTTCGGTCCCGCGCTGCTCATGAACGGCACCCCCCTGGAAATCCTGCGCGCTCTGTGTACCGCGATTGTCGGCGTCCTTTGTCTGGGCGTCGCCATCATTGGATACATGAAGGCAAAGGTAAGCCTGCCCCTGCGGGCGGCCTTCCTGATGTGCGCATTCCTTCTGATCGACACTTCCCTGCTCACCGATATCATCGGCGTTGGCGTTGCCGCGATCTCCTATTTTCTGGCGATGCGGAAAAGCAAACTGGCGGAGAATACGTCTGTCTGAGCTTGTGAGGCCGTGATTCCGACGCGTCCATAGGGGAAAAGAAGGCGAATCCCGCCGCAGGATCGCGCAGTGAAAAAGCCTCTTTATTGCTAAGGCAGTCTGCTTTGGGCAACAAAGAGGCTTTTCCCCAAAAGGAAGCCTGACCATCGGGAATGCAAATTGAAGGGAGAGAAAATTGAAATGAGAGATTCGGGAGTTTCCCTGCGTTATGAAAAATTAAAGCAGGAGATGAAAAAGCAGAACTTTGATGTTGTGATCGCAATTTCTCCTGAAAATGTACTGTACTTCTCCGAAACCTATATCCAGACACAGAAGTCCATCCGGGACAGGCTCGCGATTGCGGTGCTTCCGCTCGAGCAGGATCCCGCAATGATTGCCTGCGTGATTGAGGAGCCGACCGTCGAGAACGAGTGCTGGATCAAGGACCGCCGCTACTATTTTGAGTTCAAGGAATCGCCCATCCAGTTTTTGGTGGATGTGCTTACCGAGCGGGGTCTTCTTAATAAGCGGATCGGCATTGAGATGGACTATCTTTCCGCCGCTTATTACCGCGAGCTCATGCAGCGGCTGCCCAATGTAAAAATTGAATCATGCCTGCATACCTTTAATGTGGTCCGCTCGATCAAAGAGGAGCGGGAGATCGAAATTCTTCAGCACGCGGCCCTGGTGACCCGCGATGCATATACCGAGGCGATCAGCGAGGTTGGCGTTGGCTCTTTGGAAACCGATTTTTCCAAGCGCATTGCCAAGAAGATGATCGACGGGGGCTGCACCAGCATAGAGTTTCTGGTTATGGGCACCGGCGACCGGTCAATTCTGGTGCATGGGCTGCCCGCGGACCTTCCGATGGTCAATCATACCCACGGCCGCATTGATTTCGGCGGTCTGTTTGACCATTACAACTCGGATGTCGCCCGGACCTTTATTATCGGTGAGCCAAACGCAAAACATGTGGATGTCTTCGACCGGATGATGGAGGTTTATGTTGCGGCCGTAGAGGCATGTCAATTGGGCGCTCCGGCCAATTCCGTCTATTTCACCGCAAAGGCGATGAGCGAGAAGATGGGGCTTCCCTTCAACCGCGTCCATTCCGGACATGGACTGGGCCTGAGCGTCCATGAATATCCCATGCTTGCCCCGGGGAATGAAACGCCGCTGGAGGAAAACATGGTGATGTGTGTGGAGCACGCGGTACATGTTGACGGATTCCGGTATCATATTGAAGATCTGGTTCGGATTACGCCGCACGGTCCTGTGGTGCTGTCCGCGCCGGAGGGCTTCCATCCAACCTATCAGATTATTAAATGAATGAGTTCAGTAAGATAAAGGGGTGTATTCATGTTAGACGAGACGAGAGGCGCCCGTTATGAGCGGTGCAAGCCGTATATGGAGCGGCAGGGGCTGGATGTGCTGGTTGCCATTTCCCCTGAAAACGTCCTCTACTTTGCAGAGACCTACATTCAGACGCAGACGTCGATTCGTGAACGTCTTGCCATCACGGTGATGCCGCTTGCCTCTGAGCCCGCAATCATAGCGTGCAAAATCGAGGAACCAACCGTAGAAGCGGAAACTTGGATCAGCGACAGACGTTATTTTGTCGAGCTGCAGTGTTCTCCGATCGCGATGCTTGCGGATGTGATCAAAGAGAAGCATCTGGAAAACAAGCGCATCGGAATTGAGCTCAATTACCTGATGGCAACCTATTATCAGGAATTGATCACCCTCCTGCCGAATGCCGAGTTTGTGCAGTGCGCCCGTATTTTTGATCAGGTCCGCGCCGTCAAGGAACTGCGGGAGATCAAACAGCTCTCCTACGCCGGACTCAACACCGTCCGTGCAATGGAGGCGGCCGTCCGGATGAGCAGAGTGGGAGATTCTGAAAATGACCTTGCGGTCCGCATTATCAAAAATATGTTTGATAACGGATGCCAGGCCATTGAATTCATGTGCCTCGGCAGCGGAAGACGCTCCGAAATGGCCCACTGTTCCCCCAGCCCCGATGTCCGTCTGGAGGATGGAAGCGTCATCCACATCGACTACGGCGGGAGATTTAACCACTACAATTCCGACATTGCAAGAGGGATTCTGATCGGGAAGCCAAACGAAAAGCATCTTGACGTTTACAAGAGGCTGACCAACTGCTATGTCAGAGGAATTGAGCAGCTTCGGCCCGGCGCCAGAGCCTGCGACATCTATCAGTTCACGAAGGAGCAGTTCGAGAAGGAAAAAATCCCCTTCACCATGAGCCTGGTTGGCCACGGCTTGGGTATTGGCGTCCACGAGCTGCCCATGCTCGTGCCGAGCGAGACGAAGGGCCTGGAAGAGGATATGATGCTCTGCTATGAGCTTCGCACCATTGTCGACGGGCATCGTTATCACATTGAGGATCTGATTCATATCACGGAAAAGGGCTGTGAGGTCCTTTCGCAGCCCAAGCTGGATACGACCATGCCATGGATTCAGCCCGACCTGTTCTAAAAAAATGCCGCGCTGAAACCCCGGCGGCAGCTAACCCTCGCGCCTGAGCGCAGAAAGAAGGTCCCATCCGGGTAATTCCGGATGGGACCTCCTTTCTGCCTGGAACAAGCCTTTTTTGTAAGGCGGGATCAAAACGCTGCGTAATCCGGTGGCCCGGTTTCCCGCGCTGCCGCCGCGCGGCGGGTGCTTATGAGAAAGACAGGCTTCATCAATCGTGCAGCAGCGTGTCCGCAGATCGCCGCCGCGCGGCGGGCGCCTATGAGAAAGGCAGGTTCACTCCGCCGGAGGCAGCACCTCGTCGAGGGTCTCCGGGGTCACCTTGTGACAGGGGAGCCGGACATATTTTTCTTCCCTGAAGCCGGCCGCCTCCGGGGGACCGCAATCCCCTGCCGGAGCGTCCGGAAGGGAAAAACCGCTCACTCCGCCGGGGGTACCACCTCGTCGAGGGTCTCCGGGGTCACCTTGTGACAGGGGAGCCAGACATATTTTTCTTCCCTGAAGCCGGCCGCCTCCGGGGGACCGCAATCCCCTGCCGGAGCGTCCGGAAGGAAAAAACCGCTCACTCCGCCGGGGGTACCACCTCGTCGAGGGTCTCCGGGGTCACCTTGTGATAGGGGAGCCAGACATATTTTTCTTCCCTGAAGCTGACCGCCTCCGAGGGGCTGCGGCCCGTTGCCAGAGCGACCGAGAGATCGAGAATCGCCTTCGCCTGCCCGGGGGAGTCGTTATAAACGCTGCCGCGCAGCTCCCCCGCGCGCAGCGATTCACAGGCGGGCGGGGTTGCGTCGATGCCGACAACAAAGGGCAACGGTTCGACCCCCGCCGCGCGGCAGGCGTCCAGCGCGCCGAGCGCCATGTCGTCGTTGTTGGCAAAAACCACCTCAATCCGGCCGCCGAACTGGTCGATCCACTGGGACATCCGGCTCGCGGCCTGCCCGCGGTTCCAGTTGGCGGTGTCGTTGGCGAGCTTTTCGGTCGTCACATTGGCAGAGGTGACCGCTTTGATCGAATATTCGGTGCGCAGCAGGGAATCCTGATGCCCCGGCTCACCCTCGAGCATGACATATTGCAGCACTCCGTCGCCGCTGCGGTCGAGGGCCTCCGGGTCCGCGCGGTAGGCCTCGGCAACCAGTTCCCCCTGCATGACCCCGGACTTTCCCGCCTCGGCGCCGACATAATACACCTTGTCCCAGCGCATGATGTCCTCCCGGACCGGTTCGCGGTTAAAGAAGATCAGGGGGATTCCGGCGCTCTTCGCCTTATCGACGATCACCGCCGCCGCGGTGCGGTCTACAAGATTGACGCAGATGACGTCATAGCCGGTTGACAGAAAGCGGTCGATCTGTTCGTTCTGCGTCGCCTGACTGCCGCGTCCGTCGGTGATGTTCAGGGTAATCTTCAGCCCTTCGTCCGCCTCCCGCTCGCGGGCCGCCGCCTCAAGGCTCGACACAATGGTTGCAATAAAGGTATCGTTCTGCTGGTAAAGGGCCACGCCAACCCGGATTCCGTCGGCGCCGCGGGAGGGCGCGGCGCTCCGGCAGCCGGGCAGAATCCCCAGCAGCAGTGCGAGAAGCAGGCAGAGGCGGCGGGGCGTCCGGTTCGGTCTGTTCATCAGAGTCCCTCCTTTTGGTTACCGCGCAAATTGCTTAGCGTACAAACGGGAAAAGCAGCTTCTGGTTCTCCGGGAGATACATCGTCTCCTGCCGGACGATCGAAAACCCGATCGGTTCCGCGGGAGAAAGCGGCCTCCCCTCGGCGGCCGCAACCGCCGCGTCGATGGCGAGATAGCCCGCGGCAAAGTCGTTCTGAGCGGCGATCGCCTCGATGAGCTTCTTCTCGAGGCAGGAGACGATCAGGCTGGTCGAGCCGATTCCGCAGAGGGCGGGGGCGCTTTCCAGCCCCTGGAAAACGCGCACCGCTCCCTCGAGCGCGGCCGGTTCCAGTGCGATGACCAGCTCGGGGGGATCGGAGAGAAGCCCGGAAAGGGCCTCCCCCATCGCGCTCCGGCCACCGGGAAGCCACAGCTCCTCCACCGCCACGCCCTGTTCCTCGAGCACCCGCCTCGCGCCGGCGGCCCGTCCGGCGACAGCGCCCCCGCCGGGAAAGACCGAGAGCAGCACGACCCGGTCGCCGGTCCGCAGGCGGGGCAGCATCGAGCGGGCCAGCTCCCCGCCCATCGCCTCGTTGTCCACCGAGATGCAGGGAGCGTTCCCCACGGGAGCCTGCATGGTCACGACCGGAATTCCGGCCTCCGCGACCGCATCCCCGAGGGCGTCCGGATCGGCGGGGGCGAGGATCAGCGCGTCGGCGCCCCCTTTGGCTTCCCGCGAGAGGAGCATCCGCTGTTCCGAAACGCTGTTGGTTTCGGTGAGGGTGACCAGCCTCAGCTCAACGTCAAAATCGTTGGCCGCCTGCTCCATCCCCTGACGGATGGACGCCCAGATCGACGAGTCGGATTCCCGGGTGATGACCGAAATTTCAAGGTAATCGCGCGGACGCTGCTGGAGCGGGGCCGCGCTCAGCAGGGTAAACAGCGCCCCGAAGGCCAGCAGGAAAACGGCGAACAGCAGCAGATAGCGTTTTTTCATTTCCGCGCCTCCTCCCCGTTTCCGCCGGGCCGGCGGACCGGCAGATGAATCCGGATGTTGGTGCCTTCGTCCGGCTCGCTCTCGATCTCCAGTCCGTACGGCTTTCCGTAGGTGAGCTGAATCCGCTGGTGGACGTTGCGCAGCCCGATCCCCGAGCCGCGGCGGCTCGGGGCGGCGGGACCGCCGTCCTCGCGGAGAAGCCGGTCCACCTGCTCCTGGCGCATGCCGGGGCCGTTATCGGTCACATCGATGTAGAGGTCCTCCCCCTCGATGTGGGCCCAGACGAGAATTTCACCATCCCCATCGGCATACTCCATTCCATGGTAGATGGCGTTTTCAACGATCGGCTGCACCACCAGCTTGACCGTTTCGCAGCTGAGAGCCTCCCCGTCGGCGCGGATCTCGCTTGTAAACTTGTTCTTAAAGCGCATCTTCTGGATGGTCATATAATGGCGGGCGTGCTCAAGCTCCTCCCCCACGGTGATGAGGGTGCGGCCCCGCGAGAGGGAGATGCGGAACAGCCGCGCCAGAGAGGTGACCATCACGATGGCGTCGTCATAGCGGTTGTTTTCGATCATCCAGACGATCGAATCGAGGGTGTTGTAGAGGAAATGGGGGTTGATCTGGGACTGGAGCACGTCCAGCTCGGATTTGCGCTTCGATTCCTCCTGCCGGATGATGTCGTCCATGAGCTGGCGCATCGTCGAAACCATCGAGCGGATCGAGTTGCCCAGATGCTGCACCTCATAGGGTCCGCCGATGGCGATGTCAACCGTCTCGCTGCCCGCCTCCAGCTCTTTGACCGACTGTTCCAGCGCCTTGATCGGCACCGCGATCCGTTCCGACACCCCGAGGTTGACAAAGACAAGGAAGAAGATAAAGAAGAGCACGATAAAAACGCCGAACAGCCGCAGCTGAATATGGTTGGAAGCAAGGCTCTCGGCCGGGACGACGCCGACCAGCTTCCAGCCGGTGTAGCCCACCGTCTTGACGGTGACCTGGCGGGTTTTTCCTTCGAATTCCTCGCGGTGGCTTCCATCCTCATAGCCCGCCGCCGCGCGGTTGTTCTCCCGCAGCAGGCTGGCATAGATGAGCTGCTGGCGCGGGTGGTAGATGATCTCGCCGTCCCCGTCGATCAGGTAGAGATAGCCGCTTCCGCCGAGATCGACATCCTTGCAGATCTGTTCGATGCCGCCGAAGTTCATATCCACCAGCAGCACCCCGCTCTCGATCGTTCCCGCGCGCGTCAGCTCGACCTGCCGGGAAAGAGAAACGACCCAGCGGTAGAGATAGTCCGGGTCCTCAAAGAGATTTTGCACATGCGGGGTTGAAAAGTGCAGGTTCTCAATCTTTTCCGCCGCCGCGGTAAACCATTCCTGCTGCGCGGGCCTTGCCTGCCGCTTCAGGCTGGAAAGCGGGGTGGCCGAGACAAGGCCACCGTTCTGCGAAAAAACGGCGATGGAAACCACCGTGTCCCGGTTCGTCTCATAGAGCAGGTTCATCCCCGCGCCGATGCTGTCCTCCGCCAGGTCGGCGTTCTTGATCACCCGGTAATACATCGTGTCGGAGACCCGCATCATGCCGCGCAGATAGCTGTCAAGATTGAGGTTCACCTGGTCGAGAATCCGGCGGCTGTCCTCGGCGAGCAGCGCGTCGGTCGAGGAGGAAAAGCGCAGCAGCAGCGCGCTGCCGAGCAGGATCATCCCAATCACGGCGACGATGGTAAACGAGAGGGAGATCACGACCTGGATGCTGGAGCGCCGGTACCACACCGAAAGCCGCCGCATCATCGAGTCGAGAAAATTTGACACGGCCAGTCCTCCTTGCTGTCAATTGTCGGCCCGCGAAAAGAGGACCGTTAAAGTTCCTGCCATTAGCCGCTGGTCTGAGAAGGGCGAACCGCTGAAGTTCCCTGCCGCCGGCCGTTGGTCTGAGAAGGGCGGACACCGGGGCTCCCTGCCGCCGGCCTCCGGTCTGAGAAGGGCGAACCGCCGGGGCTCCCTGCCGCCGGCCGTTGGTCTGAGAAGGGCGGACACCGGGGCTCCCTGCCGCCGGCCGCTGGTCTGAGAAGGGCGAACCGCTGAAGTTCCCTGCCGCCGGCCGCTGGTCTGAGAAGGGCGGACACCGGGGCTCCCTGCCGCCGGCCGCTGGTCTGAGAAGAGCGAACCGCCGGGGGCCTCAGCCCGGTCCGGCCCGGTATCGCGACGGCGAGAGGCCGAAATGCCTCTTAAAGACGTAGCTGAAATAATTTGCGTCCACAAAGCCGGTCTTTTCGGCAATCAGGTAGGTTTTGTCATCGGTGTCCCGCAGCAGGCGGGCGGCTTCCTCCATCCGTGTTCTGGTGACATAGTTGGTAAAGCTCATGCCGGTTTCGCGCTTGAAAATCGTCGAAAAATAAGCCGGACTCAGATGCAGGTGTTCGCAGAGCCGTTCGACCGAAAGATCCCCGTCCGCAAAGTTTTCCCCGATGTAGCCGCAGGCGCGTTCCACGGTGCGCCGGGTCGAGTCGCTGCGCTCGCGGCGGATCAGTTCACGGATTTTCAGGCAGCGGTCGGCGCACCAGCGGCCGAGCTCCCCGGGCGAATTGAAGTCGGTCAGCAGCACCGCGCCGGTGAAATCCGGACCAAACACCTCCGAAAGCCCCAGGGCATTGGCGCGGGTCAGCCGGATCAGGCAGCTCACCAGCTCAAGGAAAAAACATTGGCATTCGGGCAGAGGAAGCCGGGAATCCCGCACCCGCCCCATCAGCCGATCGATAGCCGCGCGAATCTCCTCCTCGCCGCCGAGCTTGATTGCGCCGGTCAGCTCCCGCTCATCCGTGTCGTCAAAGGCGAGACAGGCCGAGTGGTCCGGCTCAAGGTCGTCGATATAGATCGCCCGTCCGACCCCCAGAAGCACCCGGTAGTCAAGCGCGCTGCGCGCGCCGCCGGCTGAGGCCTGCAATTCCAGAGGGCTTTTGCAGGGCGATCCCACCCCAAAGGTGAGGATCATCCCGAAGTAGCTGCGGGCGAGCTTGCAGACCCTGCCAAGCGCGTCGAGAAAGCCGAGCGCCCCCGCGCCGCCTGAAAAGCTCGCGATCACCGCGACGGTATCGTTGTAAAGGCAGGTTTTGAAGCAGCAGCCGGGCTGGTCCAGATTTTCATCGATCAGCTGCTGGACCGAAAGCGGCAGAAGCTCGCTCTGGCCGATGGCGGCCTCCCCGCCGGCGGAATCAAAATGGGCGAGGGCCGCAACCCAGCTGTCGCCGTCGAGTCCTACATCATACCGCTCGGAAAGCTCCCGCAGCCGTTGGGGGTCTACCCTGCCGTCGAGCAGCCGGATGTAAAACTGTTCGCGCAGAAGCGGCAGGCTCTCCTGATAGCGGCGGCGCAGCACCTCGAGGTTGCTGCGCTCCTCCCGCTCGGCGTCGAGCTGCGCCTTGATTTTCTGCAGCACGGCGGTCAGCTCGGAGGCGTTGATCGGTTTGAGGATATACTCCGAAACCTTGAACCGGATCGCCTGCTTGGCATATTCGAAATCGTCAAACCCGCTAAACACCACCAGCTTGGCGGCGGGCAGCCGCCGGACCAGATGGCCGCAGAGGGTGAGTCCGTCCATATAGGGCATCTTGATGTCGGTCATCACGAGATCAGGACGCAGGCTGTCTGCAAGCTCAAGGGCCTCCTCGCCGTTTTCCGCCTCCCCGACCAGCTCGAAGCCGAGACCTCGCCAATCGATCCTGCTTCCGATTCCGCTGCGGATTTCCTCCTCGTCATCGACGAGCAGCACGCGGTACGCTGACATCGTTTCTCCCCTCCTTCGACTTCCCGGTCGCCAAATTTTGCTTTCAAGGGTATTATATCATATTTTTTCCCGCTTTCCCTCGAATTCGTGAAAAAGACCGCGCGGCACGCGGCGGAAAATCTCGGCCGGAGGGCTTGCTTTTTTTCCCCGGACAGGTTATAATAATCAGGCAGTTCGCAGGTATGGTGTAATGGTAGCATCTTTGCTTCCCAAGCAAATCGAGCGGGTTCGAATCCCGTTACCTGCTCCATAAAAGGGCAACAAAAAAGATGCCCAGCAAAAAACCTCGATGAAATCGAGGTTTTTTGCATTTTCTGAAGATATTTTTCAGTCTGGTATTTTTAGATGCCAAAGGCCATTTTTCCTATTCTGCGGTGCTTTGAACCCGCAACCAGCAAACTATTAGTTTTTAACTTTCATCCAAGCCGGTCGTTTTTGAAAAACGGCCGGCTTTTTTCATTGATCCAAATGAGTGGCTTCTCCCACACATAGGACTCCCGTTATCATAACAGCAAAGTAGATTGAGCGGCGATGTTTCAAAAGAAGCGTCGCCGCTTTTTTGCGTTCAGGAGGAATTTTAGATGCAGCAGAAAGAAAAAGGCCGCCGGCGCTCCCTCCCCATCCCGGACCGCTGCGAAGGTTGCCCTTATGGGCGTGTGGGCTTCATCTGCCACGACAGCAGGGGTGACGCCTGTATGCGGACGGATGTGGAGGAACTGGAAGGGCGGCGCAGACCGAAACAAAGCCGGTAATTTTGTCAGGTTTGGGTATCCCATTCCCGATGAAAAAAGAGTATTGTATGTGATTAAAACGGAGGTGCAGTAAGATGATTTTTTATGCCGTGATCGGCAACGCCAGGCATTCCGAATATGGCGTCGCAACCATCCCCTTCCCCATCCCGGACGAGGCGTATGCCCCTACCCTGGAGATGCTGGAACTGATGGGGATTGGGGACCCGCTGGAGCGGGACTGCTATGTGAAGGAGGTCAGCGATGCTTACCCCATCCTGAAACGGCTGGAAACCAACTGTGTCAATCTGGATGAGCTGGATTATCTGGCAAAGCGGATAGACAGCTTCGGTGTGGGCGAGGACGCCCAGTTTGAAGGTGCAGCAGCAGCCCAAGGAGTTTGGCGGATTGAGGACTTCATTAACTTAACCTTCTGCTGCCAACAGGCGACGGTGGTACAGGATTTCCGGGATTTGGAGCAGATCGGCAAACAGCACCTCATGGCCAAAAACGGCGGCGCTGTCGCCACAGAGGTGTGGGACAACTGCGACTTCCGGCAGGAGGCGCTGAACCTGCTGTGCAATGAGCCCGGCAGGATCACCTCCTATGGAGTGGTGTATACAAACGGGATGAAACTGGAGCCGCTGTATCAAGGCGGTGTTTTCCCCGAATACCTGTACGACAGCGTCATGGTGATGAAAGCGCAGGACAGCAGAGGCAAAGAATGCACCCTCTTCCTGCCGGTGCCGGAGGAGAAGCTCCAGCGGGAAGTGCTGCGGGCAGGGGTAGAACCGGAGAGCCTGTCCATCCAGCTGGATTTCTTATTAATGCCGAAAGAACTGGCCGGCAGCTTGTGTTGGGAAAAAGAAAGTGTTGAGGAGATCAACACCCTGTGCAAAAGCATTGCATCGCTGCAGCCAAAGGACCTGCAAAAGTTGGGCGCGGCCGCCGTTTTCGCAAACCCGGAAGATGCCGCACAGCTGCGGAGGCTTGCGGAAAATCTGGATCTGTTCGACTACCTGCCGGGTGTGAAAACCCCGGAGGAATACGGCAGGTACATGATTCAGGAGTCGGGACACTTTGACTATGATGAGAATCTCGAAGGCTACTACAACTATGAACAGTATGGACTGGACCAGATGCACAGTGAATCGGGGCAGTTTATCGAAACTGGATATGTGAGCTATCAGGGCGCCGCCGACATCCAGGAACTGATGGAGGAAAGAGCGGATGAGGCCGCCATTTGCGAACACAATTTTTAGGAGGTATGTGAAAATGAACGGTACACAGCAAAATGGATTTGATATTTTAGAGACCGTATGCGTTACCGACCCGCGGGGACAGCATTTTCTCATCCTGCAGGCTCGGAACCGGCAAACAGGAGAAATGGTGTGGGCGGTTGGAGACGATCAAGTATGCGCTGTCACAAGGGCGGATTTTCTTCGCAATAGGGATATTCCATATCAGGATGTTCTGATCAAAGAGTTCCCCTACTCGGAAAACTCACCGGACTCTGTTGGAGAGTGGAAACCATTAATTGAAGAGCTGGTCAGGCACACCCTTCAAAAATACCTTCAACACGACGGCATGGTACATGTTTATCCGCAGTGGCTGCCGCAGGATGTAAAGCTGCCGGCAGCGCGTGAAACTCTGCTGAAAGATGCGGATCATGTTATCCTGTACCCGGATAACACCTTAGAAGTTGTACCGCAAGATAGGATACAGGGAGGAATGCAGTTATGAGTATCAAAACAATTCAAGCAGAACAGCTCCGGCAGATGGAGGGCAAGGAGGGCCTGATCCTGCAGGGCTGCGGCGGCAGCCTGGACGAGTGGATAGACGGCGTCAACGAGATGTTTACCGAAAACGGTATCCTTCTGGATGGAACAAGGTTTGAGCACTGTTCCACCTTTGAGCATGACGAATGTACCTGCCTGCTGTTCCCCTTTGAAGATGTACGATTGGATGTGGGAAGGCTCGCTATGTGGCGAATACAGACCCACGGAAAGTTCGGCGGCACCTGGCTTTCCGACTATGTCCCTAATCGGCTCGGCGGCTTTGTATCGGAGGAGGTTTCTGTGCAGAAAGAAAAACCTGACTGCCCTCTCATTGGCGCAGACGGCAACATCTTCAACCTGATGGGCATCGCCTCCCGTACCCTGCGGGAAAACAATATGGCGCAGGAGGCCAAGGAGATGTGCGGGAGAATCCAGGAATCCGGCAGCTATTACCAGGCCCTCAACATTATCGGGGAATATGTGAACATCACCTCCGCCGAGGAGATGGAGGAGGATTTTGACGAGGGCATGACCCTGTAAACGGGCAATAAAATAACAACAGACCGATATCAATCGCCCTGGCGATTGGCGTCGGCCTTTTTTTCGTGCAGGGCGGTTGACGTCGCCAAAGGAGGTGGCAATCGTCAAAACCCCTGTCAGCTGGATGGGCAACAAGACCCCCATCCTGCGCATCCTGTACGCCCTGTTCCCGCTGGAATACGAGCGGTACATCGAGCCCTTCGGCGGCTCCGGGGCCGTCCTGCTGGGCAAGGAGAAGCCGGACAAATTCGAGGTATATAACGACTACAACGGAAACCTTGTGAACCTGTTTTGCTGTATGCGGGAGCGGCCAATGGCCCTCATCCGGGAGCTGGGATTCCTCAACCTCAACTCCCGAGATGATTTTAACGCGCTGAAAAAGTTCTTCCAAAAGGAGCGGTTTGAGGAGGAGTATCTTGGGCAGGAACTGCAGCTGACCCGGCTGCTCCTGCCCGAACCCCAGGCCGGGGAGCTGTGCCGTCTCTGTCTTGCCGCTAAAACGGATCACGACCTGCGCCGGGCGGCCATGTTTTTGAAACTTTTGCGGTACAGCTATTCCAGCGGCGGCAAGAGTTTCGCCTGCCAGCCCTTTAACATCGCCGGCCTGTTCGGGCTGATCCAGCAGGTGGGCGAGCGGCTGGCGGACACCGTCATCGAACGTCAGGACTTTGAGGTGCTCATCCGCCACTACGACCGGCCGGGGGCCTTCTTCTACTGCGACCCGCCCTACTATGCCAGCGAATATGTGTACCAATGCGGGTTTACATGGGAAGATCACCTGCGGCTGCAGCGGGCGCTGGCCGGTGCCAAGGGCAAGTGGCTGGTGTCCTACAACGACTGCGCGGAGATCCGGCAGCTGTACAAAGGATACCGCTTGTTTGATTTCTCCCGTGTCCACTGGATGGTGCAGAAGTATGAGGCGGGCAAAGAGTTCCCCGAACTGCTCATCGCCAACTACGACCTGTATGAACGGGAACGGGGCAAGCCGAGGCAGATCGCCCTGCTGGAATCGGAGGAGCCGACCCCGCAGGAATTGGAACAAATCTTAAAGGAGGGGATCGTACCATGCAAGGAAAGGAAATGATGGAGTGCATCCTGCTTTCGGTGCCGCTGGAACTGGTCTGTGAAGCGGGGCTGGAGGCAGGCGGCGTTTTACAGATGAGCGCGGCGGACGGCAGGCTCATCATCGAAAACGCGGAGGATGCAGAGGGTTATCTCTGCGATGGGGACTGTGAACACTGCCCGCTGAGTGAGGCGGATTGTGACGGGAACTGCGAGGCCTGCCCCTGCGCCGGGTATTGCGATGAAAGCGGGGCGGATTAGATGGAGAAGCTGTACCGCATCCTGGGCAAGCGGGGCCGGATCACCATCCCCTGTGAACTGCGGATGCGCATGGGATTTGCCTGTAGCGATATTTTGTCCTTTACCCCGCAGGAGGACGGCAAAAGCATTTTAATTAAGCGGGAAAAGATCTGCGATGGCTGCAAAGGGGCGCTGCCCGTCCGGGAGGACAGGGCGTCGCTCCTTGCCTTTTTAAGCGGGCTGTCATCAGCAGAGCAGCAGGCCGCCCTCATTCACCTGTCGGTGCTGTGGGCGGAACAACAAAAGGAGGAAGTTGTATGAAGAAACAGATCGTGGGGATTTTGGCCTGCCTGCTGGCGCTCACCATGAGCGTCACAGCCTACGCCGAAACGCCCCAGACCACCGTCACCGCCGGCGAAAACGGCGGGACCAGCATCACCATCACCGACATCACGCCGAGGGAGGAAGGACAAGATGAAGCGCAGAGAGACTACACCGTGGGCAGCTACTACCCGGTGGAAATCCAGACCGCAGAGGAAGATGGCGTCCGCCTGCTGGTCAAAACCTTTGTGGTCCCGCAGGGTACCGATCCACAGGCGCTCATCGAGGAGGGGCTGACCCGCAGGGGTGTGGTATATCAGGCATCGGATATCCTGCGCCGGGAGCTGCCGGGGACCAGCGAAAGCAAGTCCGTCTCCCAGACGGTCACCACCCCGGCAGATACAGATAAGGCTGAGGAGTTGCTCGCCCTCTTGGAACCGGAAATCGCCTACAGTGAGAACGGCTACTCCGGCTCCCTGACTCTGGACAGGGACTCCATCTCCGCCAAGGCAACGGACACCACCGGCTATTCCTATACTCTGAAAGACACCCGTGAATACACCGGTCTCGACCGCAACGACCCGTACTACATCCCGAAAACCGCGGAAAAGAACGGCGTCACCCTGAAGCTGGCGGATGTGAACTGGACCCCTATGGCAAGCAGCGCGGACAACGGCGGGGCGCCCTCCCTGTTCCGCGCCACCGCCCTTTACACCGGGACGGCCTACGGCAGCAAGCCCACCGGGTATCTGGTGACGGCGGCCTACACCGGTGAGGCGGTGAAAACCACCGAGGGCGAGGTGGCGTACAGCATTGTGTATGAAGAAGTCAAACCAGACGGCTGGTTTGCAAACTTCAACTGGACGCCTGTTCTTGTTGGCGTCGGCGTGATCCTCCTGATGGGCGGCGGGGTGTTTGCCGCTTTTTGGCTGGTGCGCCGCTGGAAAAACCGGCCCCGGACAGAACCGGAGCCGGTAAACGCCTACGCGGGCCGCCCGGCGATGGACCTGCCGGAGATGCTGGATGAGATGGACAGAGGATTGGAGGATGCAAGATGATGGAGAAACTGAAAGAACTCTGGAACACATCCGGCAGGTACTTCCTGCTGGGCCTGCCGTTGGCGGCGCTGGTGATCTGCGGGGTATCCCTGTACGCAAATTCCCGGTATGAGACCCCGGAAAGGCTGATGGCAGAGCCGCCCGCCGAGAGCGAGGTAACCTTTGATCTGGAAAAGAACCGGGCCTATACCGCGGAGGACGGCGTCATTGTCATCCAGCCCTCCAAAGAGGATGTTCCGACAAAGAAAAATACAAGCGCGCAGGATGTTGTAAAGACCGCCGACCCGGAGCAGGTGTGGGACGCCGCCCAGACCCTTTCCACCGAAACCTATACCCTGCCGGAGGAGATCACCTTGGTGGATGGGACCATCGGGACGCTGGTGATCCCTAAAATCAACCTGACTGCGCCGGTGTACGAAACCGCCCAGCATGGCGGCGAGATGGAGAGCATGACCAAGGGGATCGCCCATTTCGCCATCACCTCCGCGTGGGACGGGAACATCGGGCTCAGTTCCCACAATGTGGCTCCACGGGGTGCGGCGGCTTTTTTCGGGGAACTCCATCTGCTGGAGAAAGGCGACGCCCTCACCTACAAGACCGCCCAGGGCGAGCGGCAGTACGAGGTGACCGAGATGAAGGAGATCGCGGAGGACGACTGGTCCTACCTGATGCGGTACGAGGACGGGCTCAACCGCGTCACCATGATCACCTGCATCACCGGCAAGCCGGAGATGCGGCTGATGGTACAGGCCACCGAGGTTTGATTTGTTGCATTTGGTGAATAGCTTTCGGGGACGCTTGCTGGTATTGTATTGCTCAAAGGAGGCAAACGATATGAAACACAAACTATGCGCGCTGATTCTGGCAGGCATGATGCTGACAGCCGGAGCCGTCCCCGCCCATGCGGAGGAAGTATTCAGCTTCGAGGCGGTGTATGCGGGCAGCGGCTCCCAGAGCAGCCCGGCCAAAGAACCCGAAACCAAACCGTCCACGCCCAATCACACCCCGGAGGATAACCGGCAGGAGGAATGGGAGCCCGCCCAGCCAGAGGAGGTTGACCTCACCACGTATGGGGAGGAGGTGCTCCGGCTGACCAACGCCGAGCGAGAAAAGGCTGGACTCTCCACACTAAAGTCTGACCCCACCCTCACCGAGATGGCGATGCTGCGGGCAAGGGAGCTGGAGGAAAGCTACTCCCACACCCGGCCCAGCGGCGAAAGCTGTAAAACGGTGTTCGGAGAATACGATACCGCCCTCCGGTTCTACGGCGAGAACGCCGCCAAGGGACAGAAAACGCCGGAAACGGTGGTGGCGGCCTGGATGGACTCGCCGGGATATCAGGCAAATCTCCTTCGGGAGAAAGCAGAATACATGGGCGTGGGCGTGTGGCAGGACGAAGATGGAATCCTCCACTGGGTCCAGCTCTTCGCCAAAGGATAACAGAATAACCAAAGGAGAAGCCGCTGTCGGGAAGGACAGCGGCTTCTCTGCATTCTAAAGCAGAAAGGAAGATTCGATGAAACAGCAAAAGACAGCAGGCTTCCGGCGGGCTTTCTCGCTGGTGATGGCGGTGCTGATGCTGGCGACCTACGCCATCAGCGCATCCGCGTTGGAGCCGCCGCTCAATCTGCAGCCGGTCACAGGCGATGAAACGGTTGTGGAGCAGACGCCTGAACCAGACACCCCGCCGGCAGAAACAGAGGATGAAGAAGAAACCTCCCTGCCCTCTGAGCCGGAGTCCGGGGAGGAGCAGGACACACCGGATGTCTCCCTGCCCCAGCAGCCGGAGGAACCGCCTGTGCAGGACAGCGGAGAAACGGTTCCTGCACAGGGCGACCAAGCCCCCACAGAAGAACCCACGGTGGGCAGCTCCGGCCTCGACCCGCCAGATCTTGTGACCTTTGAGGCGGGAAGAACTTCCAGACTTCTCCGCATGGCACGGAGTGCATCCGGCAGCACCACCATCTATATGCAGAAATTAAGTGACTTTACCCACACCTATCCTTTCTCCGGCGGCAGCCCCTATTACGGATACCTGTTCTACACCGCGGATGGCGATACAGCATATTGCATTGAGCCCGCCCGGTTTAACAGTACCAACGGCACGGTGGTGACCGGCTCCAAAACCTATTCTGCCCTGTCCCAGACCCAGCAGAACGCCATCGCCCGCGCCATCGCCGCCAATCCCGGCGGCCACGCCAACCCCGACAAATATATGGCGTGCCAGGCCATCATCTGGGAGATCGCCTACAACCAGTCCCCCCGGAGCGGCAGCGTCTACAAGGCGGTCATCGCCGCCAACTCCGACAAACTCTCCTCCCACTATGAATCCATCCGCTCAGAGATGCAGAGCCTGGGCGACATCCCCAGCTTTATGAGCCCCGACCCGCAGAACCCCACCGAACACAGCATGACCGAAAACGGCGGCGAGTGGAGCATTGACCTGAAAAATACCAATGGCAATGTCACGCTGCGGGAATCGGATTTCCAGACCCGCGCCCCTTTTGATTTTTCTGTTTCCGGCGACACCCTCACCATTACCTCCTCCGCCGAGCCGGACAGCGACAGCTACACCGCCTGGCACGGCGGCAGCGGAGATGGGGCGCTCATCTTCTGGAACTCCTCCCAGCAGACCAAGGCCAGCTTTGATGAGACCGCGGGCATCCCCGCGGATGGATATATGGTATTCTCCTCCGAGTGGACGCCCATCGACCAGCCGCCGGATGAGGGCGAGGAGGAGAAGGTTGGGTATCTCCAGATCAACAAGTACGATGGCGAAAACGGCTCGCCGCTGGGCGGCGCGCTCTTCAAAATCGAGTCGGAGATCTATGTGAATGACAGCTTCGCCGTCCCCTATGGCGGGGCAACCGTGGTGATCCCCATCCCGGAGGGCAAGGACAGCGTGGAGGTGACGGTCACCGAGGTAAAGGCGCCCCACCTGTATGTGCTGGACAGTACCCCGAAAACGGTCACCGTCACCGCTGGGGATCAGGTGAACATCGCACAGGTAGCCTTTGACAACTACCCTATGTCCTGCTCGCTGGCCATCTACAAGCATGAAAAAGGCAACAAAGGGATGGCGCTGGAGGGCGCAAGATTCCGCATCCGATACGCCGACCCGGACGTGTCCGCGCAGGTCTGGACCGAAACCACTGACGCATCCGGTAAAATCCACATCGACCTGCCCAGCAGTGGCACGCTGATCATCGAGGAACTGGAAGCGCCGGGCGGCTATGTCATTGGGGAGATCAGCAGCCACGAGGTGGTCGTCCAGAAGGGCGAGGACAAACAGATCGACATTTCCAACGACAAAAAGGCGCAGATCATCGTCCGAAAACGGGACAACCAGACCGGCCAGGTTTTGCAGGGCGCGGTGATAAAAGCCACCTTGCTTCGTTCCCACACCCAGCCCTATGAGAGCGGCATGGTCTACACCCGCACCACAGGCCCGGACGGTACAGCAGTGTTTGACAACATGATCCCCGGCGAGTATCGGATCGAGGAAACCTCACCGCCGCAATTCTACCTGCCCACCGACGTGGTGCATACCGTCAATGTCTATGACGGCTCCCATGAGCCGGTGGAGCTGGAATTTCGCAACGACCCGTGGACTGGTCTCACCATCAAAAAGGTGGACGCCACCAACGGCAAGGGTCTGGAAGGCGCTGTCTTTAAGCTGTATGAAGGTACAGCGGCAGAAACCACCAAGTTTCTTGGTGACTTCCAGTCCAATGAAAACGGTGTTGTCACCATCACCGAACTGGAAAGCGACAAGTACTATACCGTGGTGGAGGCGCAGCCGCCCTACGGTTACTTCCTGGACGAGGAGCACAATGTGCAGACCATCCTCATTAAGCCGGAGGTCATCAACGAGAACATCACCATCATCTTCCGCAATATGCCGAAGCCGAAACTGCTCATCCAGAAAATTGACGCGGACACCGGGCTTCCTCTGACCGGCGCGGTGTTCCGGGTGTCCCGGCGCTCCACCGCCGAGTATGTGGATATTACCACCGGGCCGGACGGGACCTACCTGCTGGAAAACATGGAGGAGGACTGGTACGAGGTCTATGAGCTGCGCAGCCCCACCGGATATGTCACCGAAGATACCCACTACGACATCGAGCTGATCGCGGGCGAAACCGCGACCCTTACAGTCAAAAACAGAAAGAAACCGACCCTCACCATTGAGAAAATCGACAGCATGACCCTGCAGCCGCTTAGTGGTGTGGTGTTCGAGATTTCCCTCAAGAATGGCAAGTCTCTGGGCGAGTTCAGCACCGACGCCAATGGCAGAATCGTACTGGAGGACGCAGAACCCGGTGAAATTTACCTTGTCAAAGAGGTGCGGCCCTTGCCCGGCTATCTCCATGACGAGACGGTGCATGAGCTGAAGCTGGATGAAAATGAAAGCGGCGTGCTGAAACTCAAGAATATGCCTCAGAACCCTCTCATCATCTCCAAACGGGATGCTGTGACCGGTACGCCCATTCCGGACACCGTGTTCCGGGTTTCCCATTCGGATGGGCGGCTGGTGGGTGAATACACCACCGGCGAAAATGGCATGGCAACCGTCACCGGAAATGATGTTGTCCCCGGCTGGTATCTGGTGCAGGAGGTGCGGGCAAACCCGGCCTATATCGCCAGCGGCGAAACCAAGCTGGTGGAGCTGAAGTATGAGGCCACAGCGATGGTGGAGTTTGTGAACCAGCCCCGAACAGGGCTCCAAATCCGCAAGACGGATGCGGTCACCGGCGCGCCCATCCCCGACGTCGGTTTCTACATCGAGGAAATCGACGGCAGGACCATCGGAACCTATTACACCGATGACGCAGGAATCATCAACCTGCCCGACCAGGAGGAGATCTGGGTGCAGGTGACTGAGATCCAGGCGGCGCCCGGCTATAAGCCCGACCCGACGCAAAGAACCATCAAGCTGGAATCTGGCAAACTGAACATTCTCGAATTCCGCAACCAGCCGTACCCGACGCTGAAAATTGTGAAGCTGGATGCGGACACCCGGCAGCCGATGGAGGGCGTCAAAATCCGCGTCTATGACAAATTCCACCGGGAGGTGGGGACCTTTACCACCAACAAACTGGGGCAGATTCTGCTCAGTGGAGTGGATGGCGGCGAAACCCTGTATTTGCAGGAGGTGCAGACCCTGCCGGGGTACGAACTGGATGAAACGGTCCACGAAGTCACCCTTGCGTGGGGCCAGACCAGCACGGTGGAGCTGCTCAACAAGCCGCTGGCGACTCTGCGGCTTACCAAGATTGACAGCGAAACCAAGGCGCCGATCTATGGGGCGGTGTTCCTGCTCTATGACGCCAAAAGTAATCTCATTGGTGAGTTTGTAACCGACCAGAACGGCGTCATCGAGTTTCCGCGGGAGCTGAAAGCTGGCAAGTATAAGCTGAAGGAGATCCGCTGCGACGGTTATGTGGTGGACGATACCGTCCGCACCATTCAGGTGAAATCCGGCGAAACCACAGAAATTGTCATTGAGAACCGCCCCATGAGAGGCCAGATCCAGATCGTCAAGAAGTCTGCCAACGATAACCCGGTTACCCAGGACAAGACGGGCACGCTGCTGGACGGAGCTGTGTTCGAGATCTACAACGACAAATTGGAGGTGGTGGACACCATTACCACAGAAAATGGGATCGCCACTTCAAAGCCTTTGCCTCTCGGCACCTATGGCATCAAGGAAACCGCCAGCCCGGACTATTACCTCACCGATGGCAAGGTGTTCTACGCCACCCTGAAAACGGCGGATGATCTGGTGCGGTTCGAGGTGCTCAACGAAAGCGTGGATGTGAATGTCACCGTGGAAAAGCGCGGCAACGTGGAGGTGCTGGCCGGGGACGTCATGCGGTATGACTTCAGCGAGATTCGTAATGCCTCCAACGTTCCTCTCGACGATTTCTACTGGCACGATAAGCTGCCCACCGATGCTGTCCGTCTTGGCAAGATCGTCACCGGAACTTGGAGCCAGCGGCTCAATTACTCCGTAGAGTACAAGACCAACCGGAAAGATAGATGGAAGGTGCTGGAGGACGGTTTGTCCAGCAAAACCAGCTATACTCTGGACTGCGGACGCGAAGCTCTCGACCTTGCATCCAATGAATATGTCACCGAGATCCGCTTTCACTTTGGGACCGTGGAGCCTGGATTCTGCGAGGAGACCGGTCCTTCCATCTATGTGACCACCCTGGCTGACCTTGCGGACGGATACCGGATCATAAACCGCACCGATGTGGGCGGCAGGCTCAAGGATGAATGGATCGTTGCCAAGGATACATGGATCACTGTTGTGTGGGGTACCCAGAGGGGCGATCTGCCGAAAACAGGTATTTAATGGAGGTGCTTTGATGAAAAAGTATGATGAAGCGTTTTGTCAGGATGTATTTCACATCACACGAAAAGCCGTCGACATGGAACTCGACGGGCTGATTGAGATCGATGACCGGAACGGTCTGTTCTTCACAGTGATGGATCTGTCCAGGGAATTTTATGCACAGCATGATTTCGCAGACTACGACGGCGACAATTATCTGGAAGATATTGAGCAATTTGCTGAGGAAAAGCTGCAGACGTATTTTGGGATGGATTTTAATGAACCCACGATGACTTATTAACCAATGCAGTGGGATACAAAACAGCGGCGGGAACACTCCCGCCGCAGCCCACTGTTACCGATGTTCCCGAATCCAGTTTAAGATCCCGTCATAACCAAGCGATCCATCCGCCACCGACAAACCAAGCCGGATCAACTCCGCCTGGGTATATCGAACCTCCACACGGTTGAGCCGCAGGGTCATAAGCATCACCAGCATCCCTGTGCGCTTGTTGCCGTCTGAAAACGGATGGTTTTGCGTGATGGCAAAAGCCAGCCGCGCAGCCCGCTGTTCCGGTGTTGGATAAGCCTCTTCCTCTCCAAAAGTTTGATTCGCACTGTATACCGCTGATTCCAGCAGGCCGAGATCCCGGATACCGGGCAGACCGCCTGTGGCGTCCAGCAGCTTTTGATGCAGGCGCAAAATTTCGTCAACGGTCAGTGTGATCATTTGGCAAGCTCCCTGAACGCTTCGAGGTTTTCCTCAATCAGCCCATCGGCGGTCTTGTCGATCAGCGAGCGGCGATAAGCCTGAAAGCTGTCATATTCCGCAAAATCCACAACGGCATAACGGGGCTTGTTGTTTTTCAAAATCACCGCGGCGCCCTGCTCATCAACCAGGCGGGTCACCCTGGAAAAGTTCTGGTTCGCCTCGGTCATGGCAACCAAAGCATTGGTGTTGATCATCATAAATATCACCTCAGTTATAGTATACCCACAATATAGGATAAATGCAACCTATGTAATCGTCCTATACAAATATTTCTACCGAAAGGAGCTGGTGCAATGCCCATGGTCCACAACATTCTCCATGTGCAGGGCGGCAGCGGAAAGGCTGCCGCCCTTTTGGATTTCATCGCAGACCGGCGGCATGGGCGGGGCAGCGTGGATTTTAACCGGATCACCCCGATGCCGCCCTGGGTTTACCGGCAGCCCACCAACCTTGCCATCCTGCAAAAATATGGGGAGGAGAACTGTTCCAAAGGCTGGTGCCTGCGCAACTGGGGCGCCGACCAGAACGCCCTGCGCCCGGAACAGTCGGTGAAAAGCTATGACGGCGGCTCTGCCATCCGGTTTGAAACGGCGGACAGAGATGTGCGGGAGCTGATCCGCAAGCTCTCCCTCATCTTCAAGGAACTGTATCTGGATTATCTCTGGGCGAGCGAGGATGTGGGCGGCAGTGTGGGCGCGGTGCAGTACCGGGACGGCGAAGCCCTCATCGAGTTTGTCCCCACACCTGGAACAAGGGCGGCGGTGGAGAAGTCGCTGGACATCCTGGGCGCGAAAGCCTCCGATTTCGGGCTTTGCTACAACCCTGCCACCGGCAGCTACGAATACAGCAAAGGAGAAAAAGGATATGGAGGAGCGTAATGTCATCCGGCAGGGCGGCGTTGCCATCGGGTATTTCGATGGGGACACCGCTGTTCTGGACGGCGACTTTATAGGCTGTGAGATCGGACGCAGGCTCACCCGATCCGGCTGCCCCATGAGCTGGCAGCCGGGCGTAGCAAAGATGCTGGAGCAGGATGCGGCCGGGCGGCCAAAACTCCGCAGTGTACGGATCCATCAGCTCAAACCCGGCGTCGACCCCGGCAAGAAGTTCATCGGGTATGCCCAGCTTTATCTGCGGTATGGCGGGATCGACCCGGAGGATTACCAGGTGGTGTTCGACGGCAGGCTGGATACCGACGACCCGGACGAGCTGTATGAACGGTTCAGCGCCGCAAAGCTGCCGAAGGGTTACCGGGGCCACAGACTGACCATTTCGGATGTGGTGGAGCGGTACAGCGAGACCGGATCGGAGTTCTGGTATCTGGATTTGGAGGGCTTTCTGCCCATTGACATGATGAAGGAGTAAGTTTATGAAGAAGAAACTGATTGCGGCGGCAGCCGCGGCGAGTATGATGGCGATGACAGCGATCCCCGCATGGGCGGCGCCCACCGGGGATGTGTCCGGGGTGATCGAGCAGACCTGGACCAGCGCCGCCCAGCAGATCAAGACGGTGGTGAACAATGTGGTGTTCCCGGCTCTGGACATGATTCTGGCGGTGCTGCTGTTTGTGAAGATCGCCAGCGCATACATGGATTACAGGAAACACGGGCAGATGGAGTGGGCGCCCATCGCCATCCTGTTCGCCGGGCTGATCTTCTCCCTCACCGCGCCCACCTACATTTGGAACATCCTTGGGATTTAATCGTTCAAAAACCAGCAGAGGAAGGAGGTGGTTCCCTCGTTTATTTGGGATTTTGTAGCCGACGTGGTGCTCGGCCAGGTGTTCGACTGGATCTATGGAAAGATCGTCGAATTCATGGGCGAGTTTTTTACCATGATGAACGGCATGGGCGTGGAACTGTTCGAGTTCGTCTGGGTGCAGGCGGTGGTAGAGTTTTTCGGCTATCTCGGCTGGGCGCTCTATACGGTGGGACTTATTGTGGCGGTATTTGAAGCCGCGATGGAGTACCAGTCCGGCAGGAGCAGCGCAGTGCGGGATCTGGCGATGGGAGCGGTCAAAGGCTTTCTCGCTGTCAGTTTGTTTACCACCATACCGGTGGAACTGTATAAGCTGTGCGTGGATTTGCAGGGCAGCCTGTCCTCCGGGATCGCGGGAGCTTCCCACACCGACGGCGTCAGCAGCATGGCAAGGGCGGCTATGGGTGCGCTCAATGGATACGGTGTGTTTGTTTCCCTGTTCCTGCTCATCCTTATGGGATACAGCGTCATTAAAGTTTTCTTTGCGAACCTCAAACGGGGCGGCATCCTGCTCATCCAGATCGCCGTTGGCAGCCTGTATCTGTTCAGCGTGCCCAGAGGATACCCCGACGGCTTTTACAGTTGGTGCAAGCAGGTGGCGGGGCTGTGCCTCACCGCCTTTTTGCAGTCCACCATCCTCATTGCCGGGCTGATGGTCTGGAATGAGAATATGCTCCTGGGCTGCGGCCTGATGCTCTGTGCAAGCGAGATCCCCCGTATCGCCCAGCAGTTTGGGCTGGACACCACCACCCGCGCCAACATTATGTCGGCGGTCTACGCTACCCAGACGGTGGTCAACCTGAGTCGTAACTTGGTAACGGCGATGAAATGAGGTGAGCCTGTGATTACAATGGGGAGCCTTTTCGATGGGATCGGAGGCTTCCCGCTTGCCGCCGTCCGCTGCGGGATCGTCCCGCTGTGGGCCAGCGAGATCGAAGCCTTTCCCATCAAGGTGACACAGCATCACTTCCCCGACCTGCTCCATGTCGGGGACATCACAAAACTGGACGGAGCGAAACTGCCGCCGGTGGACATCATCTGCGGCGGAAGCCCCTGCCAAGACCTTTCCACTGCCGGAAAACGCGCCGGGCTTGCCGGTGCGCGTTCCGGCCTGTTCATGGAGCAAATCCGAATCACAAAAGAAATGAGGTGTGCCGATGCGCGAAGAAACCGGCCAGCTCACCTTGTACGACCTCGGCTGTTCTGCTGGGAGAACGTACCCGGAGCCTTCTCCAGCGGAACGCCAAAGGGAGAAGATTTCCGGATTGTCCTGGAGGAGATCGTCCGCATCAAGGATGCATCCTGTGATGTGCCTCGACCTGACGCCGGGGCATGGCGACCTGTGGGGGCGGCCATACTGGGAGATGGATTCAGCCTTGCTTGGCGGGTGCTGGACGCTCAGTACTGGGGAAGGACCGTCCGGGACCGAGACAGCGGCAATGTACTCCAGATGGGGACCCCGCAGCGCCGCAGAAGAATCTTCCTTGTCGCAGATTTTGGAGGAATCACCGCACCGCAAATACTATTTAAGCCGGAGAGCCTGCGAAGGGATTTTGCGCAGGGCGCAGGAACGGGGCAAGGCGCTGCCATCCCAGTTGGAAGCGGCGCTTCGGATGCAGGCGGGGCTGGCCCCTGTGAACCCTTCTGATGGATACGATAGGTTCACCAAGCCCACCGCCTTCGCTGCCAACCAGCGGGACGAGATGCGGGACCTCCATGATATCGCCGGTGCGCTTGGGGCGCAGCCGGGTATGAAGCAGCAGACCTTTGTGGCCGGATTCTCGGCGGGCGCCGGTTCGACCGCCGCCGGCGTCGGCTACTCCGAAGCGGTCGCTCCAACCCTCAAGGGGACGGCGGGCGGCAACTGTATGCCTTCGGTGCTCTGTTTCAACGACCAAGGGCGCGGGTTGCCACTGGCAACCTCTGAGTGCCATAGACGCTCAGAAGCGCCGACCGAGCTGACAGGCGAGACCCGAAATCAGATGCACTGTACAGAGGATACTGCCGGCACCCTGCGGGCGCAGGAACATGGGCATCAGCCGCTTGTGATGGCTACTCAGCAGGGCGGTGCTGACAGAACCTCTGGAAACCACCAGCCGATGGTGTTTGAGAATCATGGCATTGACAGTCGGTACACCGGCCCACATAATATCGCTCCCACAATGTCCGCCCGGTATGGAACCGGCGGGAATAATGTACCTCTGGTGAGCCAAAATATCGTCGCCATCTGCCTTGCTGGAAACATCATCGACCGGGAACCTGAAAACGGCGGCAACGGCTGTGGGTATCAGCCGGATATTGCCTACACCCTGACCGGAGCCGACCGCCACGCGGTATACACCCGGCAGAGAGTGGACGAATTCAAGAATGACGATGTGGCAAGCACTCAGAGCGCACGCCAGAGTAAGGATGCCACAGATCTTGTGGTGGAGGGAATAAACCTCATTCGCCGCCTTACGCCGCTGGAATGTGAACGGCTGCAGGGCTTTCCCGATAGCTGGACAGATATCCCCGGCGAAGCAGACTCCGCCCGATACAAAGCCCTGGGCAACAGTGTGGCAATTCCCTGTGTGGAATATATTATGTCCGGCATCGCTGCCGTTCTTCGGAGTGCATAATTTTAACTCATATTAACTTCATTGACACAAGGGGTTAAATCGGGGTATAATATACTACAACAAGGAGGTGGCGGCATGAAAGAGGAAGAACGCCTCGAGCAGATTTCGGAACTTACAGCACAAATCACGGAACTACCGAAGGGATATATCTCTCAAAAAGCCATCAACGGCAAGGTGTATTACTACCACCAGTGGTCGGAAAACGGCCGGAAGAAAAGCAAGTATCTAAAAGATGATGAAATAGAATCGCTTTCAAAAGAAATCGAAAAGCGTAAAGAATTACAGGAACAGCTGACGCTCCTTCGTGCAGCTCCCAAGAGAAAGAAAAGCGAGGTGACAAAGATGCAGTATACGCTGATGCACAAAAGAACCGCTGTCTGCGACATGGAACTGGATGACGCCAGCGGATATATCCAGAAGATCGGGCAAATCTACGCGCCGGAGCATCTCCCCATTGCTGTGCCATACAAAAAAGGGAAAGCGGACCGCAAGGCGTTGGGTGACTGGTGGATGGAACGGTCTATCCCTGCCAGCCGTTCCGGCATTCGGGAGGCACTGGAAGCGCTGGACATTACCAGCACGAAAATGCTGCTGGTCAAGTGCTATGGCCTGAGCCTCTCCGACCAGTATTGGATCTGCCCCAAGGATCAGGATTTCACCTGGGATCAGGTAAACTTCTTTCAAAACCCATTCTCAGATGACATTGGTGATGTGCTGTTTGGTACAAATCGAAAGGGCGACGCCCTTGATTTAAGTTCCCCGGACAACACCTCGGACGGCAATCTGAAAAAGAGATGGAAGATCATTGACGGCAAGCGGTGCCTCGTCAAAGGCGGCTCCAATCCGTTCCGTCAGCAGCCATTCAACGAAGTGATCGCTACAGGTGTGATGGAACGGCTGGGGATTCCCCATGTGCCATACGCTCTGACTTGGGATAAGGGCGCTCCTTACAGTGTCTGCGAGGATTTTGTGAGTGAGAATACCGATCTCGTTCCCGCATGGCATATCTACCAGACGAGGCAAAAGCCAAACAATATCTCGGTCTATCAGCATTTTGTAGGCTGCTGCGAGGTGCTGGGCATCCAGGATATCGTCCCCTTCCTCGACCGGATGATCGTGCTGGACTATATTCTTGCCAACGAGGATCGGCACATGAACAACTTCGGCGTGCTGCGCAATGCCGAAACCCTGGAGTGGCTGGGCTTCGCACCGATCTACGACAGCGGCTCCTGCCTTGGCTACGACAAAACAGCCCCGCAGATACGCAGCGGCAGGAATGTTGTCTGCAAGCCGTTTAAGAACCATCATGAGGAGCAGCTCAAATTGGTGTCCTCCTTTGACTGGCTAAACTTCGGCAGCCTTGCGGATGTGGGAGAACTGATCCAGAAGAATCTCACCTGCGACGGCGCCGAGGAGTATATAGACCAGGGGCGCATCGATGCGATTACAGAGAGTATCGAGCAACGCATCCAAACTCTGAAGGAGCTGGTCATGGGCCGCAATGAACGGCAGGCGAATTCTATGGATGATGATGTACAGGAGAATGTTGCTGAAACCTATGGCCCTAAAATGAGCTTGTAAGCTGAATATCCATACGAAGCCAGCCGCTTTGCTTTCGCAGGGCGGCTGATTTCTTATCCAAATGAATCGAGGTGAAAACTTGTATATCTACCCGGATAACCTGAGGACCGCGCCGACCCTGTGGCTCTGGCGGCTGCGGGACATCGCTATCGGCGGGCTGCTGGCGGTGTTCGGCGTGGCGATGCTGGCGCAGCTCGGCTCGCTGCTGTTTGCCGCCATCGCCGCCCTGTATCTCTTTTTAACCATCCGGTTCGAGGACGCCTGCATTCTGGATTTCATCCGTAAAGCAGGCGTCTATTTTCTTATCAAACCCCAGTTCTACCGCTGGGGATCGCCCTTTCAGATCGTGGAGGTGAAACGCAATCAAAAAGCAAAACCGGCAAAAAAAGCGCACAAAGCAAAATAGGGCTACCCGCAAGCTTATGAATATCCAGAAGATCACCGAGCACAGCCTCATCACCCCGCATGGGGAGGAGATTGTGCTTTTTTTGATCCAGCCCACCAATGTGTCGGTGCTCTCGCGGGAGAGCCTGCGGGCGCGGGTGAACGCCCTGATGCACGTCCTGCAAGGATTCGCCGAGGTGGAACTGCTCTGCCTCAACTCCCGCGAGAGCTTTGAACACAACAAGCGGTACCTTGCCGCCCGGATGGAACAGGAGGATTCTGTTCCCATCCAAACTCTGCTGGGACAGGATATACGTCATCTGGACGAGATCCAGAGCCGTACCGCGACGGCAAGGGAATTCATGCTGCTGGTGCGTCCCCGTGGGATCGGGGAGCGCGAGATCTACCCCTACCTCGCCCGGCTGGAAAAGCTGGTGCAGGAACAGCAGTTCACCGTCCGCAGGGCCGGCCGGGAGGATCTCAAACGCATCCTCGCGGTCTACTTCGCCGGGGATGTCATCAGCGAGCAGTATGACGATTTTGACGGCCAGCGATGGCTGATGAAGGATGGGCACAGCGACTACAAATCCGCATCGGTCATGGACGATGAAAAGGTTTTGCAAACCTTCCTCGACCTCATCGCCCCGGCTGCCGTCAAGTTTGAGATCGACCACTATCTGGTGGGAAACAGCTGGCGGTGCGTCTGGGCGGTGCGGGGCTACCCCGCCTCCACCGAGGAACAAGCCATCCTGCAGCGGTTGGGAGAACGGGCCGGGGTCACCCTGCACATCTATACCCGGTCGGTTTCGGCGGGCGAGCGCAACCGCATCCTCAACGCAGCCGAGAAAGCCAACCGGTTCAAGGGCAGCAGCAGCGACATCAAGGAGGTAATCGAGGCCCAGAACAATCTGGAGGATGTGTCAGACATGATCCGCGCCACCAGCCGGAACCGGGAACTGTTCTTCCACACGGCTGTCTACATCGAACTGATCGCACAGGATGAACGGGCCTTTGCTGAACTGCGGGACAGCGTGGAAACCGAACTTGGCCGGGCAAAGATCAGCGTCGACCGGCTGCACCTCTGCCAGCAGGAGGGATTTCTCTCGGTGATGCCCAGCGGCTACAACGCCTTTGGCGAGGAATTTGAGCGGATGCTCCCGGCGTCCAGTGTGGCAAACCTGTTCCCCTTCGCCTACACCGGCAAGACCGATCCCCACGGGTTCTATCTCGGCTACGACAAATATGGCAGCTCCATCATCACCGACCTAGACCGCAGGGCGCAGGACAAATCCAACGCCAACATCCTCATCCTGGGCAACTCCGGCCAAGGCAAAAGTTACCTTCTGAAACTCCTGCTCTGCAACATTTTGGAGAGCGGCAAACGGGGAATCTGCCTCGATCCAGAGGGCGAATACCGGGAGATCACCCGCAGCCTCGGCGGGGCTTACCTCGACCTCACCAGCGGTGAGCACCTCATCAATGTGCTGGAACCCCGGATGTGGGGCTTCGAGGAGGAGGAGCCTGACCCGAATGCACCGGCGGCATTCCACAGCAGATCGCTTCTCTCCCAGCACATCTCCTTTCTGCGGGACTTCTTTCGCAGCTACAAGCCGTTTTCCGAACCGCAGATCGACACCATCGAGATCATGCTGGGCAGACTTTATGCGCAGTGGGGCATCGGTGACGATACTGATTTTGCGCAGATGCAGCCTAAAGACTACCCCATCCTCTCGGATTTGTATGAGCTGATGGAGCAGGAGTATCAAAAGATACAGGCAGAAAAAGAAAACGAGCTCTACACCCCGGAGCTGCTCCGCTCGGCCATGCTGGGGCTGCATTCCATGTGCGTGGGCGCGGACGCCAAGTTTTTCTGTGGTTGTACCAACATCGAGACCACCCGCTTCCTGACCTTTGGGGTGAAGGATCTGATGGAGGGCGGCAAAAACATCAAGGACGCCATGCTGTTTAACATCCTCTCGTACATCAGCCATGCGCTGATCTCAGGCGGCAACACAGCGGGCATCTTCGAGGAACTCCATGTGTTCCTCTCAAACCCCATGGCGGTGTCTTACATCCGCAACGCCATGAAACGGGTGCGCAAGCGGGACAGTATGATTGTCCTTGCCAGCCAGAACATCGAGGACTTCCTGCTGCCCGGTGTGGCGGAGATGACAAAGCCCCTGTTTTCCATCCCCACCCACCACTTCCTGTTCCACCCCGGCACCATAGACAAGCGGGGATATATGGACGCTCTGCAGCTGGAAGAAACCGAATACCAGCTCATCCTCGCCTGCCAGACCGGTTCCTGCCTCTACAAATGCGGCTCCGAACGGTACAATTTAGTGGTACGGACGCCGGAGCATAAGCTGAAATTATACGGCACAGGAGGTGGACGGTGATGAACATTGTGGGATACGGCGGTGGGACCAACTCCACTGCCATGATCATCGGGCTGCACCGGCGGGGTGTCCCCATCGACCTGATCCTGTTCTCCGATACCGGTGCAGAGCAGCCCCACACCTATGCCTACCTGCCCTTGATGAATGAGTGGCTTCGCGCCCGCGGCTTGCCGGAAATTACGGTGGTGAAGTACACCGACCAGAACGGCAACCGGCTCACCTTGGAGCAGGAGTGCCTGCGCTCGGCCACTCTTCCTTCCATTGCCTATGGGTACAAGAACTGTTCCCTCAAACACAAGGTGGGGCCGCAGCAGAAGTTCTGCAACAACCATCCGTCCTGCCGCGAGGTGTGGGCGGCGGGCGGACGGGTCACCAAGTTTATCGGCTTCGACGCCGGTGAGGAGCGCAGGCGCACCCACGCCATCGTCTATGACATCCAGGACCGAAAGTACAAAAATGAGTATCCGCTCATCGACTGGGGCTGGTTCCGGGAGGACTGTGTCCGAGCGATCCAGCAGGAGGGGCTGCCGCTGCCCGGCAAATCCTCCTGCTTTTTCTGTCCCAGCATGAAGAAAAGTGAAATCCGCACCCTCTACCACCAACACCGGGATCTGTATGACCGAGCGGCTGCCATAGAGAGGGCTGCGAAGCCGAATCTGGTGTCTGTCAAAGGCTTGGGCCGAAACTGGTCCTGGGAGGACTTTGTGGAGGCGGACAAGCAGCAGGTGGCGCTGTGCGCATTGTTCCCGGAGAACGATATGCCCTGCGGATGTTACGACGGATAATTGATTGAGGAGGAACTGAATTGACAGAAAAGGACACTGTGAAACAGCTGCAGGAAAAATTTGACCAGAATATGCGGGAGTACCAGTCGGAACTGCTATGTCTCACGCCGTCGCAGCTCATCGACCGGGCGGAGGAGATCGCCGCCGCAAAGGTGGTCTGCGAGACCTTCC
>Ga0129314_1000453_pt1 | contig 43480 bp, 45 predicted proteins | sample O1111metagenome_FD_94431 | JGI IMG/M metagenome (GOLD analysis project Ga0129314, IMG submission 94431) | Orangutan individual fecal microbial communities from fecal samples from Wisconsin, USA - O1111 metagenome | ecosystem: Host-associated > Mammals > Digestive system > Large intestine > Fecal... | reverse complement strand
GATGTGAACCTGCTCAACGGCGGTCAGCCTGTTTACTACTATCTGATCTCCGCTGAATAATTTCCCGATCCCTGAAATTTCCGCCCGCTGCCTTTTGGACAGCGGGCGGGTTAATACCTGCACAGAGGTGACCCATGCGTAAATTTTCCACGGACAACATCCCCAAGGGCGGCGCCATCGGCAAGACCTATGCCACGGTGATGCGCCTTATGGATATGAATGTCTCCCTCCATGCAGCCAATGCCTGCTACTTTATCGTGCTGGCTTTGTTTCCGGCATTGATGCTGCTTTTGAGCCTGCTCCACTACACCCCGCTGGCGGTGGAGGGACTGGCGGATATGCTCTATGGCCTGCTGCCGGACAGCCTGGCGGAAAGCGGAGAAGAGCTGATTCTGGTGACCTATCACAACACCACCGGAGCGGTGATCGGAATCTCCATCATCATGGCCCTGTGGTCAGCCGGAAGGGGCATCTACGGCATCCGCCGGGGTCTGAACGCCATCTATGGCTATCAGGAGAACCGGGGCTATTTCCATACCCGGGCCATCTGCACCGTGTATATGTTCGGCTTTCTGGTGGTGCTGATCCTGACGCTGGCGCTGCATGTTTTCGGCAATACCCTTCTGCGGCTGCTCAATAGCTATGCCCCCCGGTCTGCCATGCTGTTTCAGCTGCTGGATTCCCGGTTCCTGGTGTTGCTGGTGGCCCAGACGGCCCTGTTCACGGCCATGTTCATGGCCCTGCCCAGCTGCCGCAACGGATTCTGGGAAAGCCTTCCGGGAGGACTGCTGGCGTCCTTCGGCTGGCTGGGCTTTTCCAAGCTGTATTCCATTTATATTGACAACTTCGCCCATCTGAGCAACGTCTACGGCTCGGTGTACGCCGTGGCCCTGAGTATGCTGTGGCTGTACTGCTGTATGAGCATCGTGTTCTATGGCGGTGCCTTAAATGTGCTCCTGCGGGAGAAAAAAGGGAAGAATGTGGCCGATTCGTAAACTTTTTCCGGGTTTACGAATCGTTCACAGTTATCTTTTAACATGAATACAAAAAGGGGGAATGGGTATGTTTGGCTATGTGAGCGCCAACTGGAAGGAGCTTAGCCGGGAGCAAAAGGATCGCTACGGCAGCATTTACTGCGGTATCTGCCGGGGAATCCGCCGGCGCAGCGGCAGTCTGGCACGGCTCACCCTGAGCTATGACATGGCCTTCCTCTCAGCGCTGCTGATGAGCCTGTATGAGCCTCAGGAGTGCTCCGGGAAAAATGCCTGTCTGCTCCATCCCATCCGGCACAGACCCTGGGTGGACAACGAATACATCCAATACGGTGCGGATATGAATGTGGTGCTGAGCTACTATAACGCTTTGGACGACTGGCAGGATGACGGCAATGCCGCCGCAAAGCTCCTGGCCGGAGCACTGGAAAAGCATCTGCCCCCTCTGGAGGAGGCCTACCCCCGGCAGTGCCGGGCGGTGAAGGACTGCATCGCCAGACTGTCGGCGCTGGAGAAGGAAAACTGCGGCAACCCCGACGAGCCCGCCGCCTGCTTCGGCACCCTGATGGGGGAGCTGCTGGTCTATCGGGAGGATCTGTGGGCCGATACCCTGCGGCAGATGGGCTGCGCCCTGGGGCGGTTCATCTACCTGCTGGATGCGGCGGTGGACTACCCTAAGGATCTGAAAAAAGGAAAGTACAATCCCTATATCGCCATGGGCATGGAGAAGGATCCCCAGCGCTGGGAGGAATACCTGGTGCTGACCATGGGCCGGTGTACGGATTATTATGAGCGACTGCCTCTGGTGCAGGACAAGGATCTGCTGGATAACATCCTGTACAGCGGCGTCTGGGTCAACTACCGGGGAAAGAAGAAAGAGGAGGAACCAGATGATAGAAGATCCCTATAAGGTGCTGGGGGTCAGCCCCGATGCCTCCGACGAGGAGATCAAGCGGGCCTACCGGGCTCTGGCAAAAAAGTACCACCCCGATCTGAACCCGGGAGATCAGGAAGCAGCCCGGAAAATGCAGGAGGTCAATGCGGCCTACGAGCAGATCAAAAACCCGGAGAAGGCCGCTCAGTCCGGTCAGAACCCCTATGGCGGCTACTATGATCCCTTCGGCGGCTATCGGCAGCAGACCGGCAGCCGCAGCGATGCCGAGGATCCCTATCTGCGTTCCGCCGCCCAGTACATCCAGTTTGGGCGCTATCAGGAGGCTCTGAACACCCTGGAAAACGCCGCCACCCGGACAGCCCGCTGGTACTACCTCAGCGCACTGGCCAACGACGGCCTGGGCAATCAGGTGACGGCTCTGGAGCACATCCGCCGGGCTGTGAGCATGGAGCCGGACAATCCGGAGTATCTGTTCGCCCTGAGCCGGATGGAAAACGGCGGCAGAGCCTACCGCCAGCAGGCCGGAAACTTCCGGGGCTTCGCCATGGGCGGCGATCCCTGCACAAACCTGTGCCTGTGCTATCTGATGAATATGCTGTGCTGCGGCGGCAGAGGGATGTTCTGCTGCTGTTAAGCAACATGGCTTTTGCCTGCCAACAAACAACGCTCCGGGTGTTTTTCGCCTGGAGCGTATGCATTTCTTGACAGGTTTCTGGGGGTGTGCTAGAATACAGGGGACAATTGAATTTTCTTCGTTTCGTGGCGCTTCCGGCGGCTGGCCGGCTGCGCTGAAAAGAGAACCGGGTGAGAATCCCGGACGGTACCGCCGCTGTATGTGCCGACGGAAATTCCTTTTGGCGAAAGCCGGTCACTGGGACATCCCGGGAAGGCAGGAATTTTTGGGGAAGCAGTCTCCCTGGGCATAAGTCAGAAGACCTGCGAAACGGAAGTATCTGCACGCTGCGTTTTACGGTGTGCGGTTTTCTTTGTCGCGGAAAAACGGCCGCGGCGTCTTTGCCGGACGCCGCGGTTTGCTAAGGAAACTCTGAATAAATCGTCGGCGGCTGGCGAGCGGATCTTTTGCCTCCATACTGCGGTTCGGAAAATGGGAAATACATACAGTATTCCCTCATTTTCTGAACCTTGTCTGGAAGCAAAATCTCTCGCTCCCAGCTCTTGCCGATTTAATCAGAGCTTCCCTAATTTTTAGGAGGTTATTTATGAAAAACAAGAAGCTTTGGCTGGGCCTGGTGGCCCTGATCGCCGCAGTGGCGGTGCTCTTTGGCGTGTACATGGCTGCAAAGCCTGAAACCACCCAGGGCAGCAAGACCATTACCGTCAGCGTGACCCACAAGGACGGCTCCGAGAAGGATTTTACCTATCACACCGATGAAGAATACCTGGGACCCTGCCTGCTGGCTGAGGGGCTGGTAGAGGGAGAGAACGGCTCCTTCGGTCTGATGATCACCACCGTGGACGGCGAGACTGCCGACTGGAATGCGGATCAGAGCTACTGGGCACTGTACATCGGTCAGGAATATGCCTCCACCGGTGCGGACACCACCCCGGTCAATGACGGTGATTCCTTCGGCCTGGTGTACACCATTGGCTAACCGGCTGAAGATCCGGGAGATCACCCTGTTTGCCATGCTGGGCGCCATGACCTTTGCGGCCAAGTACGCCATGAGCGGCCTGCCCAATATTGAGCCGGTGAGCCTGATGGTCATGGTATTTGCCTGTGTCTTTGGAAAAAAGTCCGCTTATCCCATCGGTGTGTATGTGATGATGGAATTTCTGTTCTATGGACTGGGATTCTGGAATTTCATCTATCTGTACATCTGGGCCATTCTGGCGGCGGCGGCTTATCCGCTTCGCGGCATGGAGAACCGGCTGGGCTGGGCTCTGCTTTCCGGCACCTTTGGACTGCTCTTTGGTGCCCTGTGCGCGCCGGTGGATCTGGTGGTGGGAGGGCCTGCACTGGCACTTTCCCGCTGGGTCTCCGGCATCCCCTTCGACATTGCCCACTGCATCGGAAACTTCGTCATTGCTCTTGTGCTGTTCCCACCAGTGCGGAGCCTGACGGAAAAGCTCAGCAAACAGATCCTGTAAACAAAAATCGGCGCACTGCGAAAAATGCAGTGCGCCGATTTTTTATGCCCGCAGGCATTACAGCTCTTTGTACATGGCGGCGGCATCGTCCTTGCGGACGGTCTCGGCCACCTGCAATACCTCCACGGCAACGGTGCGGCTGCCCATGGAGATCTCGATCTTATCGCCGGTCTTGACATCATAGCTGGCCTTTACCACCCGGCCGTTGACCTGGATGCGGCCATTGTCGCAGGCTTCATTGGCAACGGTGCGCCGCTTGATGAGCCGGGAGACCTTCAAATACTTATCCAGCCGCATAGCTTACTTGGAGATGGTGTCCCGCAGGGCCTTGCTGGCCTTGAAGGTTGGCACACGGGTGGCGGGAATGACCATGGATTCCTTGGTGCGGGGGTTGCGGCCCACACGGGCTTCCCGGGTCTTGGTCTCAAAGGTGCCGAAGCCGGACAGCTGAACCTTGTCGCCGTTGGCAAGGCTGGCCGTGATGGCATCAATGGCGGCGTTCAGCAGACGCTCAGCATCCTTTTTCGGCACACCGGCGCTCTCTGCGGCAGCGGCGATGAGTTCTGTTTTATTCATGTGATTGGTTCCTCTTTTCTTAGGGCAAAGTAATACTAGATTAACATAATATTCCGGAAATTGCAAGGAGAAAAACCTACAATTTCAGCATCTTTGCGATTTTTTCGCCCTTGGGCAGAAGCAGGCAGTCGCTGTAGGTGATGACCTTCAGACGGACGGCCAGCACGCAGTACACTGCGGCACCGATGACAACGGGCAGGGCGCACAGGATCAGGCGGCTTCCCACACCCAGCCGGGTCAGGCCGTACCAGCTGAGCCAGGCGAAAATGCCCATGAGCAGGGCTGCCAGGAAGGGCCGCACCAGGTTGCGCACCAGAGCAGGAGACTGGGCCAGCAGGCTGCGGATGGAGCATATATTCAAAATGCAGATGCACATATAGCACAGCAGGGTGCCGATGGGGGCGCCCAGAATGTGGATATAGGGGTTTCCGGTGAGGATATACACCGCTGCCAGTTTCAAAATACCGCCAAGGAACATATTCAGCACCGGACGTCCGGCACGGCCGTGGGCCTGCATAATGGCGGTGGTCACCAGCACCACGGCGTTGAACATGACGGAAAAGCCCAGAATGGTCATCAGCCGGGTGGCCAGCACCAGCTTTTCCCCGGAATAGCCTCCCAGCAGTGCGGTGATGGGCTGGGCCAGAGCGGCCAGGCCAAAGGCGCAGGGCATGGAGATCAGTCCGGTGATCCGGGCGGCGGATTCCTCCGTCTCCTTGGCACCCATATCATTGCACAGGGTCAGCTGGGCGGTGATGGCGGGAATGATGCTGATGGTGATGGGGGTGATGAAAGCGCAGGGCATATTGAAGATGGTCTGGGTCATGTTGTAAATGCCCTTCATGGTGTCGGCAGTGCCCTGGGTGTAGCCCAGTCCCAGCAGCTGACCCATGTACAGCTTGGTTTCCAGCATGGTCAGGATCTGCAATCCGGCGCTGCCCACGGTAATGGGGATGGCGATGATCAGCAGTCCCTTGGCAGTCTGGCCCATGGTGGAAACTTCCTCCCCGGTCACCGGCAGCTCCCGGAAGCTTTTGCGGAAGCAGCCGAACAGGTAACCGGCAGACAGCAGACAGCTGGCGGTAACGCCCAGAATGGCACCGCCGGCGGCAAGGGGGATGCTGTTTGTCAGTTTCAGCAGACCCACGGCGGCCGCAATGCCCACGATCAGCTTGGTGGCGGCTTCCAGCACCTGAGAGATGGAGGTGGGGAGCATATTGCCCTGACCCTGGAAGAAACCCCGGAAAATGCTCATCACGCAGATCAGCAGCACACAGGGGCCCAGACAGCCAATGGCGGCCCAGGCATCGGGCTGGCGCTGGAAGGCAGCCAGCTGGCGGCAGAAGACCGTCATCAGCAGACTGCCGGAAATGCCCAGCCCCAGGAAGATCCCCCGGGCGGTGGCATACACCCGGCGCACCTGGTTGTAGTGCCCCAGGGAGGATGCCTGGGAGATCATCCGGCTCATGGCCACCGGCAGACCGGCGGTGGAGATCATCAGCAGGACATTGTAAATTTCGTATGCGGTGTTGAAATAGCTGAATCCCTGTTCACCGATAATGGCGTTGAGGGGGATCTTATACAGAGCACCGATGACCTTGACAATGGCAGTGGCCAGGGCCAGCATGGCGGTTCCCTGTAAAAAGTTTTGCTGTTTTTGGGTATCAGACATAGCGGCTCCTTATTTGGCCTCGTCAAACAGACGGGGGATGGCGTAGGCGGTCAGCTCCTCCACCACTTCCTTCAGGTCGATGGTGGGGAATTGGCCGTTCTGATACAGGATCTTGCCCCGAACCATGGTCATGGCCACATCGCCGCCCTTGGCAGACCAGACCAGGCCGTTGAGTACATTGTGGCAGGGAATCAGATGGGGGGCGGAGAAGTCCACCAGAGCAATGTCTGCATCCAGACCTTCTTCCAGCATACCGCACTGGGCGCTGCGGCCCTGGGCACGGGCACCGGTGACGGTGGCCATCATCAGGGCAGCGGAGGCGGGCAGGGAGGAGGGATCCCCGGAGACGGCACGCTCGGCCATGGCAGCACCCCGCATCACTTCAAACAGATCCAGGTTGCCGCACTCCTGCACACCGCCGGTTCCCAGAGCCACATTCATGCCCGCCTTGACACAGGCGGAGATGGGGGTGGTTTTCTGACCGCTTTTGGCGGAGGCCAGAGGGGTTGCCACGGCGGTGACCTTCTTCTTGCCCAGCAGCTTCCGCTCCTCCTCGTCCAGATAGGCACAGCCTGCGGCGGTGGTGGGAACGGCAAAGAGCCGGTGGCAGTACAGAAGCTCGCCGGGGCCCATGCCGGTGCGGTCCTGGCAGGAGTCCACCTCGGAAGGGGTCTCGGCCAGATGCAGCTGCATACCGATGCCCTTTTCGGCGGCATAGGCAGCCAGCGCCTCCCAGAGCTTGTAGTTGCTGGTGTACTCGGCGTAGATTCCGGCATCCATGCGGATCCGGCCGTTGTCATAGCCGTTCCACTTGTCCACCACCTTCACCAGCTCCTGGCACTGCTCATCGGTCTCAAAATCAAAATCCTCACTCTGGTCGATGAAGCGGTAGGTGGAGAAGCCCAGGTTGGCTTTGATGCCGGATTCGGCCACCGCTTCCGCAGTGGCGTTGGGGTAGTAATACAGGTCGGACACGGAGGTGACACCGAAGCGCAGACACTCGGCAATGGACAGTAGGGCCGAGGCCTTGGCGCACCGGGAGTCCATTTTGGCCTCCTTTTGCAGCAGGGCTTCCAGAGCATCCGGGGCAGACAGATCGTCCGTCAGGCTTCTGAGAACTGCGGTGGCCAGATGGGTGTGGCAGTTGATAAGACCGGGAATGGCCACCATGCCGGTGCCGTCAATGATGGTCTTTGGCTGCTCCTTGGGAGGATGGGTCTTGATGGACTGGATCTTTCCGTCCTCAATGGCAATATATGCCCCGAACAGCACATCCATTCGGGAATTCATGGTAACTGCGGTTACATTTGCGATCAATGTATCCAAATTGTGATTCTTCCTTTCCGAAGGGCCGTCTGCCCGTTATAGCAATGCAAAAAGTTCTTCCTTTTGGGCAAGCACATCGTCGATCATCTGGATGTACTGCTCCGGGAATTTGGGGTTGTGGAACCGGCGCAGGCTGCCGTCGGGCAGATTCACCTTGTTCATACCGCCGCCGCCCAGGGAGATGATGGTGTGCACTTCCTCCATCATATAGATGTTGTACAGGCAGTCCAGACCGTCCCGGCTCCAGCCTACGTTTTCAAAGGAGCCGGACATATACTTCTGGCGGTAGAGGTAGTAGGGACGGTAGCCCAGGCTCCGCAGCCGTGCGTTGGCATAGGCCACCATCTGGGTCACATCCTGAGCCGTGGGCAGGCTGCCCCGCTTTTCAAACAGATCCGCACCCTTTTTCAGAGCCAGGGTGTGAACGGTGATGTTGGCGGGATGCAAAGCGGCCACCTGATCCAAAGAGCCGCAGAAGCCCTCTACCGTGTCTGCGGGCAGACCGGCGATGAGATCCATGTTAATGGCCTTGAATCCGGCATCCACGGCCTGTTCATAGGCACGCACCACATCGGCGGCGGTGTGGGGACGGCCGCAGGCACGAAGGACTTCGTTCACCATGGTCTGGGGATTGATGCTCATCCGGTCAGCGCCATGGCTGGCGATGGTTTGCAGCTTTTGGGCATCCAGGGTGTCAGGGCGGCCGCCTTCCACGGTGAATTCCAAACACCGGGACAGATCAAAATGCGCCCGGATGGCATCCAGAAGGGCGGCCATCTGCCGGGAGGAGAGGGTGGTGGGGGTGCCGCCGCCGATGTACAGGGAGCGCACCTTCCGCCCGGACTGGCGCAGCAGCTGGCCGGTCACGGCGATCTCCTGCATCAGTGCCTGGAGATAGGGCTCCAGAAGCTCGGTTTTTTTGCCAACGGTGCGGCTGACAAAGCTGCAATAGCTGCACCGGGTGGGGCAGAATGGAATGCCCACATACAGGGACAGATCCTCCGGTTCCAGCAGGGAGGCGGCGTGGACGGTGGACATGGAGCAGTCCACAGCCAATTTGCGCCGATCCTCGGTGACATAGTAGACATCCTTCATCAGCTTTTCCGCAGAGCGGGGGGTGCCGCCCTCCATAAGATGCCGGGTGGTGAGCTTGGTGGGGCGCACCCCAGCCAGGGCACCCCAGGCAGGGGGTGCAGGCAGCAGCTGGACGGCAGCCAGATAGTAGCTCTGCTGCAGGATCCGGCGGCGCAGCCGTACCGTTTCCTCGCTGGCCTTCAGGCGGCGGCTGGCGGTAGCGGTTTTGCCGTTCAGGGTGATTTTGGCAGTGGCGGTGAGCCATACGGCACCCCGGTGCAGGCTGGAAACCGCATCCCCCTGGGTGCCCTCCGGGAACAGCGCCATTTGCAGCTGCTCTACGGGGTAACGGTCATCGTGACCGACAAGTGTCAGATTCATGGGAGGTTACACTTTCTTCATAAAGGGATTATACTCCCGTTCCACAGCCAAAGTTGTCGCTCTGTTGTGGCCGGGGAGCACTTTGTAGTCCCCATCCAGGGCCTTCAGCCGTGCCAGGGACTTCAAGATGGCCTCGGGATCGCCCCCAGGCAGGTCGGTGCGGCCGCAGGAGCCGCAGAACAGGGTGTCACCGGAGAAAATGGTGTCATCCACGATTAGGCAAACGCTTCCGGCGGTGTGGCCGGGGGTGTGCATCACCCGGATGGTCAGACCTGCCATGTGCAGCACATCCCCATCGTCATAGTGGTCGGTGCAGTACAGGGGGCCTGCGGTGAGCTTCTCCGGCAGGGTCAGGTCGGCGGCATGGAGATAGACCTTGCAGCCGGTTTTTTCTGCCAGCTCCCGGACAGCACCCACATGGTCAAAATGGCCGTGGGTCAGCAAAATGGCTTCCAGAGTCAAATCGTTTTCTGCAAGAAATTTCAGCACCTTGTCGGCGTTTCCGCCGGGGTCAATGCAGACGCAGGTTTTGGAGGCTTCCTCCCGGATCAGGTAGCAGTTGACAAAGTAAATGCCAAGCTCCATGGCAGTGATCTTCAGCATATTGGATCTCTCCTTATCTTCTGGGGGTGTCCATCAGCTGATCGGTATCCAGGATCAGGGTGATGGGGCCGTCATTGACGGATTCCACCTTCATATCGGCACCAAACCGGCCATGCTGGGGGGGATAGCCCAGCTCCTGGCAGATGGACAGGAACCGCTCGTACATGGCGTTGCCCAGCTGGGGGTCGGCAGCATCGGTGAAGCTGGGGCGGCGGCCCTTGCGGCAGTTGCCGTAGAGGGTGAACTGGCTGACCACCAGCACTTCGCCGTGAACAGCCTCCAGTCCCAGGTTCATTTTTCCGTTTTCATCCTCAAAGATCCGCAGACCCAGGGCTTTTTCTGCCAGATACCGGCATTCCTTTTCGGTATCGTTGGGGCCTACCCCCAGCAGGATCAGAAAGCCCTGACCGATCTTGCCCACCTGCTGGCCGTCAATGGTGACACAGGCAGAGGTTACTCTGGTTAAAATGGCACGCATGAATGATTCTCCTCGATTTTTTATTCTTCGTTTTCTTCGGATGCTTCGTCCTCGCCGCAGTCGCTGCTGTAATTTTCACAGCTGTAGTTGTTGCTGGCGACATTGACGTTCTTTCTGGGGCTGAGCAGCATACCGGTCACCAGACCGGCCAGGGTGCAGACGGCAAGCCCCAGCAGCAGCTCCCTCTGGTTGACAAGGATCCGGCGATCCAGAGAAGCCCAGGTTTTCTTCAGACAATTCCGGTTACAGTTTCGTTCCATCATCGGTTCCTCCTTAATTTTGGCCTCTGCGGGCACTGGTGACATATTTGATATTCAGAAGCTTCTTGCGGATGATCTCCAGCTCCTGGACATTTTTGACTTCAAAGCGGACGGTGAACATACTTCTGCCGCCGGGCAGATCCCGGCCGGCCAGCTCCTTGACCCGGATGTGGGCGGCGGTCATGGTCTGGGCCACATCCAGCAGCAGCCCATCCCGGGTGATGCAGTCCAGCTCCAGGGTGGTGTCGAAGGGCTGGTCCTCCTGCATATCCCAGCGCACCCGCACCCAGCGGGCGGCCTGCCGGGGATCCTCCCGGTTCCGGGCGTTGGGGCAGTCGGCACGATGGATGCTGACACCAAAGCCCTTGGTGATAAAGCCCACAATGGGATCTCCGGGGACGGGGGTGCAGCACCGGGCAAATTTGATCATGCAGGAGTCGATGTCCTCCACGATGACACCGTTGACGGCGTGGCGGTTCTGCTTGCCGGTTTCGGCTTCCGGGGTGATGCGCAGGGGCATCTGGGTGGATTTCTCGGTGGCCTGGGTCTTGGCGGCCTTGTTCACGTCGTCCCGGATCCGGCCCACGGCCTTGGCAGCGGTGAGACCGCCGTAGCCGATGGCGGCATACATATCGTCCCAGTTGTCAAAGGACAGCTTTTTCAGCAGATGGGGCTCCAGATCCGGGTCGGTGATGGCAGTCAGGGACAGACCGCAGCGGCGCATTTCTGCTTCAAAGGAGGATTTGCCGTGGACGATGTTCTCCTCCCGCTTTTCCTTCTTGAACCACTGTTTGATCTTGGTGCGGGCCTGGTTGGATTTGCAGATGGAAAGCCAGTCCCGGCTGGGGCCCTTGGCGGCCTTGGAGGTCAGCACCTCCACAATGTCGCCGTTGGTCAGGGGGGTGTCAATGTTGGCAATGCGGTTGTTGATCTTGGCACCGATCATGGCATTGCCCACCCCGGAGTGGATGGCATAGGCAAAGTCGATGGGGGTGGAGCCGTTGGGCAGGGAGACGATCCGGCCCTTGGGGGTAAAGACGAACACCTCGTCATCGAACATATCAATTTTCAGGGACTGGACATATTCCTCGGCATCGGAGTCCTGCTGGCTTTCCAGCAGGCGGCGCACCCACTCAAAGTCCTTTTCACTGCCGTCGCCGGTGCCCTGCTTGTACTTCCAGTGGGCGGCGATACCATACTCGGCAGTCTCATGCATTTTCCAGGTGCGGATCTGCACCTCAAAGGGGATGCCCTGGGAGCCGATGACGGTGGTGTGCAGGGACTGGTACATATTGGGCTTGGGGGTGGAGATATAGTCCTTGAACCGTCCGGGCACCAGGTTAAACAGGTCGTGGATGTGGCCCAGGACATTGTAGCAGTCGGGAATGGTATCCACAATGACCCGGAAGGCGTACAGATCGTATAGTTCATCAATGGTCTTTCCCTGGGAGACCATCTTGCGGTAGATGGAGAAAATGTGCTTGATCCGGCCGTAGGTGGTGTTGGGGATGCCCATCCGGGTGAGCCGGTCGGTGATGGTGTCCTGGATGGTCTGCATGAAGGCGTTGGCTTCATCCTTGTTGGAATCCAGATAGTTCAGAATCCCGTTGTACTCTGCCGGGCACAGGTAGCGCAGGGAAAGGTCTTCCAGCTCCCATTTGATCTTCTGCATACCCAAGCGGTGGGCCAGGGGGGCATAGATGTCCATGGTCTCCCGGCACTTGATGATCTGCTTGGCAGGGCTCTGGTACTGCATGGTGCGCATATTGTGCAGGCGGTCAGCGATCTTGATGAGAACCACCCGGATGTCCTTGCTCATGGCCATGAACATCTTGCGCAGGTTTTCCATCTGGGCCTGCTCGGTGCTGGAGAAATTGGCCCGGGTCAGCTTGGTGACACCCTCCACCAGCTCGGCAACGGTGGCGCCGAAGACCTTTTCAATCTCCTCATGGGAGGTGTCGGTGTCCTCGATACAGTCGTGGAGCAGGGCGGCCAGAACGGCATCCACATCCAGACCCATTTCCACCACGATCTCCGCAACCGCCAGGGGGTGGATGATATAGGGGGAGCCGTCCTTGCGCTTCTGATACTGGTGCTTCTCATTGGCATAGGCAACGGCCTTGTCGATCAGGTCCATGTCCGCTGCGGGCATGTGCTTGGTGACCGTGTCTTTCAGGGCAGCATAGTGTTCTTCAAAGGTTTCCATAACCTTATTTCCTCTCTTTCCATTGCAGCAGCTGCTGCAGGGTGTGGCTTTGGGTCAGATCGGCCTTCTGGGGGCCGGGGGTCAGCCGGATGGATATGTAGCGGTGCAGCCGCTGGGTCTGGATCAGGCCCACATCCCGGAAAACATCCAGGCAGACCATCATCTGTGCCAGACTCAAAGGCTGACCGGTCCAGCGGACGATCTTGCGGCACAGGCACAGGGGCGGCTCCTGGACGGAATTGCCGCAGGCAGCCAGATACCGCCAAACCACCGCCAGGGTGCTGCGCTCCGGGTACAGCACCCGGGCAATGTCCCCGGTCAGCTGCCCTCTTTGGAAGGCGCGGTACTGGGCCGTATCCGGGCAGCACTCTGCCCGGCAGCTGGGACGGATATCCAGAACGTGGAGCTGCACACTGCGTTCTCCACGGAAGTCGTTGATCTGGGGGGAAAAGGCCACATCCACCAGATCCCCCACCCGGATAAAGGTGTCCTCCGGGGTGGCGGAAAAATAGATGGCATTCAGGCCGGTGCGGCCGCTGTGGAGCCGCAGGCGCATGTGCCGCCCGCCGCCCACCTGCTGGATTCGCTCCACGGTGAGATTTTTAATCATCAGCACCGGCTTGGGACAGCCGTTGCCGCAGGGCTCCAGCACATTCAGGGACTCCACGTTGGAGATGGTCAGAAGCTCCGCCGGAACGGCGCAGTCTACATCCAGCTGGGTTCGGGGGGTGTCATCCCGGTAGAAACCGGCAGCCATGGCGCAGATTTTACGGCGGAATTCCGGGATATTGTCCCGGGAGATGGTAAATCCGGCTGCCAGCTCGTGACCGCCGTAGCTTTCCAGCAGATCGGAAAGGGCGGTCAGGGAGGCAAACAGGTTAAAGCCGCCGTAGCTGCGGGAGCTGGCCTTGCCGTGGTCGCCGTCCAGACAGATCAGGAAAGTAGGGCAGGAGAATTCCTCGGCAATGCGGCTGGCAACGATGCCGACAACGCCCTGATGCCAGTTCTCATCTGCCAGAACAATGGCCTCCGGGGGCTTCCCGGCGGGGAGCATGGCAATGGCCTGCCGGTAGATTTCCGACTCCACTGCCTGGCGCTGGCGGTTCAGGTCGCACAGGGCCTTGGCAACCGCTGATGCCCGCTGGGGATCCTGGGTCAAAAACAGTTCAATGGCCAGATCAATTTGCCCCATGCGCCCGGCGGCGTTGATCCGGGGGGCCAGCATAAAGCCGATGGCGGAGGCGTTGACGGATTCCGGGGTGCATCCGGCCTCGGCCATCAGTGCGGCGATGCCGGGGCGTTTGGTGTTTTGCAGGGCGGCCAGACCTCGGGTGACAAAGACCCGGTTTTCCCCCAGCAGGGGCATCACGTCGGCCACGGTGCCCAGGCAGACCATGTCTGCATATTCTTCCAGCACTTCCTCCTGGGAGCCGCACAGAGCGGCGGCCAGCTTGAAGGCCACGCCCACACCGGAAAGATTCTTATGGGGATAGCCCCCGTCGGGGCGATGGGGATCCACCACGGCGCAGGCCTGGGGCAGGACTTCCTTGCACTCGTGGTGGTCGGTGATCACCAGATCCACCCCCAGCTGCCGGCACAGCTCTGCCTCAGCGGTGGCGGTAATGCCGCAGTCCACGGTGATGATCAGCTTGACCCCTTCGCTGTGGAGCTGACGGATGGCAATGGGATTCAGGCCATAGCCCTCCTCCAGCCGCCCGGGAATATAGCTGACACAGTCTGCGCCCTGGCGGCGAAGAAAATCCGTCAAAAGACAGGTAGAGGTGATGCCGTCCACGTCATAGTCACCAAATACCGCAATTTTTTCCCCATTGCTGATGGCAAGCCCCACCCGTCCGGCGGCAAGATCCATATCCGTCATCAAATAAGGGTCAGGCAGGGGCACACAGCAGTCCAGGTATTGATCCGCCTGGGGGGGATCCTGAATTCCCCGGGCAGCTAATACCATGGCAGACAGAGGCGCATACCCGCCGCCTACCAGAGCATTGACCGCACCGGCCTCAGGCTCCGATACATTCCAGATTCCGTATTTCAAAATCACACACATCCATTAAATCATTTTTCTATTCATTATATCAAAAAACCGGAATTTATACAATAGCCCATGGGAAAAAACCTGCCTGCAAGCAGAAAAATCCCGCCTGAAACCAGGCGGGAGATCCGGAGGGGAAAATGGGAAATTGTTAAAGGCAACACCGCATAATTGCGTCTGTGGACAGCAGCGGATCTTTCGCCCCAATCTTGCAGTTTGAAAAACTTGAAATATAGCGCAGCCGTTGCCAGCGTAAGCTGGCTTACGGATGCGGCATACTCCTTGCGGGTATAGCGCAGCCGTTGCCAGCGTAAGCTGGCTTACGGATGCGGCATACCCCTTGCGGGTATAGCGCAGCCGTTGCCAGCGCAAGCTGGCTTACGGATGCGGCACACCCCTTGCGGGTGCACAAAGTATTCCTGCGTTTTCCAAACTTTATCTTGGGACAAAATCTCTCGCTGCTGCCTCTTGCCGAATTATGCGGTGCTGCCTTAAGTCTTATCCTTGCTGATATAGCCAACGATTGCCATAAGAAATCCAATGAACATCAATGCGATTGCAACCCAGGCAAGGGCATACATCGTTTCCATAAAGCCGCACCACATGAATAGGAAAATTGCCAAAAGCATGAGACTATTTCCGAACATGATCTGTTTCATAGGGATACCTCCGCAGCTCCTGATTGGTTAAATGGGATCATTCCTGATAGAGTGCAGCCCGGGCGGCCTGGACGGCTTCCCGGCTGGTTTGCTGGATGTGCCATTCGTCCAGGCCCGGAAGTCCCATGGGGACACCTTCCCGGCGGAAGACCATTTGGCTTTCCAGCTCGGTTTTGCCGCTCATGTGGAAGGCGGCGGCACCGGGCACATTCTGCCGGAAGCGACGGATGACCTGGGCGTTGACCCCGGCACCGATGAGAATTTCCGGGCCGTGAAGGGCGATCAGCCGGGCGATCATATCCTGGCCCTGGGCGCAGGAGGCGGCGGCACCGGAGGTCAGCACCGTGTCAATCCCCAGCTTGCTTGCCTGACGGCAGGTTTCCAGGGGATCCCGGGAGACATCAATGCACCGATGCAGCGTGACACCGCAGCCGCAGCAGGCTTCCATCAGCGGCTCCATGGCATCCGTATCCAGATCTCCCTGGGGGGTCAGACAGCCGATAACAAAGCCGTTGGCTCCGGCGTTTTTCAGCTGCGTGATCTGACGGCGCATCAGCTCCCGCTCCTCCGGGGTGTAGAGAAAATCACCGGGGCGGAGGCGCATCAGACAGCGGATGGGAATGTCCGATTCCTCCCGGATCTGGCGCAGCAGGGCTTCATAGGGGGTCAGTCCTCCAGCCAGCAGGGCGCTGCAAAGCTCCAGACGGTCGGCACCGCCGGCAATGGCGGCCCGGGCGGAGGCCAGAGAGTCCACACAAATCTCCAAAACCATAGTTATCGAATCCTTTCTCCGTTGAGGATGGCTTCTGTCAGGGTATCTCCGTGGTAGCGCAGGGTCAGCAGGAAGAAGGGGGCATCCTGCCACAGCAGCTTCAGGAAGATCCGATCGCCCTCCCACTGGGGAAGCTGATCCAGAAAATCCCGGCTGACCCATTGCAGATCCCCCTCGTCACATTCCTTCAGCTGTCCGGTAAAGCCGTCGGCGGTGAACAGGTATATGTACTCCCCCTCACAGCAGTCGTTGAGGAAGGTCAGGATCCCCCGGCACTTCCACTGGGTGAGGGTCAGACCGGTCTCCTCGGCGGCCTCCCGGAGAAGGCACTCGTCCGGGCTTTCCTCCGGCTCGAATTTGCCGCCGATGCCGATCCATTTGTCCTTGTTGATGTCGTTTTTCTTTTTGACCCGGTGGAGCATGAGCACATCGTCTCCCCGGAGAATATAGCAAAGGGTAGACTGGATCATTTACTCCTCCCGCTGGATAAGGCGAATGGCGTGCTGGACATTTTCCACCACCACTTCCGCATGGCCGTCCTCCCGCTCGCCGTCCAGGGTCCAGGGCATATCGGGGCTGGCCTGAACCGTAAGTTTGCGGGCGTGGCGGAAGGTCACCATGGCGCAGTTGTCATAGTCCTGGTTTTGCAGAGCCTGGATGCACTCATGCAGCTCCAGCAGGTTTTCCGGAGCGCGGATCAGCAGGATCTCCAGCAGACCGTCGCTGAGATCCACATGCCGGGAATCCAGGGTGAGAATGCCGCCTACACAGGTGGCGTTGCTGATGGCGCCAAAGAGGAAATCATCCTCCACCACTTCGCCGTCGATCTCCATGCGGACGTGCTCCTTGCGGATCTGGGACAGCTCGGAGATGCCGCTGAGAACATAGGCGGCATGACCCAAGACATTTTTCACGCTCTGGGGGGTGGTGTAGCTGGCCTGGGTGAAGATGCCGAAGGAGGCAACATAGGAAAAATACCGGTTTCCGAACTTGCCAACGTCATAGACATTGGGTTTTCCTTCCAGAATGTCCTGGGCGGCCCGGAGCGGATTGGTGGACAGCTTCAGGCTGGAGGCAAAATCGTTGGTGGTGCCGGAGGGCAGATAGCCCACGGGCACATCAATTCCCTTGGTCAGAAGACCGGTAATGGTTTCGTTAAAGGTGCCGTCACCACCGCTGCACACCACCAGATCCACATGACCGCCCAGCCGGGCAGCCACCCGGGCAGCATCGCCCTGGGCACCGGTGATATAGGTGATGACATCATAATCTGCCCGGTTAAACAGGCTGACGATTTCCGGCAGCAGCTTAGGGGCTTTTTTCAGACCGGAGATGGGGTTCATAATCAAGAGCATTTTTTTCGTATCCATGGTTGCTCTTACCTCACTTTTATCAGATTATTTACCCATATATTATATCACCGAAATGAAATTTGACAAGTCGGCAAACCGGCGGGATGTTGATTTCAGAAAAGTTTACGGTTCATTCACAAACGCCGAAAGTTGATTTTCCGCCGGGGACATGGTATGCTTTTTTGCGAAAGGCGGGATACCCATGATCATGCTCTCAGACCACTACCGGCAGACCTTTGGCTGCAAGGTCTATAAGCTGTCCTTGGACGGCGGCTTTACCTGTCCCAACCGGGACGGCACCCTGGGAACCAGGGGCTGTATTTTCTGCTCGGAAAAGGGCAGCGGAGAATTTGCCGAAGGCAGCTGCGGCAGCATTTCCCGGCAGCTGGAGCGGGCCAAGGAGCGGGTTCGGGGGAAGAACCGGGAGGGAAAATACATCGCCTATTTCCAGTCCTTCACCAATACCTACGCCCCGGTGGCGGTGCTGGAGCAGCGATACCGGGAGGCCATCGCCCCGGAGGACATTGTGGGTCTGGCAGTGGCTACCCGGCCGGACTGCCTGCCGGAGGAAGTGGTTGCTCTGCTGGCCCGGATCAACCGGATCAAGCCCGTCAGCGTGGAGCTGGGACTGCAAACCGTCCACGAAGATACCGCCCGGTATCTGCGCCGGGGCTATCCTACGGCGGTTTACCTGGATGCGGTGAAGCGGCTGAAGGCTGCGGAGCTGGAGGTGGTGACCCACATCATTCTGGGCCTTCCGGGAGAAACGGAGGAAATGATGATGGAAACCACCCGTCAGGCAGTGGCTGCCGGAACGGATGGAGTGAAATTCCATCTGCTGCACGTTCTGCGGGGGACGGATCTGGAACAGGAGTATCTCCGGGGCCGTGTGGAGCCTCTTTCCCTGGAACGGTACGGCCAGATCCTCAAGGCCTGCATATCCTGCCTGCCGGAGCATATCATTGTTCACAGGATCACCGGGGACGGTGCCAAGCGGGATCTCATCGCCCCGGCCTGGTCGGCGGATAAAAAACGGGTGCTGAATTACCTATACAAGGTGCTGGATATCCAAAAATAGGGGAAATCCTTAGGGCAACACCGCATAATTGCGTCTGCGGACAGCAGCGGATCTTTTGCCCCAATCTTGCAGTTTGAAAAACTTGAAATATAGCGCAGCCGTTGCCAGCGTAAGCTGGCTTACGGATGCGGCATACCCCTTGCGGGTACATCCAGTATTCCTGCGTTTTCCAAACTTTATCTTGGGACAAAATCTCTCGCTGCTGCCTCTTGCCGAATTATGCGGTGCTGCCTTAGATCCTTTCACCAAAAGTGCCATCGGACTGGACAAAATGGGAAAAATGCGCTATAATGGCAGACAGAACGAATTTTTGGAGGTTTTCATGTTTACCATTCGAGATGTCCGGGAAGCGGATAGGGAAGTCCTGTTTCAGATGGAAACGGAGTTTTACAGCGGCCCTGCCTGCGACCATACCGTGCCTACACAGAATTTTGAAGCAACCTTGCGCGAGTGCCTGCGCAGCCGGCAGTACACCCGGATCCTGATGCTGGAGGATGAGACTGGGGTGGTGGGATATTTCAATATGTCCATCACCTGGAGCAACGAGGCCGGCGGCCAGACCATCTGGCTGGAGGATCTGTTCTTCCGTCCCCAGGCCAGAGGCAAGGGCTACGGCACCCGGGTATTTGCCTGGGTGGAGGAGAACTACCCCAACGCCAAGCGCTACCGTCTGGAAGTTACCCCTGCCAATGAACGGGCCATCGCCCTGTACCGCAGACTGGGCTATGAGGGCCTTGACTACTATCAAATGATCAAAGACCGCTAAAACCGCTGGAAGGCCCAAAAATCTGAAAAAAGGGCTTGACAATCCCGGTATCCCGTGGTAAAATACCGGGGTAATAAAGAAGGCTGAACATCCGCCTCACCGTAAGCAATGGCAAAACGGTCAATATTCCATCGTCCCTTTGGGGTCGGTGCGGGTATGTGCGGATGCTTGGCATCCGCTTTTTTGTTGTTAATTTGGAGGTGCTTACCATCGCAAAGTTAGATCATCAGCTCAATGAGGAAATCCGCGATAAGGAGATCCGTCTGATCGGTGCCGACGGTGCCCAGCTGGGCATTGTGTCCGCTGCACAGGCCAACGCCATGGCAGAGGAGCAGGGTATGGATCTGGTGAAGATCTCGCCCAACGCCGTTCCTCCGGTCTGCAAGATCATGGACTATTCCAAGTTCTGCTATGACCAGAAGAAGCGGGAAAAGGACGCCAGAAAAAACCAGCGGGTCGTGGAGATCAAGGAGATCCGCATGAGCCCCAGCATTGATACCAATGACTTCAACACCAAGGTCAAGGCCGCCCAGAAGTTCCTGGCAGACGGCAACCGTGTGAAGGTCAGTGTCCGCTTCCGCGGCCGCGAAATGGCACACACCAACCTGGGTGAGAAGCTGCTGATGGACTTTGCCGAGGCTTGCTCTGAGATCGCCGCCATGGAAAAGAATCCCAAGCTGGAAGGCCGCTTTATGGCGATGTTCCTGACCCCCAAGAATAACAAGTAAGTATTTTATAAAAGATAACTGGAAGGAGAACCTACCTATGCCCAAGCTGAAGACCCATAGCGGTGCAAAGAAGAGATTCAACCTGACCGCCAACGGTAAGGTTAAGAGAGCACACGCTTTCAAGAGCCACATCCTGACCAAGAAGACCACCAAGCGTACCCGCCATCTGCGTGCTACCGCTTACGCTGACCAGACCAACGTCAGCGCCATCAAGGAAATGATTCCCTACAAGTAAGGCAGAAGGAGGATACTGAAAAATGGCAAGAGTTAAAGGCGCAATGATGACGCGCAAGAGAAGAAACGCTACCCTGAAGCTGGCTAAGGGCTACTGGGGTTCCAAGTCCAAGCACTTCAAGATGGCCAAGCAGCAGGTCATGAAGTCCGGCAACTACGCTTTCGTCGGCCGCAAGCAGAAGAAGCGTGATTACCGCCGCCTGTGGATCACCCGTATCAGCGCTGCTGTCGCTCCCTACGGTCTGAACTACTCCAAGTTCATGAACGGCGTCAAGAAGGCCGGCATCGAGCTGAACCGCAAGAGCCTGTCCGAAATGGCTATCAACGATGCAGCTGCTTTCGCAACCATCGTGGAGAAGGCTAAGGCTTCTCTGTAAGAATTTTGAAAGAGTGTGCTGATATTCAGCACACTCTTTTTTTACGCTGGGGGAAACACCATGGAACTGGAACACATCGCCGCCCGGGCAGGACGGCTGTCCTCCTTTTTGCTGGGGGAGCTGAAAATGTCCGCAGGACTGATGAACAAGCTGAAATGGGGAGACGCCTTGCAGGTCAACGGCATTCCCCAGCGCACCAATTACCCGGTGCAGCCGGGGGATGTGATCCGTGTCCGGCTGGAAGCGGAGGAAGCCGACTATCCGGCCCAGGATGGCCCCCTGGACATTCTCTATGAGGATGACTACCTTCTGGCGGTGGATAAGCCTGCCGGGATGCTGATCCACCCCTCCCGGGCGAGAAATGAGGGCACCCTTGCCAATTTCGTCCTGGGCTACTACCGGCGGACGGGGCAGAAGTGCGCCTTTCACCCCATGACCCGGCTGGATCGGGACACCTTCGGCATTGTCCTTCTGGGAAAGAACACCCATGTCCACGCTCTGCTCCAGGCATCCCAAGTGCAGAAAACCTATCATGCCCTGGTCTATGGCGGCCCGGCGGCGGATAGCGGGATCATTGACGCTCCCATCGACCGCCGCCCTCTGCCCAGCCTTCTGCGGTTTGTCGGCCCGGAGGGAAAGCCCTCGGTGACGGAATACCGGGTGCTGGAACGGCAGCAGGGGATCAGCCGCCTGGCCCTGCGCCCCATCACCGGCAGAACCCACCAGCTCCGGGTTCACTGCGCCTACATGGGCTTCCCTATCCTGGGGGATCCCCAGTACGGCTGGGAGGATTCTCAGGCCCTCTCCGCCAAACTGGGTCTAGCCACCCAGCAGCTGTGCGCCCACAGTCTGGATCTGACCCACCCCATTACGGAAAAGGCACTTCACCTGGAATCCCGGATGGATGTGACCTTATAACACGAAAAAACCGCTGTCCTTTCGGACGGCGGTTTTTTCATAGGTATTGGAAAGAAGAGAGGTAGAAAAGAGGATCTACAAATCGAAAGGTTGCGGCTCACGGCTTCCGCCGCCTTTCTTGATGATATTGTATCTAGGGCTTTTGAACGGGAAATAACAGAATTGAAAACAAAATTGGTACAAATTATGAACGATTTGATACACCTGGGAAAATCAGGGTGGTCTTGAACAGGTCGCCGTCCACCAGGATCTGAAGCTGACCCTTTTGCAGCTCCATCAGGCTCTTGGCGATGTTCAGACCCAGGCCGCTGCCCTCGGCGTTTCGGGAAGCGTCTCCCCGGACGAACCGCTCCACCAACTCATCGGCGTTGACATTCAGCTCCTCCCGGGAGATGTTCTTAATGGAGATGAACACCTTGCCCTCCACTTCCAGCAGATCCAGATAGATTCGGGTGCCGGGCAGGGCGTATTTGACGGCGTTGCCCAAAAGGTTGCTCATGACCCGCCAAACCAGTCTGCCGTCTGCCATCATTTCCACAGGCTCCGGAGGCTGACGGAATACCGGGGTCAGCTGAGCCCGCTCCAGTTTGTCGGAGAATTCTCCCAGAGCCTGGTTCACGGCCTCGGCGGCATCCATCCGGGTGATGTCCACGGGGATGTTGCCGGTGCTGGCCTTGCTCATTTCCATCAGATCCTCAATGAGCTTTTTTAGCCTTTGGGACTGACGGCTCAGCACCTCCAGGTACTGGGCCTGCTGCTGCTCATTGTGGGGCTTTTCCAGCAGATCCACATAGTTGATGATGGAGGTCAGGGGGGTCTTGATATCGTGGGACACATTGGTGATCAGCTCTGTTTTCATCCGCTCGGATTTCAGCTGCTTCTGGGCGGCAATCACTGCCACATCGGCCAGACCGTTGAGCTCATTGGCAAAGTCTTTAAAGCCGCCGATCAGCATCCGGTCATCCACCTTGCTGTCCAGATCGCCGCTGCGCATCCGCCGGACGCTTTCCAGCAGAATGGCAAAGGCACTGGCGGCGTAGAGGATCACGCCGAAGAAGATGCAGAAGGCCAGCAGAATGTAGCCGATCCGATAGGTTCGCAGCATCACATACATCAGGAAAACCAGAATAAAACCGGCGGACAGGAACTGCCAGGTCACCGGCAGCATGGAGAAGAGCCGGGACAGCAGCCCCAGGAACCGGCGGAAGCACCGCTTCACCTGAGTCACTGCCCACAGGGAAACTGCCTTGCCTCTTGCCCAAAGGGCTTTCAGAAGGGTGACGGCAAAGGGGAAGAAGCTGTTTCGCAGCCAGCGCAGGATCCGCAGCAGCGCACCTACCGAGCGGTTCAGCAGAGTCTGCATCTGGCGCAGGATCCAGCCGCAGCAGGTGCGGCGGTACCAGAAGCCCCCGGGGGTCTTGGCCTGGGCCACAAAGGCGTAGCAGAAGCCCACGATCACCAGACAGGCCACAAAGCCCAGAACCAGAATGGCGTGGATCCCCATTGCCATGGTTTCGCCGGTCATGCGTTGTAGGCCGACCACGGCCAGGGCTACCATTCCGGCAACGATGCTTCCGGCGCACAGGAAGTACAGATCCAGAGGCAGCCGGTTCAGTCCGGCGGCACAGACCTCCTGGGTGCCCTTCTTTCGACCGGCGGCGCAGCACAGGTATACGGTGCTGACGGCACACACCACGGCGCAGGCACCCAGCACCGGTACCAGGAACCGCCGGATACCATCAATGATCCGCAGAAGACCCCATATCCAGGAGCTTTCCGCTGCATCGGCGGCAAAGGAGATTTCTACAGTGTACTCCGGGGCGGTGTTCAGGGTGTATTCTGCCACCATGTTGGTGTCGGTTTGTTCGTCATAATACAGAAGGTACTGGGGCTCACTGCGCACCATGGCAGCTTCCAGGGGAGCAGAGTCCAGATCCAGACCAGCGGCATCTTCCTCTTCTGCGGGAAGATCGGCGGCTGTTTCCTCAGGCATAGCTTCCTCAGAGATTGCTTCCTCAGAGGCGGCTTCTGTCGGGGCAGTCTCCGCAGCAGCGGGGATCAGGGTCTCCATGGGAACGGTCACGGTGGTTTCTGTCGGTGCAGTCTCTGTAGGGGCGGTTTTCATTGCAGCCTGTCCGGTAGGGGCAAGGGCATCGGTGCCCATATCGGTCAGGGCAGGCTCTGTATCCCCGGTAGCGCGGAAAATCAGATAGCCCCGGTCGTCATTGCTCAGTGTGCCCACACCCGCAGGGTTGGAGGCCTCATACAGAACGGCTTCCGAAGCATCCAGGAAGGAGATCCGGGTGAGAATGCTGCCCTGGGGGCATTCAAAATTCATGGGGTTCAGGGACTGGAACTGCACGGTGCCGTCGTCATCGTGGAAAATGGTTCCCAGAAGCACGGCGCTGACAGAATCTGTACCCTGTTCCTCTCCCCGGGCATTGGCGTAGGTCATGTCGATCTGGGCCACGGTGCTGCCCTGGGAGGGAATGGCATCCATGACGGTGGTTTCCATGGCGGGAGCCTCGGTTTCCTCAGGGAAAGCAGGAGCTTCGCCTGCGGGCAGGTACATTTCCAGCACATTTCCGGCAACGGAATAGCCGGTGACGGTGTCGTAGTTGCCCTGACCGAAGGCCTCATATACCACATTGCTCTTGGTATCGGTGATCAGAACGTGATTGATGTACCAGTAGTCACCCAGCTGCTCGGCGTTCAGGGCAGTGGTTTTGAAAATCAAGGTCTGCCCGTCCTGGACAAACAGGAAGCCGGGGCGGCTGTCAAAGGTATACAGCCGCTGAGTGCCGTCCAGATAATCCAGCAGGAGCTTGCCCACGGAGATCCCGGACTGCATGGGGCTGGTGACCACCTGGGCGCTAGAGGTGGGGGAGGAGGGCTCGGCATTGATGGCCCAGTATTCATCGGTGGTCATCAGATTGGTGATGTTGAGGTAGCGGACATTGGTGGGAATGGTGAAGGTGTAGGCCACCTCCTCGCTGTCAATGCTCTGCCATTCATGGAGGGTTTTTCCATCCTTGTCCCGGATCACATAGTTCAGGCGGCTTTCGTCAAACCAGGAATAGGTGTGGAAGTAATTTCGGATCTGGGATTCATCGGCATCTCCCAGAGCTTTGGAGGCGTAGGCCTGGCTGACCCACTGGGCAAAGGGAACCGCCCGGTTCTGGAAATACTCCTGGGTGGCTGCCTCATAGCCCTTGGGGTATACGCCGCTTTCTGCCAGGGCAAACAGGGAAGCCCCGCAGAAGGCCATACCCAGCAGGCTGGCGGCGCAGAGAATCAGGGCGATGAATTTTAAGGGAATGCTGTATTTCATAAATTATCGGCCCCCCTCCATTTTATATCCCTGACCCCAGACCACTTTCAGGTACCGGGGCTCGGAGGGGTTGATTTCGATTTTCTCCCGCAGGTGGCGGATATGGACGGCAACGGCACCTTCGCTGCCCAGAGCGGCCTCCCGCCATACGGATTCATACAGAACCTTGGTGGAAAAGACCTTGCCGGGGTTGGCGATGAGCAGATGCAAAATGGCATACTCCGTAGGGGTCAGCGCCACCATCTCTCCATCCACCTGAACGGTTTTGGTGCGGTCATCCAGGGTGATGCCTCCTAAGGTGATGGTCTCGGTTCCGGCTTCCGGCTCCCGGCTGCCCAGCCGGGCATAGCGGCGCAGCTGGGAACGCACCCGGGCCAGCACCTCCACCGGGACAAAGGGTTTGGTGATATAGTCGTCCGCACCCACATTCAGACCCAGAACCTTGTCCTCGGTCTCGGACTTGGCGGTGAGCAGGATGATGGGGGCGTTGGAAATTTCCCGGATCCGGGCGGTGGCGGTGATGCCGTCCATCACAGGCATCATAATATCCAGTAGGATCAGGTGAATGTCGTGATTCTGAACGACTTCCAGAGCTTCCTTGCCGGTGAAGGCTTCCAAGAGGTTGTAGCCCTCCGGGGCCAGGTAGATTTTCAGGGCGTTCACGATATCCGGCTGATCGTCACAAATCAGAACATTGTACATTGGTGCGTCCCTCCCTTTCTTTCATTTTCTGTTTCTATTATAACAGAGGCTGCTTTAAGAAAAAAGCGGCGGATTTATTAAGAAAAAATTAACATTTTTGCCGACGGTCATCCGTTCCGCTGACGGCAGGCACACAGATAGGCATTCTGGAAGTCTCCCAGTTCCCGGTAGCAGATCTCCAGCATGGGTAGGCACAGCTCCGGGTATTGGGTCTGAGCAAGGGTAAGGCAGGGGACGGCCCGGTTATAGCACCGCTTTTCGTACAGAAGCTGCCCTTGCAGCAGATTCCACCGGGGGTGCTTCTGATCCTCGGCGGCGGCCAGCAGGGAAGCGGCCCGCTCCCGGTTTCCATCATGCAGAGCGGCCTGAGCCCGAAGGAGCAGTTCTTCATCCAGGGAAGGAAGCTGGGCGGCAATTTGGCACAGATCCGCCCCCTGGGTTCTGCCCAGCAGCAGAAGCCGCTGCCGTTCCAGCTGCGCAATGGGGCAGACAGCCTCAGTCAGCAGCTGCCGGGCGAAGGGCTCCTGCCCCTGCGCCAATGCCTGCCGGGCGGCCCCCAGGGCGGCGGCAAAGGAAAGGTATTGCCGCTCCCACTCCAGCATGGGATCCGGCTGCCGAAAGACCGCCAGATGCTCCCGGGCGGCGGCATAATCTTCGGCGTTCAGGGCCTGCCTTGCCTTTTGGATGCAGTCCTGATTGGCAGAAACGGTGGCATCCTCGTCCAGAAAAACGCTCACCGGCTTTCCCAGCCGTCCGGCCAGACGGCGCAGGGTCTCCATGGAGGGACGGGCGGTATTGTGTTCAATTTGGGAGAGCATATTGCGGGTGATGATCCCTTCGCACAGCTCCCGCTGGGTAAGTTTCGCTTCCAGCCGTGCAGCCAGAAGCTTTTGTCCCAATGTCATGGCGATCCCTCCGGGTAACTCCAATTTACCCCACTATAGCACAGTTTGCCCCGATTTTCCACTGTCATAAAAAATTCATTTGCTATTTTCGGGTATTTGGTATATAACTGTAATAATACACAAAATGTTTTTATGTTTTGGAGGTATCCCCATGACGATCCCCAGTTTTAAACTGATGAAATCCCGGGCGGCGGAACGGCTGCGTGCATCGGAAAATGCAGGCAGGGTGACGGCTGTCTTTGCCGGTGCCACGGCGGGACTGATGGCCCTGTCGGCGGTTGTGACCTATGGGCTGGGCCTGAAAATTTCCCAGACCGGCGGCCTGAGCAATATGGGTCTGCGGTCGGTGCTGAGCACGGTGCAGTCTGTGCTTCCCATGGTGGTGAGCATGATCGTGATGTGTCTGGAGCTGGGGTATCTGGCAGCCATGCTGCGGGTCTCCCGGGAGCAGTATGTTTCCCGGCAGACCTTGAAGCTGGGCTTCAGCCGGTTCTGGGTGCTGTTTCGGTGCCGGATCCTGCAAAGTCTGATGTACTCTGGGGCGGGCTTTGTGGCCTTCTGGGTGGCGATGCAGATTTATCTGCTCACCCCGCTTTCTCAGAAAGCCCAGACACTGCTGATGCCCTACCTGTCCGATGCCAATGCCGTTCTGGCGGTGCTGGCGGACGAGGCACTGATGATGCAGATTGTCAAGGCCATGATTCCCATGTTTGTGCTGACGGCAGTGCTGTTTCTGCCTCTGGCGGCAATGCTGTATTATTCCATGCGGATGACGGATTATGTCATCATCGACCAGCCGGGCATGGGCGCCCTCTACGCCATTGGCGAGAGCCGGAAAATGACCAAGGGCAGCCGGATGCGGCTGTTTCGGCTGGACCTGAGCTTCTGGTGGTGGTATGTCATCAGCCTTCTGACGGTGCTGGTGTGCTACGGCCAGGAGATTCTGGCAGCTTTGGGCATTTCCTTGTCCCTTCCCAAGGATGCAGGCTACTTCTTGTTTATGGGAGCGTACCTTGTCCTCCAGTTTGCCACCTGGTACTTCCTGCGCAGCCGCGTGGAAGTGGTCTACGCCCAGGCCTACGATGCCCTGAAGCCCCGCCAGAGCAGCGATGGTGTGGTGCTGGGTAATATCTTCCAGATGTAGCGCTGTATATTTAACATAAGTAGAGCAAATCTCTTAAAACTTCATAAATGCGTTTCAACGAAGCGCTGCCGTTATCCGCAGAAAAGGCGAACCACATTTCTATAAAAATGAAATTTTAAAGGATACGCCATGTAGGGGTGGTGCGCCGCGCAGCGAATTAAAATCCAATGATCGCCGGGGGCGATCACACCATAATATAACGGATAGTATCCGCCCGCCAACGTTGCAAATTTTTGAGCAGAACCGATTTGGCCCGGTAATGTAACAATGTTGTAAATACACCATGTTTCGACGTTGTGCCCTGGAATTTTAACGGAAAAATATTCGTATTGCATTGTCGGCGCTTTGCGCCGACATTATTTCCCCATAGGGGAAATAACCGGGCGGATACTATCCGCCCCTACGCAGACGGTGCCACCGAATTACCGCCGCAAAAATTTCGCTGCACTAATGATATTTTAAAATTTTAAAGGATACGCTCTAATAGTATAAATGTATGAATCTCTATAACACAAAGGGTGTGCCGCAGATGCAGCACACCCTTTGTTATTCAGTCTCGTTTTTGCTGTCCTTCAGAAGGTCTGCCAGGGTGATCCCTTCAAAGAAGTCGTGGATCATCTTGTCCAGCCGGTTCCACATGGGTCTGGCCTGACAGCACTCTGCCCGGGAACAGGCGGCGGCACCCTGGGCGGTGCAGGAGACGGCATCCAGACTGCCTTCCATCAGCTGCAAAATGCTGCCGATGGTGTATTCCTCCGGCCGGCGATTCAGGCGGTAGCCGCCGCCCTTGCCGTGGAGGGCATCTACAAACCCTGCTTTAGAAAGGGTTGCCATAATGGATTCCAGATACTTTTGCGAGATGTCCTCAGTCCCTGCAATTTCCTTCAGGGGAATGTAATCCTCGCTGTCCTGCAAGGCCAGACACACCATCACCCGCAGGGCATAGCGTCCCTTCGTCGATACGATCATAAGCTATTCGTGGCAGTGACCGCAGCTGGCGCAGTCGGGGAATTGGCTCTTGTCGTAGGGAATGTTGTTCTTGTCGTAGTAATCCCGCAGGGCGTTCTTAATGGCTTCCTCAGCCAGAACGGAGCAGTGGATCTTGTGGGCGGGCAGACCGTCCAGGGCCTCGGTGACGGCCTTGTTGGTCAGGGCCATGGCCTCAGAGATGGGCTTGCCCTTGATCATTTCCGTAGCCATGGAGGAGGAGGCAATGGCGGAGCCGCAGCCGAAGGTCTCGAAGCTTACGTCCTTGATGATGTCGTCCTCGATCTTCAGATAGATTTTCATAATATCGCCGCACTTGGCGTTGCCCACTTCGCCGATGCCGTTGGCATCCTCCAGAACACCCACATTCCGGGGGTGCATCAGATGGTCCATAACCTTTTCACTGTAAAGTGCCATATCGCAAATCTCCTAACTTATAAGATATACTGTCTCTTGCCGTTCTGCAGATCCCGCCAAACAGGGCTCATGCTCCGCAGATGCTCCACCACCTGGGGGACCACCTTGAGAATGTGATCCATTTCTTCCATGGTGTTGTAATCGCTGAGGGAAAGACGCAGGGAGCCGTGGGCCACATCGTGTACCCGGCCGATGGCCAGCAGCACATGGCTGGGATCCAGAGAGCCGGAGGTACAGGCAGAGCCGGAGGAGGCGCATACCCCCATGGCATCCATATACAGAAGCAGGCTTTCTCCTTCGATGCCCTCAAAGCAGAAGCTGACATTGTTGGGCAGACGATGCACCGGATCGCCGTTCAGGGCGCTGTGGGGGATCTTGCTCAGACCCTCGATCAGCTTGTCCCGCATGGCAGCCACCCGGGGCATCTGCTCGTCCATACGGTCGCAGGCCTCCTTCATGGCGGCGGCCATGCCGCAGATACCGGGGATGTTCTCCGTGCCGCCCCGCTTGCCCCGCTCCTGAGCGCCGCCCTCGATGATGTTCACCAGGGGAATGCCCTTGCGGACATACAGTGCGCCCACGCCCTTGGGGCCGTGGAACTTGTGAGCGGACAGGCTGAGCATATCAATGTTCTGCTCTTTGACGTTGATGGGCACATGGCCCACAGCCTGGACGGCATCGGTGTGGAAGGGGATACCGGCCTGCTTGCAGATAGCACCGATCTCCGGAATGGGCAGGATGGAGCCGATCTCGTTGTTGGCGTACATGGTTGTGACCAGACAGGTGTCCTCCCGAATGGCATCCTTGACCTGCTGGGCGGTGATATTGTGGTTGTTGCGAACATCCAGATAGGTGACGGTGAAGCCTTCCTTTTCCAGCTTGTTCAGGGTGTGCAGCACGGCGTGATGCTCAAAGGCGGTGGTGATGATGTGCTTCTTGCCCTTCATAGCACCGAACCGGGCAGCGGAGAGGATGGCCTGGTTGTCGGCCTCACTGCCGCCGGAGGTGAAGATGATCTCCTTGGGGTCGCAGCCCAGACAGGCAGCAACGGTGGCACGGGCCCCGTCCAGCGCTTCCTTGGCCCGCTGACCCACAGAGTGCAGGCTGGAAGGGTTGCCGTAGATTTTATCAAAATAGGGCAGCATGGCGGCAATGGCCGTCTGGCTCATGGCCGTGGTAGCTGCGTTATCGGCATATACTTGCATAGGAATACCTCCAAATGTGATTAACCTATTAACCTACTAAGTCTGTAGGTAATATACCACCGCCCCCAGGCTTTGTCAATAAAAAATTTCAGGGTCACGGTCAGGGCAGCAAAAAACCTTCTACCACCTGGGCCACCTGTTCCAAACCGGCCAGATCTGCCGGGGTGAACCGGCCTACGGTGGGGCTGTCAATATCCAAAACGCCCCAGATTTTTCCGCCAGCATGAAGGGGGATCACCACCTCGGCGTTGGAGGCGCTGTCACAGGCAATATGTCCCGGGAAATCGTGGACATTGTACACCAGCTGGGGCTTGTCCTGCTGGGCGGCGGTACCGCAGACACCCTTACCCAGGGCAATGCGGACGCAGGCAGGCTTTCCCTGGAAGGGGCCCAGCACCAGAAGCTCTTGTTCCAGCTTATAAAAGCCTGCCCAGTTGATATCCGGCAGGTGTTGCCACAGCAGAGCGGAGGCGTTGGCCAGGTTGGAAATTTCATAGGGCACCCCGTCCGTCAGGCCCACCAGCCGCTGGGCGATGAATTTGTAATTGACTTCCATTGCAAAGATCTCCTTATATATATAGTATAAACACGGTGCATACCCGCATAACCGTGCTTCCGGCTTTTGGGATACTCCCCATCATACAGGGAAGTGCCTGAGATTGCAAGGGATAATTTGCCGTTTTTGCCGGTTCCTTCCTGATTTTTCGACTTTTTCAGCGGTTACATTCCGGATGCAGGGTCATATTAAGAGCAGAGCGAAAAGGAGGGCTGAAAATGAAACGGCTGTGTTATCGCATTGCATTGGCGATATGCTTTTTATGGATCACAATCACCCCGGCTTTGGCGGCGGCGTTTCTGATCCCCGGCGGGCAGGTAGTGGGCTTGCAGCTGCAAAACGGCAGTGTCACCGTGGCGGCGTTTGACGATGCCTTGGGCGCAGGGGCCAGGGAAGCGGGGCTAAAGATCGGCGATCAAATCTGTGAAATCGACGGAATGCCCATTACCTGCGCCCAGGATGTGCGCAGGGCACTGGCCCGGCAGACCGGGGAAATTTCCCTTTGCGTTCGCAGAAACGGAAAGGAACGCACCGTCTGCATGGTTCCCCAGTCCACCGCCGACGGCCCCCGGCTGGGGATCCATCTGAAACAGGGAATCACCGGCATCGGCACCGTTACCTGGTATGATCCTGCCACCGGGCGGTTTGGAACGCTGGGCCACGGTGTCAGCCAAACCGGCGGCGGCCTGCTGGCCATGACCGGGGGAGAGGCTTTCCGGGCCCAGGTGGTTGGGGTAAAAAAAGGAAAATGCGGGGATCCCGGGGTGCTCAAGGGCTGCGCCGACGGGGTCTGCGGCAGGCTGACGGACAACACCCCCCAGGGCGTTTTTGGCGTCACCGACACAGGCTGGCAGGGAAATGCGCTGCCTGCGGCGGACTATGCCGACGTGCATACCGGAAAGGCAGCCATCCGCTCCACCGTTGCAGGAGACCGTGTACAGGAGTATTCTGTGGAAATTTTGAAGATCTATCCCCGGGAGCGTACCGACGGCCGGAATTTTCTCCTGCGTGTCACCGACCCGGAGCTGCTGGAAGCCACCGGCGGTATCGTCCAGGGAATGTCCGGCAGTCCCATTTTGCAGGACGGAAAACTTGTGGGTGCGGTGACCCATGTGCTGATCAATGAGCCTGCGGCGGGCTATGGCATCTTTATTGAAAATATGCTGAAAGCGGCGGGATGAAAAACAGCTCTCCCGGAGAGGTTTTCCGGGAGAGCTAGTTCGATAAACTGGAATTTACTTAATGGATCTGGTGGCTATATAAGTTGGTACATTGTACTCATGTAGCATACCTGAACCACTTGTATCTTCGTATAAATTTGTAAGCACAAATCCTGCTTCTAATTGTCCACCAATTTGTTCCTCAATGGTATGCGAGAATGTGATACCCCAATCATTTTTTATGGAGTCTTCATAAGCTACGGGATCTTTCAAGGGATTAAAAGGTAATTTATATTTAATATTGCACTCGGTTTCATCAAAAATATATCCAAAACCATTCGCTAAACCACACAAAAGAATCCCGCCTTTCTTTAAAATGCGATAACATTCTTTAAAAATCGGCTTTACTTCTTCGACATAGCAATTTGATACAGGATGAAATATTATATCAAAAGTTTCATCATCAAAAGGCAACGCTTTACTCATATCAGCTTGAACTACATTTACTTCATACCCTTCTTTATCGGCTAGCAATCTTTCACTATCACATTGCGCAGTAGAATAATCTAATACCGTACAACAAGCTCCCAATGCTGAAAATATTGGGATTTGTTGACCTCCTCCGCTTGCTAAACCCAACAAGTTTTTCCCTCTTAATTCTCCAAACCATTCATGTGGAACATATTTTGTAGGAGTTAAAAGCACATTCCATTTTCCTTTTTTTGCATTTTCATATTCTTCATGTGTTATAGATTTCCCCCATTCCCATCCTGAATCACACCATGAATCAATCGTTTTAGCATTAAAGTTTTGATAGTTCATAATTGTCTTCCCCTCCATTAAATACAGTCATAAATTCCGATTTATGAATGCGGGGACAGCAAATGTCATCCCCGTGAAATTATTCCCTTTGGATCCGTTTTTCAATGTCTTCAATTGATGGCAGTTGCCGTTGCAGTTCTTCCGGCAGGCTGCTGGTTACTTTATACGCACTGACACCCATGGGCTTGGACATAACTGTCAGCTTCCCTTTTGGCCTGTTTTTTGCTCCAATAATTGAATTGCGTCGAGATAATCCTGCTCAACCCCACTGAGCGTCCGTGCCTTGTATTTTTTGTATTCAGTCGCTGCCTTATCAATTGCCTGCTTGTGGCTGATACTTCCGTTTCCGGTGAGCAGTTTCTCTCCACTCATGGTGAGAATGCGATCCAGATGCTCTGACCAATCCTGCATTGTCATTGCCTGCTGACGTTCCGCCTGACGTTCCGCAAAATCCAGGTAGCCGGACACAAGCTGCCCCATGGCACGCAGTTCTTTTTCGTCCAGATAATTCTTGGCAACAACTGCCTCTTTCAGCGTGGGCTGGCTGCCCGCAAAGGTGGTCAGTCCCATAAATTCTTTTTCCGCATCAGCCCGTGTGTAAACAAGCTCTGCTGCTGTTTGTCCATGAACTGCATAGTGGATCTTGTTTTGAACCTTTTGGAAAAACTGAACGGATATTTGGGCCCTCGGGTCATAATCAATACTGGTTGCGTAAATTTCCAATACCTGGCGATAGAATACCTTTTCCGATGCACGGATATCCCGAATGCGTTCCAGCAGCTCCTTAAAGTAGCCACCGCCGCCCAAGTTTTTCAGTCGCTCATCATCCAGCGCAAAGCCTTTTCGCATATATTCCTTCAGAATGCCGGTTGCCCAGATACGGAACTGTACCCCACGCTGGGATTTCACACGGTATCCTACAGAAATAATGACATCGAGGTTATAATAATCCACATCGTACACTTTCCCATCGGAGGCAGTATAGGCAAATTTTGCCCACACTGATTCCTTTTGGAGTTCACCCTCCTTGAAAATATTGCGGATGTGTTTCCCAATGACACTTCGATCTCGCTGAAACAGCTCAGCCATCTGGTCAATGGACAGCCAAACAGTATCTCCATCAAAGGTCGTCTCAATCTTCGTCAGGCCGTCCGCAGTAGTATAGATGACCATTTCCGAATTGTTCTGTGTATTCTCAAAATGTTCCATTTTCATTTCCCATTTCTTTCCCATAAGCCGGAATTTTACTTTGTAACTATGACTTTTCCTTCAGAATCCAGAAGAGGTGTAATACCAGCCCCGTATCCAGATTTCCAACAAAGATAATTAACTCCAGTCTCCTTATCTACAAGAATTTGGCGAACGCCTTCATCTTTAAGCGAACTTCCCTCTCTAAATATAACTTCAAATCTTTCTTCTTTCTTTGCCATGTTTATTCCTCCTCGTTAAGCGTTAAATTCCAATTTATGAATGCAGGGACGGCAAGTGACATTCCCGTGCAATTATTCCCTTTGGATCCGTTTTTCAATGTCTTCAATTGATGGCAGTTGCCGTTGCAGTTCTTCCGGCAGGCTGCTGGTTACTTTATACGCACTGACACCCATGGGCTTGGACATATCCTTGAGTGCATATTCCGCCACCAGGTCATTTTTGCTCTTACACAGCAGCAAGCCAATAGAGGGATGATCATTTTCTTTTTTTAGAATCCCATCTACCGCTGAAAGATAGAAATTCAGCTGTCCGGCGTATTCCGGCTTGAATTCACCGGTTTTCAGTTCAATCACCACATAACAGCGAAGATTCAGATTGTAAAACAGCAAATCAATGTAAAAATCATCTCCACCCACATTCAGGTGATATTGGTTTCCAAGAAAAGCAAATCCCGTCCCCAATTCCAGCAGGAGCTTTGTAACGTCTTTCACAAGCGCCTGTTCAATATCCCGCTCCATCATATCTTCTTTAAATGGGATAAAGTCAAACACATAGGGGTCTTTCATCGTCTGTGCGGCAAGCTCACTTTGCGGGGAAGCAAGGTGCGTTTCAAAATTATTAACTTTGTTTGTAATAACCTGTCTTTCGTATAAATTGCTTTCAATTTGGTGAATCAATACGCTGTGAGACCATCCATTTTCAGCCGTTTTTCGGATATACCACTCCCTCTGCTCCTCTGTTTTTACCTTATCCAGAATTGCAACATTATGAGACCATGGAATTTGTGCAGACACCGTCTGCACAAATTCCCGATCCGGATAGGTCGTCGCAAACTTCGCCATATACTTGAGATTTCGCACCGAATACCCTTTTGCTTCCGGGAATGCCAGCTTAATGTCTGTAGCAAGGTTCTCAATAAATTTATTTCCCCAGGTTTTATGCTCGTTGATGGCTGACCCAATGTCGTAGTACAGGCATATCAGTTCCCTGTTGACATTCAGCGCTGCCCGATATTGCGCACTTTGGATTTCCTGCTTGATACTCTTTACCAAATCCAAGTACTCGCCACTGTTCATCAGCATTTGCAAATCCTCCATTCTCATGAAACGAAACACACCTTTTTCTCTGAATATTTTACCATACAGCGTAAAATAAAGCAATTGGCTTTCAACAGCACAAATGAAAAGGCTTTATCCCTTTTTGTGTGCAGACTTTATTCCACCCAATCAGTACCATAAGCTGTACATCAAAAACGGGTTCCTGGTTCTCTGCCAGATCGAGGATGATACGGTTTTTGTTGACTGGTTCATGGACTGCCGCCAGGATTATGCGTGGCTTATGAAATGATCGACAGAAAAAACAGATAAAGACGCCCGGCGGGAAGGATCCTGCCGGGCGTTTGCTGCTCTTTGATTGTGTGGCGGTGCCTTAATTGTGATTGTCCATGATCAGCATATTCAGGGACTGCCAGCGCTTCCAGTCCTGAGAGCTGGACAGAAGCTGCTGCTTCAGATCGTCGTTGGGCTCCAGGGGGGTCAGGGAGACCAGGCACTTGTAGGCGCAGGGGAAGTAGCCCATGCTGGAAATGCCGCACAGCAGACCTTCGGTGGTGTTGCGGTAGTCCAGGGGATTGTAGATGTAGATCAGATCCTCGGCAAAGGTGTTGAACTGATTGGCAAAGGAGAACCGGATCAGCATACCGCTGTAGGCGACGCTGCCCTTGTAGAATACCTCCCGGCCGTGCCCGCTGCTGCCCAGTTCACTCACAGCCAGAGAAGCACCGTAGCAGTTTTCACACTGGGGCTCGGCATCAATGTGGATCACGCCGCCTTTGATGCGCTTGCTTCTGCCGTCGTAAAAGTAGAAGTAAAGCTCCTTTGCCTGGAAGAAGGGGCTCTGCTCCGTGTTGTCCGGCAGGGGCGTGGTGGTGATTTTTCGGGGACAGGCATCCAGAAGCTGCCGGATGTCCACATCCAGGGCTTTGCTGATCTCGTAAAGGGTCTCCACGTCCAGCACGATCTCACCGGCCTCGTACTTACTGAGGCTGGCGCGGCTTTTATGTATTTTCTCTGACAGCTGCTGAAGGGTAAGCCCCTGGGACTTCCGAAGGGCGCGGATTCGGCCGCCGATGGCTTGACTGATCTGCTGCATAATATTCTCCAAGTTTCGTTAGAATATAATTTTTAACAATTTCGTGATACTCACTAAATAAATGGGGGAGAAGGCCTCTTACTTTTTTCACCTTGGTGAAAATGTAGAGAATAAAATTCTATTCTGGTGAGAATTTGTGCGATTTGCAACAGCGGATATTTGCGTGTATACTATTCGTGTAGTAAAACGAATACCAATCGAAAAATCCGCAGAGCAAAAGAGAAAAAATGGGATCTGCGGAAGGCTCCGCAGATGGTATATTCAAAAATGAAATAAAGCTCTGTATATCATACCACTACTGAAAAAAAAGTCAAGCGGTTTTCTACAGCTGCTGGCTTGTTTTTTGGGAAAAATGCATGAATCCCTTCCCGGCGCACAAATTGAATTTGTTGCATCTGGAAAACAGACAGCCGATCGCTGCTTTGGGGAGTATACAGTAAATGCATGTATCAATTGCATAAATGTATAAATTCATGGCGAATTGTTTTCAGCATACAAATTCAAACAGGAGAACCACATGAAAAAGATTATTTGCATTCTTTTGGTGCAGCTGATGCTGCTAAGCAGCATGGCCGGCTGTGCCGCCGCACCGGGAAACACCAACACGGAAATTTCGCTGGAAGGCACCCCTACCGTATTTTCTGACCTGACAGGCATCCCCTTGGATAAGACGGTCATGAAGGTGGGCGGCAGAGAGATCTCTGCTGAGCAGTTCTTCTACTGGGTCTGTTACGTCTGCGGCAGCCTGGAACATAATATGCTCTCCGATTACAACAGCTACGGAATGTACGGCTCCTACATCGACCGGGACACCATGAAGGTTCAGTGGGATTCGGATTATAATGGTGTTCCTCTGGTGGAATACGCCCTGGCAGAAGCCAAGAGCACGGTAAAGTATTACACGGCCATTGAGGAAGCGGCAGAAAAGCTGGGTGTGACCCTGACCGATGCCGACCGTAAGGCCATGAAGCAGGTTCGCGATCAGGCCGTCAAAGAGATGGGCGGCGAAAAAACCTATCCGCTGTATCTGCAAATGCTGGGTGTCAGCGAAGAAACCTTTGAAAAGATCTCCGCTTACCCCTATCTGTACAACGAGCTTCTGAACCTGGTATTCCAGGAGGGAAGCCCCCTGTACCTGGCAGACGAGGATTACAACAACTACGCTACCTACGCCGATCAGATCCTGATCGCCACCCAGAATATGCAGAGCGGCGAGAAGCTGCCTCCTGATGCTTACCTGGAAAAGTACAACCTGGCAGAGGACATTCTCAAGCAGCTGCAAAGCGCAGCCGATCCCATAGCCACCTTCCAGAAGCTGGCCGACGAGTACAGTGAAGATCCCGGCCGGGTGGCCAACCCCAACGGTTACGTTTACACCCCGGGAACCATGGTGGGCGAATTTGAGAGTGCTGCGGCAGCTCTGGAGCCCGGCCAGATCAGCGATCTGGTGCAAAGCGACTACGGCTTCCACATCATCCTGCGCAAGGATCTGATGGAGGTCCTGAACAAGAGCGAGGATCAAAAGAAGGGAATCGCCAGAGAGTACCTGGATGACTATCTGGCAAAGCAGCGGGCCGCCTCCGAAGTGGAGTACGACAGCTGTCTGAAGGATATCAACTGGTCGGATTTTTACATCCGGTATACCGCAGTTGTAGACAAGCTCATGGAGCAGATGCCGGGCGCGGCAGAAAAATAACGTCGGAAGGGATTTGCTTCCTGCCTGTTCCGTATCTGATGCAAAGTGTAGCGGACTTTGCACCGGAGGAATATGGAGGGGGAACAGACAGGGCGTAGATCCATAATATAAATCCGAAAAAAACAAAAAACAGGAGGAAATTATGAAGACTTACAGAAGAATGCTTTGCTTGGTCATGGCAATCCTCATGATGGCTACCTGCGCTATCTCCGCCAGCGCTTGTACCACTCTGGCAGCCGGTAAGGATGCTACCGTGGACGGTTCTACCATCATTGCACACTCCGTCGACGGCTGGTACGATGAGCGTATCGAGATTGTCAAGGGCGGCAAGCACGCCGAGGGCGAAATGGTTGATATTTACCGTGACCCCTGCCAGGACGGCTACCAGGAAGTGGAACTGGTTGGCCAGGTTCCCCAGGTTGCTGAAACCTACACCTACTTTGACACCGGATATCCCTTCATGAACGAGAAGGGCCTCACCATTGGTGAGCACACTTGGAGCGGTGACTACACTTCTTTCTACAACGGCGAAAAGGCCCTGCTGGTGATTGCTAACCTGCAGGCTCTGGGTCTGCAGCGTGCTTCTACCGCTAAGGAGTGCATCCAGATCATGGGCGAACTGGCTGAGAAGTACGGCTACGCTGACGGCGGCGAGACCCTGCTGGTCGGCGACAAGAACGAAGTTTGGATCTTCGAGATTTCCGGCCCGGGCCCCCTGTGGACTCCCGAATCCGGCAAGCCCGGCGCTCACTGGGCAGCTCGCCGCGTGCCTGATGACGAAGTGCACTCCGGTGCTAACCGTTCCACCCTGCGCGAGATCGACTTCAACGACCCCGAGAACTACATGTGGTCTACCGACATCACCGCGTACCCCAAGGAACTGGGCCGCTGGAACGAAGGCGAACCCTTCAACTACTCCAAGATCTTTGACACCGTTATCGGCAACGTAGCATACACCTGCTCCGGCCGTGTATGGCGTGTTTACGATCTGCTGGCCCACAACCAGGGCTACAAGATCTGCAACGAAGAGCAGGCTCTGACGGATCTGCCCTTCTCCACCAAGCCCGACAAGAAGATCTCCATCCAGGACGTCATGGCTGTTTACTACGATCACTACGAGGGCACTCCCTTCGATATGACCGTCGGCCTGGCAGCCGGTCCCTGGGGCAACCCCATCCGCTACCCCGTCAAGAAGGCTAATGTCCCCGAGGAAGTTGCTAAGTTCAGCTGGGAGCGTTCCATCGCTATCTACCGCTGCTCTTACTCCTTCGTTTCCCAGATGCGTCAGGATCTGCCCGCTGAGATCGCTACCGTTCTGTGGTACGGCTGCGACTCCCCCGACACCACCGTTCACGTTCCTATCTATGCCGGTACCACCGAGGTTCCCAAGCAGTGGAGCGAGAGCAACCGTTGGATCTTCGACCGTGACTGCGCATGGTGGGCATTCAACTTTGTCAACAACTGGACCAGCATGGGCTGGAACGTCATTTACCCCGAAGTTGCTGAAAAGCGCGACGAGATCGAGAACAAGTTCTTCGAAGAGCAGGCTGGCGTTGATGCCAAGGCTCTGGAACTGTACAACAAGGGCGACATCGAAGGTGCTAAGAAGTACCTGACCGAGTATGTCTGCGACTCCATGAACTACGTTTACAACGAGTGGTGGGACTTCGCATGGCACCTGGTTGGCCGTTACAACGACGGTAAGATCTATGATGCTGAAACCCGTAGCACCAGCGGCTTCCCCCTGTCCAAGGAATACCTGGAAGCTGTCGGCTTCGGCCAGTCTCACCTGGCACAGAGCAAGCTGATCGCCGGCAACGAGCCCGCTGCTACTGAGGCTCCTGCTGAGACCGAGGCTCCCGCTGCTACCGCTACTCCTACTGAAGCAGCTCCTGCTGAGACCAGCGCTCCCGAAGTGAACACCACCACCAGCAACTCCTCCGCACTGACCATCGGCATCGTTGTCGCTGTCATCGTTGCTGCTGCCGCTTTCTTCTTCCTGAAGAAAAAGAAGCAGTAAGCGCATCGGATATTACATCTGATCCTTAATTTTCTCATACACCCAAACATGGGTCTTACCGCCTTCGGGCGGTAAGACCCCATGAATACCAATGCGGCCCAGACCGCATTATCTTGATTTTATCTTGTTTTCATCTTGATTTTTAAGGAGATTACGAAAATGAAAAAACTGGCTGCACTTCTGCTGGCTGTTATTATGGTTCTGAGCCTGGCCGCTTGCGGCGGCGCTTCCGCCCCCGCTGAAACCAAGGCTCCCGCTGCTGATCCCGCTGAAACTACCGCTGCTGCCGACGCTCCCGCTGCACCTGCTGCTCCCGCCGGCGAAGCTGCTTACACCTACGAAGGCAAGCTGAAGGCCCCCTTCCTGGTCACCACCTGTGGTCAGAGTACCGGTTCCGTTATGTTCCACATGGTTGCCGTTCAGGCTGGCCTGACCTCCACTGACGAGCATCAGCTGCTGGGCAAGGAAGTCGGCACTGTTGGCGCCGGCGCTAAGACTCTGGTCATCACCACTGGTACTTCCGGCAAGGGCATGGGCGCTGCCGGTACCGATGTCAACGACGAGATCGCTCGCTGCACCGAAGTTGCTCAGGCTGCCAAGGCTGCCGGTATGCTGATCGTTGTTGCTCACGTTGAGGGTATGTCCCGCCGTACCGACGCAAACGACCAGGCTTCCATCGACGCTATGCTGCCCTTCGCTGATGTGATCGTCTGCGTTGCTGACTCCGATTCCGACGGCCTCTTCACCAACTATGCCAACGAGCACAACATCCCCCTGATCGTTGCTCCCGACACCCTGAGCCTGTCCGCTTACATGGAGTAATCATCCACTCTAACCAAATACACAAAGGAGTGAATTATTCGTGCAGTTTACCATGTATCATCACGCTTTTGTGGTGCTGGGTGTAATTGTACTGGCATTCATCGGTGCAAAGAAGTTCAAGCTCAACACTGAGCTGACTCTGTTTGTTTCTGCCGTGGCTGCCCTGCTGGCACACCTGGTCACCCCTATGGGCGTTGATGCCCGTTCTGCCCTTCCCTTTACGGAGATCATCCGTCACTTTGTAGAAGGTACCTTCACTTATTTCGATGTCTGCATGACCTTCCTGTCCGCAACCTTCTTTATGACTCTGTATAAGGAAGTCGGCGGCATTGACTACCTGGTTCGCGTGATTGTAGAGAAGTTCTACAAGAAGCGCGTGATCCTGCTGCTGATGCTGATGGTGATCATGATGGTTCCCGGCGCCGTTACCGGTTCCGGTGCTACCACCGTTCTGACCGTCGGCGGCCTGGTGGGTGCCGTTCTGGCAACCATGGGCGTCAAGGAAGAGCGTCGTGTTGGCCTGATCTTCATGCTGGCCGCTATGTCCGCCGCCTGCCCCCCCATCAACCTGTGGGCAATGATGGCTGCTGCCGGCGCCAATATGCCCTACACCGGCTTCGGCAAGCCCCTGCTGCTGCTGACCGGCATCGGTGCTATCTTCGCAACCTTCTACATGACCCGCGGCACCAAGTGCGACAAGGAAGTGCCTGAGGTTCTGGCAACTCTGCCCACACCTCCCGAAGGCTGGAACTTCCTGAAGGCCATCATCCCCTTCGTCGTCATGCTGGTCGCCATCCTGGGCGCTCGTGTGCTGCCCGCTTACTGGCCCATCATCGGTATGCCCATGATTTTTGGCTTCTCCTCTCTGGGCGTGCTGCTGGTCAGCCCCAAGAAGGTAAACCTGATGGATGTTGGTATGACCACTGTTTCCAACCTGAAGGAACTGGTTGGCATCATGGTCATGGTTGGTGTTCTGAACCAGATCCTGACCCTGACCGGCGCTCGCGGCCTGCTGTCCCTGGGCGTTGTCATCCTGCCCATCTGGCTGCTGTTCGCTGCTCTGTGGATCATCCTGCCCGTATCCGAGGGTGTTCTGCAGTATGCCGTTGCACCTCTGTTCGGTGTTCCCCTGATCATGCTGTTCAACATGCTGGGCTACAACCCCGTCATTGCTCTGTCCTGCTGGGCTGTTATGTGGCCCTGCGGCGACTGCCTGCCCCCCACGGCTGTGGTCGGCAAGGCCGCTGTGATGGAGATGGAGTACAAGGGCGACTACTACAAGGGCTTCCTGAAGGCTGTTGTGGTTCCCGTCCTGTTTGCCCTGGCTCTGTGTACAATTGTTATGATCTTCAATAAGCCGATTGGCTCTTTCCTGGGGGTGTAAGGTATGTTAGTATATGTGAATGCTGCTATTACCATTTGCACCTATGCCATTGCCTTGTTCTTCCTGGTTTGCATTGTCCGCAGCTTCTTCAAGACGAAGAATGTGCAGGACGCTGTGGTATATGGTGTCATGTTGGTTCCGTTTGTGCTGCGTATGCTGCGCTTGAAATAAGGGAGGGCATACAGTATGAACAAAAAGACAAATCTGAATACCATCAAGGCAATTATCCTGGTGGTAGCTGCTTTCTGCATGGCCATTGCCGGCTATCTGTTCCGGGAGCATCGTACCTTTAAGGAAGCCGTTGTTGTCAGCGAAGGTTGCACCGAAGTCAAGAGACTCAGTGATTACAGCACTGCCATCAAGCCCGGCTCCATCAATGACTGCTATGTTTACATTTATGACAGCGGCGTACCCGGCGGCACTTTCCTGGTTTTCGGCGGTTCCCACCCCGAAGAGCCTGTTGGCCCCTCCGCTGCTACTCTGATCGCTGAGAACCTGAAGGTTACCCAGGGTCGTGTGTTTGTCATCACGCGTATGAACAACTCTGCTTCCACCATCACCCGTGTTGGTGAGGCTTATCCACGTTTCTTCAACATGGAGACCAACTGGGGCACCAAGACCTGGCGTTTCGGCCAGCGTGCTGCTGCTGAGATCGACTCCTGGCCTGACCCCGAGGTGTACATCCACTATCCCTCCGGCCAGAACCTGGCAAACGTGGATATCCGTAACGTCAACCGTAACTGGCCCGGCAAGAAGGATGGCCTGGTCACTGAGCGGACTGCCTTTGCCTGCATGGAAATGATCCGTGCTGAGGGCATCAACTACACGCTGGACTTGCATGAAGCTGAGCTGGAGTACTCCGTGGAAAACACCATTGTTACCCACGAAAAGGGCCAGGACGTTGCTTCCATCGTTTCCATGACCCTGACTGCCCAGACCTTTGACGTTCCCATGAGCATGGAGTTCTCTCCCAAGGCACTGCATGGCCTGAGCCATCGTGAAATCGGCGACTACTCCGACGCTACCTCCTTCCTGATCGAGGTTGCTGAGCCTATGCTGGACCGTATCCGCGGCATCACCGATGAAAAGCTGCTGATGGAAGGCAAGGACATCTTCGTCATCAAGGCCGGCGAGCACAAGCTGCTGTACGCTCCCATGGACGAGAACGGCTGGGCCATGGAGAAGCGTATCGCTCGTCATGTGGCTACCACCGTCAAGCTCATTGAGACCTATAGCATGAT